>Ga0209648_10000688_pt1 | contig 26318 bp, 22 predicted proteins | sample GraSoi2013_115cm_FD_185830 | JGI IMG/M metagenome (GOLD analysis project Ga0209648, IMG submission 185830) | Grasslands soil microbial communities from the Angelo Coastal Reserve, California, USA - Sample 9_17_2013_115cm (SPAdes) (version 2) | ecosystem: Environmental > Terrestrial > Soil >... | reverse complement strand
CGGCAAGAAGCTGCATCCGACGCAAAAACCCGAGGCGTTGCTGGCGCGCGTCATTCTCGCCTCCTCGCGGCCCGACGACCTCGTGCTCGACCCGTTCTGCGGCAGCGGCACCACCGGCGCGGTCGCAAAGCGGCTCGGCCGCCGCTTCATCGGGATCGAGCGCGAGAAAACCTATGCCGCGGCCGCGCGCGCGCGCATCGCAGCGGTCGCGCCGCTGCCCGCGCCGGCGCTCGCGTCGTTCATGACCGCGCGCGAGGCGCCGCGCGTGCCGTTCTGCGCGCTCGTCGAGCGCGGCCTGATCGCACCGGGCGCGCGCCTGTGCGACGCCAAGCGCAAGGTCGAGGCGCTGGTGCGCGCCGACGGCGCCATCGCGCTGGGCGAGACGGTCGGCTCCATCCACCGCATCGGCGCGCTGGCGCAAGGATTGGAAGCTTGCAACGGCTGGGCGTTTTGGCACGTGGCGACGGCCGCGGGCCTCGTCTCGATAGATGCGCTGCGCGCGCAGATCAGGGCCGCGATGGCCACGCTCTAGCTTGCAGCTCGACGTCGGATTGGCTTGTTGACTGCGTGTCGCGGTGCACGGCCGGAGAGCGCGTCGACGATGTTGTCTGCCGCCTGCAATGCGATTTCACGACGAGCTCGGTCGACCGCCGAGCCGAGATGCGGCGTGAACAGCGTCAGCGGATGGGAGAGCAGTCGCGGCTCGATCGCTCGCGGCCGATTCGGGCGCGCCAAGTCCTCCATTTCGAAGACGTCGGCTGCGTAGCCGCCGAGTGCCCCCCGTTCCAGGGCATCGGCGACCGCGGTTTCGTCGACGACCGATCCGCGCCCGACATTGACGAGGAGCGCGCCGGGCTTCATGCGCTTGAGCGCATCGCGGCCGATCATATGGAAGGTATCGGCCGAGAGCGGAGCGGCCACTATCAGGTAGTCGCTCGCCGCCAGTGCCGCCGGTAGATCGCACCGCATGACGCCGGGCGGCGCCTCTACGCTCGGATCGACCCCAAGGATGCGGCAGCCGAAACCGGAGAGACGCGTCGCGATCGCGCAGCCGACGGCGCCCAATCCGACGATGCCGACGACGGACTGGTCGAGCCCGGTGGCGTAGAGGATAGGCCGCCAGCCGTTGAACGTGCCGGAGCGCACGAGGGCGTCGGCTTCGCGCAATTTGCGTCCGAGCCCGAGCGCCAAGGCGACGGCGAGCTCCGCCGTCGGATTGGTGAGCAGATCAGGAATGATTGTGACCCATACGCCCGCCGCCGTGCAGGCCTCGACATCGAAATTGTCGAAGCCCTTGAGCGCGCACGCGATCACCTTGACTCGCGGGCAAGCCGCCAGAAAGTCGACGTCGACATGATCGGTCATGAAAGCGAGCAACGCGTCGGCCAAGGCGGCGCGCTTGGTCAATTCTTCCCGCGGCCACGGCGTGCGTGTGCGGTTGGCATCGACTTCGCCGATCGCGCCAAGGCGCCCGAGCACGTCGTCGTGCACCCAATTGCTGACAACAATGCGCGGCCGCTCAGGTTTCATTTCAACTTTCTGCGCAACCACGCGCCGAGGCCGTCGACCATGATTACGCACAGGAGAATCGTGAGCAGGATCGCTGACACTTGATCGTACTTGATGATACGCAGCGCCGCGATCAGCTCGAAGCCGATGCCGCCGGCGCCGACGATGCCGAGCACGGTCGAGGCGCGGAAATGATATTCCCAGCGATAGATCGTGATGTCGGCGAGTTGCGGCAGCACCTGCGGCAGGACTGCATGCGTGATGACCTGGAACGAGCTCGCGCCCGCCGCGCGCGCTGCCTCGATCGGGCGGGGATCGACGTGCTCGATCGCTTCCGCGTAGAACTTGCCGACCATTCCGGTCGAGTGAAGCCCGAGCGCCAGCACGCCGGGCAGCGCGCCGAAGCCGACCGCGGCCACGAATACGATACCCATGATCAGTTCGGGGACCGAGCGCAGTCCGCTGAGCATCGTGCGGAAGGCGTGATAAATCACCGGATGCGGCGACGTGTTGGACGCGCACAGCAATGCAAGCGGTAGCGAAATTGCGACCGCGAGCGCAGTTCCAGCAATCGACATCGCGAGTGTGTCGGCGAGCGGCTTGAGCCAGCTTTGCCAGCGGCCGAAATCGGGCGGAACCATTTCGCGGAACAGCTGAGCAAAAGCAGGCCCGCCTTCCACCAGGCGCTCGGCGTCGAAGAAGCCGGTCGCCCACAGCGCCAGGAGGCAGACCAGCATCACCACCGCGAGCTGAGCCGCCTGCTTGAGCGCGGCAAGTCGCTGCGCGGCGAGAATCTCGCCGTGGCGGTCGGCGACGGGGGTCATCCCCGCAACTTCGACAAATCGAGATCGAGAATTTTCGCGGTCTCACGCAATACGTCGTAGGCGCTGTCGTCAGTCGCGGCGAAGCCCTGCACGCGGAAGGATTTCAGCACCGCGGCATCCTTCAACTCCAGGAACGCCTTGCGGATGGCGTCCTTAAGCTCCGGCGCGAGATTGCCCTGCATCACCATCGGATAGTTTGGGATAGGAGCCGAGGTGGCGATGACCCTGACCTTGTCACCGTCGATCGTCTTGCGCTCGAGCAGCACCTCGAAAATGGCCTTGGAGAGCGCGCCGGCAGGCACCTGGCCGTTTTGCACGGCGCGCGCCACCGCATCATGCGCACCGAGATGGACCGGCCGATAATCCTTGCCTGCGTCAAGGCCGTTCTTGAGCAGCAGAGCGCGCGGGATCAGATGGCTCGACGTGGACGCCTGATCGCCGAAGCCGAAATCCTTGCCGCGGATATCGGCCACAGATGCGACCGGACCCCCGACCTGCGCGACCACGACCGAGTTGTAGGTCGGCGAGCCGCGCTCGATTCCGACCGCGAACGGCTCGATCTCATGCGCCTTCGATTTGGCAAGAACGTAGGAGAACGGACCGAAATACGCAATCTCGATGCGGCCGAAGCGCATGGCTTCGATCATCGACGAGTAATCGGTGGTGACGATGAGCTCGATGTCCTTCTTTAGCTCCTTCTCCAGGTAGGCCTTCAGCGGTTGCGCGTTCTGAATGAGCGTCGCAGCGTTCTCGTCGGGCAGCAGCGCGACGCGAAGCTTGGCCGGGTCGCGGGTCTGCGCCAACGCGGCGAAAGGCGACAGCAGAAGCAAGGTGGCAGCGAGAAGCGTGCGGCGATTCATGCGTAAGTTCCTGTCTTGCGGGCCATGGTCTCTGCTCTTGCGACCGTTCCATAGATGCGGTTGATCTCGGTCGGACCAAGCTTCGTCGGCGGACCGTCAAAGACGACCGAGCCACGGGTCAGACCAACGATGTGCTCGGCATAACGGCGCGCGAATTCGAGTTGATGCAGGCTGACGACGGCGGTGATGCCGTCGGTCTTGCAGATCGTGTAAAGCAGGCCAAGCACACGGTCGGCCGTCGTAGGATCGAGGCTCGCGACCGGCTCGTCGGCGAGGATGAGTGTCGGCTCTTGCACGAGCGCGCGCGCGATACCGACCCGCTGCTGCTGACCGCCGGACAACTGATCGGCGCGGCGCAAGCTATAGTCGATCAACCCGACGCGCTCGATCGCCTCGAGTGCAAGACACTTCTCCGTCGCCGGCAGCGGCAGCAGCGTGCGCAGTCCGGAATGGTAGCCCAGGCGTCCCGTCAATACGTTGCTCAGCACCGTTGCGCGGCCAATCAACTGGTGCTGCTGGAACACCATGCCGGTGCGGCGGCGATGCGCCCGCATGGCGCGACTGCCACGCAGTTCGCCAATGCCTTCGACGATCACGCGACCGGCTGTCGGTTTGACGAGACCGTTGAGCGCCCGCAGCAAAGTCGATTTGCCGGCGCCCGATGCGCCGAGAAGAACCGTGAATTGGCCTCGTTCGAAGTCAACAGTCGTCGGCGCAAGCGCACGCGTTCCGGTGGGATAGACGACTTCGAGGTCTTCGACCTGGATCATGTATCGGGGACTAACGGGGCGGCCTTCCCTGCCGAAATCCCACCCCTACATGACGGTACAATGACGGTTGGATGACAAGCTTACACGGGAGACGCCTTACCCACATCCGATCTATCGTCGCGTTGCTTGCGGCCCAATGCGCGCGACGCGCTTTCACCGGACACGAGTCATGAATTGCCTAGCTCGGCATCAAGCACGGAAGCGCTCGATCAGCTCCGCTTCAGGGTCGGCGCCCAATCCCGGGGCGTCGGGCACCTCGACGCCCCCATCCACGACCGGCACGCTCGCGCCATAGGGCATCAGCGCCAGCTCGCAAAAGAAGCGCTCGAGGGCGCTTTCGCGCTGCTTTGCCGCCAGCACATGCAGCGTCGCCAAGTAACCGGGGCCGAAATAGGGTGCGTGCGGCACGCAGGTGACGCCGTCCGCTTCCGCCTCGCTGCAGATGCGCCATAAAGCGCTGAGCCCACCGATCTTCACCGCGCTCGGCTGCACGTAATCGACGGCGCCGGCCGCGATCATCTTGCAGAAGTCGAGCGCCCCGGTTGCGTTCTCGCCGGCCGCGATCGGCACGCCGGTCGCACGCCGCAGCGCCGCGAGCGAGGGAAAATCCTCGGGCGGCCAGATCGGCTCCTCGACCCACAAGGGCTTCGACGGCGCCATCGCCATCACCGCCGCGGTTGCCTCATCCGGCAACCAAGCACAATTGGTATCCACCATGATCGGCACGTCGCGGCCCGCGACCTCGCGCGTCGCCGCCACCGTCTCCGCGGTGCGTTCATGCAGCTTGATCTGGCGGTAACCGCGCTCGAGCGCGCGCGCTACGTTGCGCCGCACGTGCTCGACCGAGCCGCCGTAGCTCAACAGCGATGCATAGGCTTCGACGCGCCGCCGCCGACGGCCGCCGAGGAGCGCGTGCACGGCTACGCCTTCGAGCTTGCCGCGCAGATCCCACAACGCGATGTCGAGCGCGCTGATGGCATGGATTATGGGCCCGGCGCGCCCGAGATTGTGCAGCGTGCGCTCAAGCCGCGACATCAGGCCAGCATCGGTTGCGTCTTGGCCGAGCGCGAGCGGCGAGACCCAATGCTCGAGCGCCGCGACGGTCGCCTGCCAACCGCCGCCGTAGGCTTCGCCCCAGCCGACGACATCGCGGTTGGTCGTGACGCGCACCAGCAACGTATCGATCGTGGTGCGCGGCCGCCCCGCAAACAGCGGCGGCGGCGCCCAATGGTCCATGGGGATGCGAAGCGCAATCGCCTCGATCCGTTCGATGGTGATCGCAGGCATGTTGCGTCTACTCGCGCTGCATAGGCAGACGTTGCGTGTCGGCAAAAGGCCGCAAGAGGATGCTTGGAGCGGATTGCGCCATCACCTCGTCAACTCGTGATGGTGTGACCTCCCGCCTTGCTGCTCAGCGCACCGCAAAGGGCGAATTGTACGGCCTCCCGAAGGGTACGCCTGCCGTCACGGTCTGCACTGGTTTGAGATAGGCGCGACCCGCGCGCGTATTGTTGCGTGTGTCGACGAAGGACACGTCGCCCTCGACCAATTCCATGATCGCCACGTCGCCGGGCGCCCCGACCTGGAGCGATCCAAGCTTCGCCGCACGGTTGATCACTTTGGCGGGATTGGTGGTCGCCATGGCGACGACCTGCTCGAGCGTGAAGCCGAGCCCCATGAACTTGCTCATGACCCAGGGCAAGTACGGCATGCCGGGCGTGTTGCCGGAGAACACGTGGATATCGGAGGAGATGGTGTCAGGCGGGCAGCCCTGGGCGATCGCCGGCTCGGCGACGGTGTAGTCGAAGCTGCCGCCGCCGTGGCCAACGTCGAAAATTACGCCACGCTGCTTGGCCGCGAGCGCCGCCGGCAGAAGCTTCCCGTCCTGCACGATATTGGTGAACGCTCCGCCGATATTGGGCGCGCCGGAGTAGGCGTGGGTGAGGATATCGCCCGGCCGCAGCGTGTCGAGGATTTGCGACATCAGTTCGGGCGTTTCCACGCCGCCGATGTGGCACATGACCTTGGCGCCGGTGCCTGCCCTCTCGCAGGCGGCGATCGCCCGCTTCAAGGGTTCAAGACCATTCTTGGCGATGACGTTCTCGGACATGCGCACTTTCACGCCGAGCACGATGTCGGCGTTCTCGCCCACCGCCTTGGCTGCCGTGTCGACCTGCGCGAAGTCGATATTGTAAAGCTCCGGAACCGGAAACGGCGCGAGGCCCATATTCGCGATGTGCACGAAAGCATAGAGACGCGTGCGCGTTTGCGCGACGACGTAGCGGCGGAACGCCGCGAAATTGTTGGCGCCTGCGTCGCCCGCCGAAACGCAGGTCGTGGTGCATTGATGGGGGACGAGCTCGTCCGCCGGGATACCAATCGCCGACCCGTAGGGGAAGACGTGGCAATGCAGGTCGATCAGACCCGGCGTCACTAGCTTGCCGGTGGCATCGAGTACGCGCAGCGCCCGGCTCGCCGGGATGTCGGCTTCGACCGCTTCGATCACGCCGTAACGGATGCCGATGTCGCGCTTGCCGCGCAGCGATTGACTCGGATCGAGTGCGTCTCCGCCTTTGATCAGAAGGTCGAACTTGTCGTCCGGTGCCATGGCGGCGCGCGCCGAGCCGCCTAGGGCGAGCGCGAATGAGCCGGCGGTGACGAGAAAATTGCGGCGCGACGCGTTGGGCATGGCTTTCCTCCTGTTACGATGTTGACGCGCGTAAACGCGCTTATGCTGGCGACCCCATATTCCGGAGCTCGTGGCTATGGATCCCCGCTTTCGCCGGGATGACCGGAGTCATGCTGCTTATTCAGCTAAAGTCGCGTCACAAGCGGTCCCACGCTCACCCTCCCGGCGCGCCCTGCGTATTGACGTAGAGCGAATAGAGCGAATGGCTCGCGGCCATGAACAGCCGGTTGCGCTTGACACCGCCGAAGCAGAGATTGGCGCAGCGCTCGGGCAACGCGATGAAGCCGATGGGTTTGCCGGTCGAGTTGAAAATCTTCACCCCGTCCAGTTGCGCGCTGCCCATGCCCCAGCCGCACCACAGATTGCCGTCGACGTCGCAGCGCAAGCCGTCGGGCGTGCCGTCCGCCTCGGCGGTGAGGAAGGCGCGGCCGTTGGCGAGCTTGTCGTCGTTGACGTCAAAGACGCGGATCACGCGCGGCGTCACGCCGGCCTCGACGATGTAGAGCTTCTTCTCGTCGGGCGAGAAGGCGAGCCCGTTCGGCCGGTTGACGTCGCCGGTCGCTACCGTTGCGCGCCCCGATTTTGGATCGAACCGGTACACGTTGGTCGGCAGCTCCGGCGTCGCCACGTGGCCCTCGTAATTGCCGAGAATGCCGAACGGCGGATCGGTGAACCAGATCGAATCGTCGGATTTGACCACGATGTCGTTGGGCGAGTTGAGCGGCTTGCCGTCGAACTTGTCGATCAGCACGCTGATGCTGCCGTCGTACTCGGTGCGCGTGACGCGTCGCGTATCGTGCTCGCAGGTGACGAGCCGGCCCTGGCGGTCGCGGGTATTGCCGTTGGCATTATTCGACGGCCGGCGATAAACGCTCGTGCGTCCCGTCGTCTCGTCCCAGCGCAAGATGCGATTGTTGGGAATGTCGCTCCACATCACGTAACGCGCATCCCCGAAGTAGACGGGGCCCTCGGACCAGCGCATGCCGGTGGCGAGCCGCTCCACGCCCGCCAGCGCCAGACGATATTTGGCAAAGCTCGGATCGAGAATCTGGATCGCCGGGTCGGGATAGCGCTCGCTCGGCTCCCAACCGCCGAGCGCAGTGCGCGTGAATGTCGTCGCCGCGGCCGCGCCGGCGGCGGCGGTGAGATGGCGTCGCGTGAATTCCATGGCAGGACCTCCCGTGCTTGGCTGCGACCTCTGCGGATCGTATGGGCGTCATCCTAGCGCATGCGAGAGCACTTTGCGCATGACATTGGGCAGCGCCTCGCCGGGAAGATCCGCATGGCGGACCCAACGCGCGCCTCGCGGCGCGGCCGCGCCCGCCGGAACGTCCGCGATATAGACGACGAGCTCGAGCGGAAAATGCGTGAACGTGTGGGTGACGACGCCGCCCACGCGTCGCCACTTCGGCCGCGCGCGCCCCAACCGCGGGCCGAGCTCCGCGCCGCCGTCGAAATCATGCGTCCATTGGGTGGTCGGCACCTCGGTCATGCCGCCCAGCAATCCCGTCGGCGGGCGCGAGCGCACGAGCACGAAGCCGTCGCTGCGAACGACCACGAATGCCGCCCCGCGGCGCAGGCGTCCTTCCTTCTTCGGCGCCTTGAGCGGAAACGTCTCGGGATCGCCGCGACGGCGGGTGGCGCACGCGCCCATCCACGGACACAGCGCGCACGCCGGCTTCTTCGGCGTGCAGATGGTTGCGCCGAGATCCATCAGCGCTTGGGCAAAATCGCCGGCGCGTTCGGGCGGCACGAGACGCCCGGTGAGCCGCCGAATCTCGGCCTTGGCCGCGGGCAGTTCGGCGGCAACGGCGAAGAGCCGCGCCACCACCCGCTCCACGTTGCCGTCGACCGCCGCGGCCGGCGCGTCAAACGCGATCGCCGCGATCGCCGCCGCCGTGTAGGGGCCGATGCCGGGCAGCGCGGCGAGCGCCGCTTGGCTTTGTGGAAAGTGTCCGCCATGGCGCTCGACCACGGCCTTGGCGCAGGCGTGCAGATGGCGCGCGCGCGCGTAATAGCCGAGCCCGGCCCAGAGCTTGAGCACGTCCTCGAGCGGCCCCGCCGCGAGCGCGCGCACGCTCGGCCAGCGCGCGGCAAAGCGCGCGAAATAGGGTACGACCGCCTTGGTCGTGGTTTGCTGCAGCATGATCTCGGAGAGCCAGACGCGATAGGGGTCGGGCCGTTCGCCGGGCAGCGCGCGCCAGGGAAGCTTGCGGCGATGGCGGTCGTACCAGGCCAAGAGATCGGCGCTGAGATCAGCGCGGCGCGGGGACTCCGACGCGCGCTTTCGCCGCTTCATCCCAACTGCTAGCGTCATGGCCGACCGATGTGGCAGAGCCTTGCAGCATGAACAAGCCCGGCAAGTCCTTCGCGCGTCCGCTCTCAGATCTTCTGCACAAGACGCTGACCGATGCGTTCGCCAAGCAGGGCTTCGCTTCGAGCGAACTCGTCATCCGTTGGGCCGAGATCGTGGGCGCCGAGATCGCGGCCCATTCGGAGCCGGAAAAGATCCAGTGGACGCGGGGAGCCCGCGGCCCTACGCCCGAGCCTGGCACGCTCGTGCTGCGGGTCGAGGGACCGGCCGCGATCGAAATCCAGCACCTCTCCGGCGTCGTGCTCGAGCGGGTGAACCGATTTTTCGGCTGGCAGGCGGTCGGCGGACTGCGGCTGCGGCAAGCGCCGCTTCGCCGTCGCGAGCAAGCGCCGCAGCCCGCCGGCGATCCCGAAGCGGCGGCGCGCATCGCCGCCGATCTCCCCGAAATCGCGGACGAAAATCTGCGCGCCGCGCTCGGCCGGCTGGGGGCGGCCATCAAACAGTCGTGACCGCAAGGCCTTGGCAGGGCGGCCGGCCATTGCCACATTCGCCGTTTGAAGGTAGCGAGCTAGCTCGACATCGACTTGCTCGAGATCGGTGGGAACGATCGACTCGGGCGGCAGCCGGCCCACTTGCGCGGATCACGGATCATGACCAAGGACACCGAAGCCACCCCAACCGTCACGCGTCGTCATGCGCTCCTCGGCGCCGCGGCGCTCGTCGCGATCATCGCCGCCGGCGGCGCCGGCTATTCTCTGTGGGGCCCGACCGACACGGCGGCGGCTCAGACCTCACCGGCCGGAGAAGTGCCGATGGCCGACCTGCTGGCGCCAGGCCCGCTCGGCGACGAGATCCAGGGGCAGGCCGATGCTCCCGTCACCATCGTCGAATACGCCTCGATGACCTGCCCGCACTGCAGCCATTTTCACGAGACCACCTACCCCGAGATGAAGAAGAAATACATCGACACCGGCAAGGTGCGCTTCATCTTCCGGGAATTTCCCCTCGATCAGCTCGCGCTCGCCGCCTCCATGCTGGCGCGCTGTGCCGGCAACGACAAATTCTTCCCGCTGATCGACGCCTTCTTCGCGCAGCAGAAAGAGTGGGCGGTGCAGAAGCCGCTGCAGCCTATGTTGGCCATCGCCAAGCAGGCCGGATTCACCGAACAAAGCTTCAACGAGTGTTTGGCGAATCAGCAGCTGGAACAGAACATCAAGGAGTCAGCAACGCGGGCGGCGCAGAAGTTCAAGGTCAATTCCACCCCCACCTTTTTCATCAACGGCAAGATGTTTCGCGGCGCTCTGACCCCCGAGGAATTGGACAAGCAGGTCGCCCCCTATCTCAAGGGCTGATAACGCTTTTTTAACCACTTTCCTTCCTGCTGGAGCAGCGCCGGTCATCCGGGCGGCCCGGACCGTGCGCGTCCCGCCAGTGCGGGCGGGATAACGCGTTCTTTCTGTTGCGGAATCGCGCCCGGCGATTCATTGTGCCGGTCGATGCGGCGACCCTCCACCCACCGCTCGACCCTCCCATGGGCCCGAGGCTGGACCGAACGTGGTCGCCGCCGGGCGGTCAGGACTGGAACGGCGTCCCTATGAAACTCACGCGGCTGCGTCTGCTCGGTTTCAAATCCTTCGTCGAGCCGACCGATTTTCTGATCGAGCCGGGGCTCACCGGCGTGGTCGGGCCGAACGGCTGCGGCAAGTCGAACCTGGTCGAAGCGCTGCGCTGGGTGATGGGCGAGACCTCGCACAAATCGCTGCGCGCCGCCGACATGGACGACGTGATCTTTTCCGGCACCAACAACCGGCCGGGGCGCAACAACGCCGAGGTCGCGATCCAGATCGACAACCGCGCGCGCAAGGCGCCCGCCCAGTTCAATGAGAATGAGACGCTCGACGTGTCGCGCCGCATCGAGCGCGAAGCGGGCTCCACCTACCGCATCAACGGCCGCGAGGTGCGCGCCCGCGACGTGCATATCCTGTTCGCCGACGCTTCGACCGGCTCGCGTTCCCCCTCGATGGTACATCAAGGGCGCATCGGCGAGATCATCCAGGCCAAGCCGGAGCAGCGCCGCCGCGTGCTCGAGGAAGCCGCCGGCATATCGGGCCTGCATGCGCGGCGGCACGAGGCGGAGCTGCGGCTGCGCGCGGCGGAGCACAACCTCGCGCGGCTCGAAGACGTGATCAACCAGCTCGCGGGCCAGATCGACGCGCTCAAACGCCAGGCGCGGCAGGCGATCCGTTATCGCGCCGTCGCCGAGCGCGTACGCAAGGCCGAGGCGACGCTGTTTCATCTGCGCTGGGTCGCCGCCAATGCCGAGCTCGCCGAGGCCGAGCAGGCCAAGAGCGCGGCGGTGCGGCTCGTCGCCGCGCGCAGCGGCGAACAGGCCGAAGCGTCCAAGCACCAGGCGCTTGCGGCCGCCGCGCTGCCGGCGCTGCGCGAGGCCGAGGCGCGCGCGGCCGCCGCCTTGCAACGATTGACCATGGCGCGCGAGACGCTCGACCGCGAAGAGACGCGCGCCACGGAGCGCATGGCCGAGCTCGACCGCAGGCTCGTTCAACTCGGAGACGACATCGAGCGCGAGCAGCGCCTCGCCGCAGACGCGCAGGCCGCACTGGCGCGGCTTGCCAGCGAAGAGGCGGAGCTGCAGCGCGAGGTCAAAGCCAACGACGAGCGGCGCGCGGGCGTCGACAAGCGGGTCGCACAAGCCGACGCCGTGCTGGCGCGCTCGGAAAAGGGCGCGGACGAACTCACCGCCACGCTCGCCGACCTGACCGCGCGACGCCATGCGCTGGAACATGCCGCGCGTGAGCACGACGATCGGGCCGCGCGTCTGGCAGGCGAAATCGCCGCGGTGGAAGCGGCGCTCGAACAGGTCGAGGCGAAGGGACGCGCCGACCTGGCGCCGCTCGCCAAGGCGGCCGAGTCCACGCAGACCGCGGTCGCGGAGGCGGAAGCCGCAGCCTTGCGCGCCGAGGCCGCCCACTCCGCCGCCCGCCAGGCGCTCGACCTCGCCCGCGGCCCGCTCGCCGAGGCCGAGCGCCGTGGCCAGCGTCTCGACACCGAGGCCAAGACGCTGGCGAAGCTTCTGCATGTCGACGCCAAGAAGCTATGGCCGCCGGCGCTCGATCGCGTCACCGTCGACAAGGGTTACGAGGCTGCCCTCGGCGCCGCGCTCGGCGATGATCTCGAAGCCCCGATCGATCCGTCCGCGCCCATGCGCTGGGCCGGCGCCGCCATCGATGCCGCCGATCCGACGCTGCCGGACGGCGTCCACGCGCTGGGCGATCACGTCAAGGCGCCGAAAGAGCTGGCGCGACGGCTGGCGCAAATCGGAGTGATCAAGCGCGAGGAGGCCGCGCGCCTCGCGCCGATGCTCAAGCCCGGCCAGCGCCTGGTGTCGCGTGAGGGCGACCTCTGGCGCTGGGACGGCTTCTCGGTTGCCGCCGATGCGCCCGCCGGCGCGGCGCGCCGTTTGGCCGGCAAAAACCGCCTCGCCGAGATCGAGGCCGAGCTCACGGCGGCGCGGCGCGAGGTCGAGGACAAACAGAAAGCCGTGACGGCAGCCGAGGCCGAGGTCGCCTCCGCCGCCGAGGCCGAGGCCGCGACGCGCGCGCACTGGCGCGCGCTGCAGCAGGAGTCGCAGGCCGCGCGCGAGCGGCACGCCGAGGCCGAGCGCGAGACGAGCCGCAACGCGGCGCGCCTGTCGGCGCTGCGCGAGGCGGCGGCGCGACTGACCGCGAGCCGCGACGAAACGACCGCGGCGCGCAACGAGGCGCAGCGCGCGCTCAAAGCGCTGCCACCCGCCGCCAATATCGAGACGCAGCTTGCCGGCGCGCGCGGCGAGATCGAAGGCCAGCGCGCGCGTCTTGCCGAGGTGCGCGCGGAAGCGCAGGCGCTGGCGCGCGAAGCGGAGATTTCCGCGCGGCGGCTCGCCGCGATCGCCGCCGACCGCCAAGCCTGGAGCGCGCGCAACGACGGCGCGGCGGCACAGATCACCACCCTCGACGCGCGCGTCGAAGAGGCCACGAGCGAGCGAGCGAGCCTCGAGGATGCCCCGCGCACGTTCGAACAGAAGCGGCGCGCGCTCATCGGCGAGATCGAAACGGCGCAAGCGGCGCGGCGCGCCGCCGCCGATCAGCTCGCCGAAGGCGACAACGCGCTCGCCGAGGCCGACCGCGCCGCGCGCGCCGCGCTCGAAGCCATGGGCGCCGCGCGCGAGGAAGCCGCGCGCGCGGAGGAGCGTTTCGAAGGCGGCAAGCGCCGGCTCGGCGACGTCGCCCACGAGATTCGCGAGATGCTGGAAATCGAGCCCACCGAGGTCGCCAAGCTTGCCGGCATCGACCCCGGCAAGGCGTTGCCCGACGTCGCCGAGGTGGAAGCCGATCTCGAACGGCTGCGCCGCGATCGCGAGCGGCTCGGCGCCGTCAACCTGCGCGCCGAGGAAGAGCTGCGCGAGGTCGAGACCCAGCACGGCTCGCTCACCTCGGAGCGCGACGACCTGGTCGAAGCGATCAAGCGGCTGCGTCAGGGCATCCAGAACCTCAACCGCGAAGCGCGCGAGCGGCTGCTCGCCTCGTTCGAGATGGTGAGCAACCACTTCAAGCACCTGTTCACCGAGCTGTTCGGCGGCGGCACCGCCGAGCTGCAGCTGATTGAGCACGAGGACCCGCTGGAAGCAGGCCTCGAAATCATCGCCAAGCCGCCGGGCAAGAAGCCGGCGACGCTGTCGCTGCTCTCCGGCGGCGAGCAGGCGCTCACGGCGCTTGCGCTCATCTTCGCGGTGTTTCTTACCAACCCGGCGCCGATCTGCGTGCTCGACGAGGTCGACGCGCCGCTCGACGATCACAATATCGAGCGCTTCTGCGACCTGCTCGACGAGATGACGCGCTCGACCGATACGCGCTTCGTGATCATCACCCACAATCCGATCACCATGGCGCGCATGAACCGGCTCTACGGCGTCACCATGGCCGAGCGCGGCGTCTCCCAACTCGTCTCGGTCGACCTCGAAGGCGCGGTCAAGCTGCGCGAGGCGGTCTGACGCGCGCACCGTGGGACTGACATCTGGGCCGCAAACTCCGCTCATTCCCGTGCAAGCGGGAATCCATTGTGGCTGGGCCCCGCAACGGGGTGCCCGCGACGTGAGCGTCGCGGGGCGCCCCTCGCTGGGACGAGCGGAAAGCGCGCGCGGACGGAACTTGGCGCGCGCGAGCGAATTGGTATGGCCGGACCCTCAGCCGCGTCTCCTCGCCCGGAGTGGCTGAGGGTCTCAGGACCCCGCCCCGGCCGCTCGGCGGGGTTTTTGCTTTGCACCCACCGTGTCCCCTGCGGATCGCCGAAAGCCCGACTGACCGCGCGGAGAAAGCGGGTTCCCGCCGGCATGACCTCCATGCACCCGGAACGCGACCGCTGAGCGGCCGGTTATTCCGGCATGGAAACGTCATCCGAATATCGGCGATTTGCGCAGGAATGCCACCGCTTGGCACGAGAGGCCAAGACCGAGCGGCATCGCAAAATCATGCAGGAAATGGCGCAGGCCTGGGAGAGGCTCGCCAAGGAGACCGACGGGGAAGGCGCTCACGCCTCGCCCTGACGGCATTTTGCCTCCGCGTTTGGCAGGTCCCCTTGGCCTGCCAGACGAAGCCAAACCTGCGCCATGTGCAACAGGGTGGCCCGGGCTTTCGGGTCATGGAGCGCGCTCGCCATCTCCAAGCACTCGGCGGCGTAGCGTCGACACTCGTCGGATCGCCCCATTGGGCCCCCAGCGCTGATCTAGCGCAACGCGGGAGCGCGACTGACGTTCCCGTCGCCAGCGGGGCTTTTACGAGATTTTCACGCGCCCTGAGTCGGAGAGCGGGCAGACGGCCCGTTGTTTGGGTGCCAAAGTGCAACCGTGACACCGGCGGAGGGGCCCCCCTCGGCGACCGGATGTCGAACCCCGCCAGAGTGGCCTCTAGGCGGGGTTCTTCATTCCGTATCGCGGAATGCTCAGGTTGGGTTCGGCGAAGCCTCCCATAGGCGAACGCATCAACTCGCCTGGGCCAACGTTATTTGCGGCGCGACCGCAGGTCTCTCCAAGGCGCGGAGCAACCGCATGGCCCGAATAACCTCCCGACGGTCGAGAATGCCTACCAGCCTGGCGATCGTCAGTTCGCTATTGTGGTCGGCGGACGCCAGATAGTCCGCAAGCTCGACTTGCGCGCCGCGCATCGCATCCAGAATTGTCGCAAATTCTTCCTTCATACTGCGCACTCTATGTTCGCTGCCTCGGCAGGATAGAACGCGCGGCGGCGCTTTCGGTTTCCGAGTCAGCTACGGGTCGTGGAGAATTTCGTGGCGGCAAGCGTAGGGTGGGCAAAGGCGCATTTTGCGCCGTGCCCATGCGTGCCTTTGCCGGCATGACGAACGACGCGTGGGCACGCATCGCTTTGCTCACCCTACGCGCTGGAACTTAAGGCGCTCGTCCGGAGTTGAGAGCATCGAGCCTTCGCCAACCTCGGCTCCGACCGGGAGAGATGGAGAGGGCAACGGGCTCCAGGGCGGGAACCGTCATGCGGGAAAAGATCGGATATTGCCGGCAGAAGGCCGCGGAGTGCGCGGCACGCGCGCAAGAAGCCGCCGACAAGGACACGCGCGAGCTTTTCCTCAGATTCCAGAATTCATGGCTGAGCGCAGCGAAGCGATACGAATCCTCGGACGCGGCCGCTCGCGAGGAGAGCCCAAAGCGGCGGCTGCCTTCGTTCGCGCCCGAGTCCCGCACGCACGACTGGCGTTCGCGCCCGAACGACGCGCGCACGGATACGACGGCCGAGCGACTTGGAGCAGCGTGAGTCTCTACGTCACTCAACGCAACGCGCGGCCGTTCCGCTGTCCGCCGCCTTCTCAACCGTGAGCAGCATGCGAAATCCCGTGAAGCGACCGAGCGCGGGCTCAAGCGCGCGCTCGAGGCGTAGCAGGCGGCGCGCGACGCCTTCGCCGATCAGGCTCCAAGGTTGGAAGCCGCCGCTCAGCGGATAAGCCGCGAGCGCGAACCATTGCACGGCTGCGATGCGCAGCGAAGGAACGAGGCGATGAAAGCGATCGCGATCGCGCGTCGCGATGAGCGTCGGGATGGCCTGGTTGGAGTCGTAAGGATCGCGGCGCGGATCGGGGCTGCCGTCCGCGAGGACGTCGGCTGAGGTGCGAACGGGCTCGTGATGAAAGAGCCGGTAGAACGCGGTGCTGCCCCAGGTGATCGCCGGCTCGACCATGAGCACGCGCCCGCCCGGCCGCAGCACCCGCGCCGCCTCGCGGAAGAAGACCAGCGGAAACTCGAGATGATGCAGCACGTCGACCATGACGATGTTGGCGGCGCAGGCGTCCGCGAACGGAAGCCGCTGGGCATCCGCGACGCAGTCGAGCCACGGCGCGGATTGAATGTCGGTCGCCACCACGTCGGTCAGCCGTCGCTTGAGGTTGCCGATGCCGCCGCCGATTTCGATGGTGCGGCCGCGTCGGCAGGCCGCGGCGATGCGGTCGTAGAAATTCTCGTAGATGAGGCGCAGGACCAGCTTGCGGTCCCACACTCCGCGGTGATCCGCGAGCTGACCGGATGCCGCGCGCTCCATCACATCGCCTTGATGCGCATGAACGCGAACAACACCATGCGCAGCAGCATGAAGCCATGACGGAAACGGGAGATCTGGGTCTCGCCGTAGGTGCGGCTGGCATAGCGGATGGGAATCTCGACGGCCTTGAGGCCGAGCTTGGAAGCGCCGAAGATCAGCTCGAAATCCCCGAACGGATCGAAGTTGCCGAAATAACTGCGCGCGGCTTTGATGCGCGCGTAGTCGGAGCGCCGCAGCGCCTTGGTGCCGCACAGCGTGTCGGTGAAGCGCTGCGACAACAGCCAGGTGAAAAGCAACGAGAACGCCTTGTTGGCGATGAGGTTGAGGACGCGCATCGCCTCCTGCTCCATCGGATAAATGAGACGGGAGCCGTTGACGAACTCGCCCTTGCCGGAGGAAATCGCGTCCCAAAACTTCGGCAATTGCTCGGGCGGCATGGTGAGATCGGCATCGAGAATCATCAGCACGTCGCCGCGCGCGGCCTCGAACCCGGCAAACACGGCATCGCCCTTGCCCGTTCCAGGCTGGCGCATCGCCTTGATGTCGCAATCGGGATGAGCGGCGGCGACGCGCTCGATCTCCTCCCAGGTGCCGTCCTGGGAATTGCCCTCGACGAAGAGGATCTCGAGCGCCTCGACGAAGCGGGGGATGCGCTTGACCGCCGCCTCGATGTTGCCGCGCTCGTTGCGCGCGGGAATGACGACCGTCACGGAACTCACCTCGGCGGATCGCCGCAGCGAGCGGCAGACGGTGAAATGGCGCAGGCACAGGCTGCCGATCAGCGGTAACGGCGCCAGGAAGCGGTTGATCAAACGGCCCAGCCCCAGCAGCCGCACCGGAGAGAGCACGCGCGTTTCGTCCTTGACCGCCTCGAAATCGCCGAGCGCCGCGAGCGCGCGCACGTCGGCGCGAGAAAGGACGTTTTGCGGCGGCTGCGGCATTTTCATGCCCGTCGCCTCGGCCAATTTCAGCGCCGGATACCACAGGTGCGAGAAGTAGCCGATCACGACGCGGGTCTCGCGCGTGCACAAATCATGCAGGTTCGCGAACATCGCCTGGCAATCGTCGAGCGCGCCGAGCGTGTCGACAACCACGATGACGTCGAACGGGCCGGGCAAGGAGCGCACGAAAGCCGCGTCCTCGATATCGCCGACCAGGAACGTGAGATCGGGATGCGCCTGGCGCGCCTGCGCGATCATGCCGGGACTGAAATCCACCCCGACGCCGAACGACGGTTTGAGCGCGGCGAGGAGGTCGCCGGTGCCGCACCCGAGCTCGAGCACGCGCGCGCCTTCGGGAATGAGGAACTTGAGATAGCGCAGATCCTCTTGGTGGAAGAAGGCGGCGCGCGCGAGCCAGTTCCGGCGCTCGGGCGCGCTCGCGTCGGCGAGGCTGCGGATGTCGCGCTTGCGCGCCGACATGTCGCCTTCGCCCAATGTGCTCGAGGTCATCCCCACCCGTATACGCGATTCAGCGCCCATTTGCGTAGATTACAACTCGGCGCAAATGTACGGCGCAAGCTTGGCCGCAGCGCCCTTCAATCGGCGGCGGCGAGCGGGCGGCTGACGCTTTCCAGCGGCTTGCGCTCGGCGGCAACGCCATAGCGCGCCGCGATTACGGCCGCCGCGAGCATCAGCACCGAGCCGATGAGATAGCCGCCGTACAAGCTCCAGCGCGAGCCGGTGTCGATCAGCGCGCCGAACACCCACGGTCCCGCGACGCCGCCGATGCCGGTGCCGAGCGCATAGAAGAAGGCGATGGCGAGCGCCCGCACTTCGAGCGGGAAGGTTTCGCTCACGGTGAGGTAGGACGAGCTCGCCGCCGCCGAGGCGAAGAAGAAGATCACCATCCAGGCGACGGTCTGGCCGGTCGCGGACAAGACGCCGGAGGCAAACAGATAGCCGACGCCGGCGAGCAGCACGCCGGACAGCGCATAGGTGCTGGCGATCATCGGCCGCGAACGGCAACAGATACCAGCCGATATGATCGGCGGGGATGCCGTAGAAGTCGGTCAGTACCAGCGCATAGGTGAAGAAGATCGCGTTGTAGAAGAACGCCTGCGCCACCATCAGGCTCAAGCCCACCAGCGTGCGCCGGCGCTCGACGCGAAACAGCGTGTCGGCGACCTCCGCCAGCGGGGTGGAGCGGCGCGCGCGTAACCGGATCACCGACAGCGGTTCGTCCGGGATGTGGTGGCCGCGGGCGCGGAACTCGGCCTCGATGCGATCGAGCACCGCCGTTGCCTCCTCGACACGGCCATGGGTCATCAGCCAGCGCGGCGATTCCGGCAGCCACAGGCGCATGAGGAAGATGACGAGGCCGAGCACGGCCCCGATCAGAAACGCCAAGCGCCATCCCAGATCCGGTGGCAGCAGGTTGGGATCGAGCACCACCAGCGATCCCGCCGCGCCGAGCGCGGTGCCGATCCAGAAGCTGCCGTTGATGACGAGATCGGTCCAGCCGCGGTAGCGCGCCGGCACCAGCTCCTGAATGGTCGAATTGATGGCGGTGTATTCGCCGCCGATGCCGGCGCCGGTGAAGAAGCGAAACAGCGCGAAGCTCGCCAGATTCCACGACAGCGCGGTCGACGCGGTGGCGAGGAGATAGACCGCGAGCGTGATGAAGAACAGCCGCTTGCGCCCGAGCCGATCGGTGAGCCAGCCGAAGAACAGCGCGCCCAGCACGGCGCCGGCGAGATAGGCGCTGCTCGCAAGCCCGACGTCGGCGTTGGAGAAACGAAGCTGCGGGCTCTCCTTCAGCGCCGGCGAGATGGCGCCGGCGAGCGTCACCTCGAGGCCGTCGAGGATCCACGTGATTCCGAGCGCGACGACCACGAGGGTGTGGAAGCGGCCCCAGCGCAGCCGGTCGAGCCGCGCTGGGATGTCGGTCGTGACCACCGCCGCGCTGGCTTGTGACGGCGCGGGCGCCGCGGTGGGAACACTCACTGCCATCCTCGCTTCATTCGCGCCCCACCGCCGCCATTGACGGCAATTGATCTCTTGTCAACCGGTCATGCGCGGGCATAGCGCGTCGGAAGACGCGCGTGAACGCGCTTATGACCCGCGCATCCATCTTCTTTGCAAAAAGTCTTACGAAGATGGATGGATTGCCGGGTCAAGCCCGGCAATGACGGCCTTAAGTCAGGGCAACGATTTGCGCGCCGGCGCGTTCCGCGATGCCGTGGGTGCGCCGCTTCCCTTCGCCCCGGCCGCGCCATAGATTGAGCGCGGCCATAAACCGTCGCCTTCCGAGGAGCCGCTTTCCATGTCCTCCACCGCCGTCACCTGGATCGTCATCGGCGTCATCGTCGTGCTCGTGCTGTGGATCATCTCGATCTACAACGGGCTCGTCGCCATGCGCCAGCGGGTCAATCAGGCCTTCTCCGACATCGACGTGCAGACGAAACAGCGCCACGACCTCATCCCCAACCTGGTGGAGACGGTGAAGGGCTATGCCGGTCACGAGCGCGGCACGCTCGAAGCCGTGGTGCAGGCGCGCAACGCCGCCATCGCGGCGCAGTCGGGAGGCGTCGCCGCCCAGGCGGCGGCCGAGAACGTGCTCACCGGAGCGCTGCGGCAACTGTTCGCCCTGAGCGAGGCTTACCCCGATCTCAAGGCCAGCCAGAACTTCCAGCAGCTCCAGGCCCAGCTCTCCGACATCGAGAACAAGATCGCCGCCGCGCGCCGATTCTTCAACAACGCGGTGCAGGAATACAACACCGGCATCCAACAGTTCCCCGCGGTGCTGCTCGCGGGCGCGCTGGGATTTGCGCCGAAGGATTTCTTCGACGTCGGCGTCGAGGAGCGCAAGGTGCTCGACCAGGCGCCGCAGGTGAAGTTTTGATGCTTTGCGATTCCGTGTCCCGGGCGCAAACTCTCCGATCATCACCGCGATGGCGGATGGGCGATAAATTACGATCGTCATTGCCGGGCTTGACCCGGCAATCCATCCATCTTCGCAAAAGCCTTCTTGCGAAGAAGATGGATGCGCGGGTCAAGCCCGCGCATGACTGGCAGGACAGGCACACGCAAGCTCGCTAATGGCTGCTTACGGACTCTACACCCACATCAAGTCGAACAAGCGGCGATCGATCGCGCTGCTCATCGGGCTGTTCTTCCTCGTTTATCTCCTGGTCTACGCCGGCGCGCTCGTCGGCGAGGCGCTCACCATCGACGCGCCGCCCGACGTGCTGTTGCGCCGCGCGCTGAGCGATGCGCTCTACGCCGCGCCCTGGGCGACGCTCGGCACGGCGCTGTGGATCTTCATCGCCTACAAATTCCATCAAAGTATGATCGACGCGGTAACCGGCGGGCGCGAGGTGACGCGGCAGGAGGAGCCGCGGCTCTACAATCTGCTCGAGAATCTGTGCATCTCGCGCGGCATCACCACGCCGAAGCTCAAGGTGATCGAGGATGACAGCCTCAACGCCTTCGCCACGGGGATGAACGACAAACAATATTCGATCACGGTCACCTCGGGCCTCATCAATGCGCTCAACGACGCCGAGATCGAGTCGGTGCTCGGCCACGAGTTGACCCACATCCGCAACGGCGACGTGCGCATGCTGGTGATCGCCGTGATCATCGCTGGCGTGATCGCGTTTTTCGCCGAGCTCGTCTTCCGCCTGCTGTTCCAAGGCGGGTTTCGCTGGCGCGGCGGGCGCGACAGCGGCGATCGCAAAGGCGCCGGGGTGGCGATCCTCATCGCCGTCCTTCTCATCGCGGTCGCCTGGATGCTGTCGATCGTCATCCGCTTTGCGCTGTCGCGCAAGCGCGAATATCTCGCCGACGCGGGCTCGGTCGAGCTGACCAAGAACCCGGATGCTATGATCTCGGCGCTGCGCAAGATCGAGGGCCGCGGCGAGCTTCCGGGCGCGACTTCGGCGGTCATGGAAATGTGCATCGACAATCCGCGCGAGGGATTTTCCAATATTTTCGACACCCATCCGCCGGTCGATGCGCGCGTGGCGGCGCTGGTCAAATTCGCCGGCGGCCACGACCCGGGCCCGCTGGCGCTGCCCGCGCCGGGCGAAGCGGACGCGGGCGAGAGCGAGGATGCCGATCAGGGCGCTCCCGCCGGGCCATGGGGCGAATCGCAATCAACGCCCGGAAGCGGCGAGCCGTTTCTGCCGAGCCGGCCGCCGGTCGAGCTCGGCTCCTCGCCGTCAGCAGACAGCGAGCCCGGCCCGTGGGGACCGCACCGGAAATAGCCGGCGCTTTAGCAGCGCCGTTTCAGCAGAGTGCAATCGCACTTTGGTCCGTGCGGCCAATCTCCGACTTTCGCAAAGCGCGGGAAACCGCAGATGGTAGAGGGACGGCGCCGAGGTGCAGCTGGCCCGTTTCAATCCGGACCAGCTGCCAAAGCGAGCCAGGATATTACGAGGAGGCTTTCGTCCTCGCGGTCCTATTGGCAGGCACATGTTTGACGGCGACCTTCTTGCCGTTGTCATGGCGATAATGCCGCGCGTGCGAGGCCTTGAGATGCACGGTGCGGTGATGACGGGCCATGACCTTCTTCCCGTCGGCCCGATGGTTCGCCTTCATTTTATGTGCACCGGTCGCTTGCGATTGCGCGGGCTGAACGCGCTCCTGCGTCGATGCAGTGGAAGGCGATGCGGCGAACGCCGCCGTCCCGAAGCCGAAGGTGGCAGCGGTCGCGAGTACCAGCACAAGCTTATTCATGATGTCCTCCTGGGGTGATGACAAGCAAAGCGTCTCTCTTTGCTTGTGCTCGAAAAGTAATGACTCTTGCGTTCTTCTCCTAATTACAAATGTCACATGTACATGAACCGACGTTTATGGATATGAATGTTTGTTTTACTTCGTGAACAACCGTTCAGCGGCGGCCGCACGGACAGACGGGGCGCCGCTTTTGCGTGCACGAGCGCGTGCTCCGTCGCCGGCAGCTGCTCAACGCTGCGCTTGCACTTAAGAGAATGTTCGAATGGTCAAGCGGGGTCGTGGACTCAATTAATGCGCAGCCACAGCCGTATGGATGCAAGCTGGACGAATGCGAGGTAGTTGGCGGCGAACTTGTCGTAGCGGGTTGCCACACGCCGACAGTACTTAATCTTATTGAAGAACCACTCGACCAGGTTGCGAGCCCGGCCCGGATCGCAGGAGCCCTCGATCACTGCGGCTTGATGCCTGCGAACTTGATCACCTTGGTCCATTTGTCGATATTTTCGGCGATGAACTTGGCGAACTCGTCGGGCGAGTTCGGGGGCACCGCCACCGCGCCGAGATCGGCGAACCGTTGCTTGATGTTCGGATCGAGCACCGCCGCGTTGGTCTGCTGGTTGAGCGTCGCGATGATCTCGGGCGGCGTGCCCCTAGGAACGCCGAAACCGATCCAGCCGGCCGCCTCGTAGCCCTTGAGGACGCTGTCGATCGTCGGAACGTCCGGCAGGAATGGCAGCGGTTCCGTCGTCGTCACGCCCAGCGGCCGGATTTTTCCGGCCTTGATCTGGGGCAGTGAGGTCGGCGTAACGTCGAACATCACTTGCACCTGGCCTGCGACGAGATCGGTCACCGCCGGCGTCGAGCCCTTATAGGGGATGTGCGTCAGGTCCACGCCGGCCATGAACTTGAACAGCTCTCCTGCGATATGCTGCGGGCCGCCGATGCCGGCCGAGGCCATGTTGAGCTTGCCGGGATTGGCCTTGGCGTAGGCGATGAACTCGGAGATGGTCTTGACCGGCACCGAGGGATGGACCTCCATGACCAGCGGAACGCTCTCGACCTTGCCGACCGGCGCGATGTCGCGGACAAAGTCGAAGCTGAGCTTCTCGTAGAGCGCGACGTTGATAGCATTCTGCGAGTTCACCAGTAGCAGCGTGTAACCGTCGGGCGGCATGTGGGTCACGGCCTCGGTCGCGATGTTGCCGGCGGCGCCAGGCCTAACCTCGACGAGGAATTGCTGGCCAAGCTTTTCCGACAGGAATTGCGCGATCAGGCGCGCGACGATGTCGGACGCGCTGCCCGCCGCCTGGCCGACGATGATCTTCACCGGACGCGACGGATAGGCCTCCGCGCTGACGCAAGTCGGGAGCACCGCAGCCCCCGCGGCCAGATGCAGGAATCGCCTACGGCATAGGTTCATGGCCAATCCCACTGCTCTTCATGCGCTCGAGCGCCAGCCAGGATGTAAGCGGGCCGCGAATCGACGGTGTGTGACTGCGACGCCTGCCGCTGCTGGCAGCTCTAAGAGCGAGGCTACATCACTCGCGCGAGGACCTGGAAGGGGCCGGGGCAGCTCCGGGCGCTTCTGCCGCATGGGACGCCGACGCTGCTCGCGTGACATGGGCTCACACAAAGCAACCATACCCGACATGGGCAACCGTGAGGAGCAACAGCGCCAACGGCGAGCTACAGAAATCCGCGGCGCTGAAGCTTCATGGCGCGATTTATGGGTGACGCTCTAGTGCCCTTCGAAGCTGATAAGCGTGCGCACCGGCACGTCGAGCTTGCGCAGCTTGGCCGCGCCGCCGAGGTCGGGCAGATCGATGATGAAGCAGGCGGCGAGCACCTGCGCGCCCAACTGGCGCAGGAGCTTGACCGCGCCTTCGGCCGTGCCGCCGGTGGCGATCAGGTCGTCGACCAGAATGACGCGGTCGCCCTTCTCCGCCGCGTCCTCGTGCATCTCCATCTCGTCGAGGCCGTATTCCAGCGAATAGGCGATCGACACCCGCTTGTGCGGCAGCTTGCCCTTCTTGCGGATCGGCACGAAGCCGGCCGAGACCTGGTGCGCCACCGCCCCGCCGAGGATGAAGCCGCGCGCCTCGATGCCGGCGACCTTGTCAATCTTCATCCCCGCCCAGGGCTGCACCAGTTCGTCGACCGCGCGGCGGAACGCGCGCGCGTTGCCAAGCAGCGTGGTGATATCGCGAAACATGATCCCGGGCTTGGGATAGTCCGGGATGGTGCGGATCGCGTCCTTGAGATCGTGCTCGAATTGCATGCTGACCATGTGCGTCTCGCCTCGAAACGGCTTGCCGGCTAGTGTCCCGGCGGCCCCACTGTGGCGAAGGAGAGGGCACCCATCATTTACCGGGAACGGTCGGCTATTTTCGTCACGTTCGACGACGTTCGTTCACGTTCGGTTGCGGTCATGCTGTGGCGAGCCTGTGGCGAACGGTCAAGTGCTTCGCGCGCCTGGCGCATGTAGTCGGGATGGTGATGCCCGTAGGTGTCCTCGAATTGTTGCACGGTCATGCCGAGAAAGCCAGCCGATTGCCAGAGCGGCGCACCGGACTGCGCGAGCCAGGTGCCGCAGGTGTGGCGCATGACGTGCGGCGTCACGTCGGGCAAGCCCGCGGCGCGGGCGACATTGCGAAAGGCTTTGTCGCAATCGTGCACGGGCTCGCCGTTCCACTCGACCGCGAACCGCTGTCCCAGCCGTTTCCAACGGCGCAGGTGCGCCAAAAGCCGGCGCGGCAGTGGCACAGGCGGGCGGCGTTTCTTGGTCTCGCGTGCGCCTCTTGGACGGCAATAGAAGATGCCTCGGTCGAGGTCGATCCAACCCTTGCCCTCGACTGGCTCGAGCGCGGCGGCGCAGGCTGCGCCCGGCCGCGTGCCGGTGTAGGCGGTGACCAGGAGGAACTTGGCGACGTGACGCCACGGCCACCGGTCGGTGGGAAGGCCGTCCCTGAAATCGTCCTGGCGCTTGCGCCAGGCGGTCCAGATCAGCTTGGCCACCTCGTCACGCGTGCACCAGCGTTCGCGGCTGGGCTGCTTTTCCGGCAATACGACGCTGACGACCTTGTGGCAGTGGCCCTCCCGGCGGTGATAGTTGATGGCAGAGCTCAGCACCACCAAGTCCTGCCGCGCCCCGCTGTCCGTTCCCCGCAGCGTGACAAACTCGCGGCACAAATCGCCGCTGATGTCGGCCAGCATTTTGCCGCCGAAGAACGAAAGCAGTCGCGCAATCTTGTGTGCGGTGTCTTTCGGATAGGCGTGCTTGGGAGCGACGTTCTTGCCGTAGAGGTCTAGGACGTCGGCAACCGGGATTTGATCGGGATCACGGGCGCTTTTCTTCGCCTGCGCGGCGTATTTGCGGTTGAGGTAGAGCTCGAGCTCTCTTTCAGCGCCGACACGGTCATCGTGGCCGCAGCCTGTGCTCGTTTGATGGTTTCCGTCGCGGATGAGCCAAACGGCGGGGTGGGTGATCCGTCCGGCCCGGTCGCGGCGTGCTTTGCGGAGCCACAGCCGGGCACCTTTGCTTCGACGCGGCATAACTCCCTCATCCGTTCGATGTTGGCCAAGGTCGTGTAATCCTTGCCTGCGACGCGCCCCTTCCCGCCGCAGACCGGACGCTGTCATCGAGCCATCCGGGAAAGCGAGCGCGGCCGCGACTCCCAGCCGAAGCGGGGTGTCAGGGGTGATCTTGTCCGGAGACGGTATCGCGGCAATTGCGCAGCACATGTCAATGTATCACTCAACCTACGAACTTGCGCCCCTTACTCCTCGGTCTCGTCGTCGAGCAGCAAATGGTAGTGACGACTGAAGTCGAACTGGCCACGAGCGACCTTTTCTAGTTCGGCCTCCGCCACGCCGAAACGACATTATAGGCCGATCGAAGTGCAGAGGCGGGACATGTCCGTCGAGGGAATGCAGCCTTTAAGAGTCCCGAGCGGGTTGCCCTATATCTCTCTGCATGCGGACCGTAATCGAAACCATCAGCCGCGTGCATGGCGCCTTATGGTCAACTTGCAATCACCTGAGAGATACCTGCGGCGGGA
>Ga0209648_10000687_pt1 | contig 26355 bp, 25 predicted proteins | sample GraSoi2013_115cm_FD_185830 | JGI IMG/M metagenome (GOLD analysis project Ga0209648, IMG submission 185830) | Grasslands soil microbial communities from the Angelo Coastal Reserve, California, USA - Sample 9_17_2013_115cm (SPAdes) (version 2) | ecosystem: Environmental > Terrestrial > Soil >... | reverse complement strand
GGGCCAGTCGCAGGAACATCGCCTGTGCCTGGTTCGGCGGCACGGCTTCGAGCAGCATCGGGACGACAACGCCAGGCAGGTCCCCGAGGTGCCGGCGGCTGGTGACCAGCACCAGGCAACTCTCACCTCCGGGCAGCAGCGGCGCGACCTGGTCGGTGCCCGCGGCGTTGTCAAGGACGAGTAGGGCACGCTGGCCGGCCATACGGTCCCGCCACAGCCAGGCTCTGCCTTCCAGGCTCTCGGGCAGGTAACTGGCGTCCACGCCGACGGCGGTGAGCAATCCAGCCAGCGCCGCATCCGGGGATAACGGCTCCTGCCCCGGGGTATGGGCGTGCAGGTCGATGAAGAGCTGACGGTCCGGAAACCGGTCTTGTAGCAGGTGGGCGGCGTGCACGGCCAGGGCCGTCTTCCCCACCCCAGGCATCCCGCCGATCGTGTGAACGCCTCCTTTACCGTCCGGACCCGCTGCCACACGCATTAGCTGTCGCAGTTCCGGCTCACGGCCAGTGAACCTCGCGATATCGCGCGGCAGCGTGCGTGTCGCCGCGACCATCCCGCCTACCGCGAATCCGCCGACCGGAGAGCGGCCTCGAGCCACTGCCTCGAACGTGACCCTGGCTGGGCCCATGAGGTCCAGCGCATCCGCCAGCAGCCGGGCCGTTTCCTTCCGGGCGGTCAGCGTGACGCCCCGCTCCAGGTCACTGACCGACCGCGGGCTCAGGCTTGCCGCCTCCGCCAACTCCTCCTGCGTTAGTCCTGCCTCATAGCGCAGCCGCCTCAACAGCTCGCCGAAACTCTCCGCAGGCGGCCCGGCCATGGCTACCCTTTCCGCGCCGCGGCAAGATCGACCTGGAACTGGTATGGCCATCCTCAGGACGGATGCCAGGATCAGCTAGGGCAAACGCGCAGCGCAAATGGACGCTCTCGATCCGGCGGAAACATGATCCGGCGGATATAGCCGCGAGCATAGAGCCGTGGCGACTGAGCGTGTCTGGTATCGGACTATGTCGGTTCATGATTGTTTACGGCCATGCCCGTACCTCCGGTCGGCGGTGCGGAGGGGGCCTGGGCCTCGTCGAAGGCAGACACCGGCACCGACCGTCACAGAGCTCATCTTGCCGGTCCTTCACGACGGTTGTGCCCGATTGGGATCAACCTGAAGAGGTGGATCAATGTGATCCAGTCCGCGGGCAAAATAATAAACACTCGCTGAGATTGCCCGCGGTATGTGCCCACCTTCCATGACAACGCTGGAGAGTGGAGACATGGATAAACTTCCTGCGAAGATCGCGGCGGTAGCCGCCGATGCGACCTCCGCCGGTGTCGCCCTCGGCCTGGATGGAAGCCAGCGCTACGTGAAGGGGCTGTCGTCCCCGCTAGGCCCAGGGGGTGTCAGGCCTCTGCCGGGCTCTCGTCGGCCGGCGGCATGCAGGCGGGCGCCTCAGACCGGCGGACTATGGCGGCCGAGCAGAACGCCCACATGTCGGCGGCGGTCACGTCGCGGTGGTCCGCCAGCACTCCCTTGTGCGCACTGGCCAGCAGCAACTCCCGGATCAGGGCGGACATCGCGCGAAGATCCAGGTCCTCCCGCAGCAGGCCGGCCTGCGCCACCCCCTCCAGCAGATCGGTCAGGAGCCGGCCAAAGGGCTCCAGCGCCTGAGCCAGATCCTGCGGGCGGCTCTCGGCCAGCCGCAGGTGAAACACGGTCAGCGCACGGGCCAGCGGGGCTGGGTCCGACGTGACGTCGAACATGGCGTCGATCAGTGCCTTGAGTCGGAGCACCGGATCGGACGTGTGCCCCAGCCGCTCGGTCAGGATCGGGACCACCGACTTGCTCATGATCGTCTCGTAGATGGCCAGCATCAGGCTTTCCTTGCCGTCGAAGAACGTGTAGAACGTCCGGGGCGACATGCCCGAGCGGTCGACGACATCCTGGATCGTGAACTCACTGGCCTTCCGCTCGACGATCAGCTCCAGGGCGGCGGTGACGAAGCGGTCGCTCCGTTCCTGCGCCCTTAGGCGAGCACCCTGCAGCGATCGTTCTACGCTGCGCTTCTGCCAGCCCGGCACGTCCTGGCCCGCGGACAGGCCGCCGTTCAGTTTCAGCTCCGCCTGGCGACGCGCCATGACCTACGCCCTTCGTTCGGTCACCGGGTACGGGGATACACACGGCCCCTGAGCCGCACTCGGCCGCTCTCTCTAGTCCCAGCGCTTCCGATTAGGCCAGGGTGATTTTCCCGTTACGGAAGTGTACTGCCCGCCAGCTGCACGAGACCGCTGCAATCAGAGCACACTTGCTCTCGCCGACGGCGTGCCCTTCCGGTTAAACTAAGCGAGGTTTAGCGGTTCCCATCTGGCGCTACCTCGAGACTGCGGCCTCCGTCATAGGCGCAGCCTGAGCAGTCTACCAGCGTGCGTCAGATAGATGGCCTGCCGAGCGCATCTCGCAAACATGCTTCTCATTCTGCGCCTATGCATTCATCCCTCACTGCTATTCGGCGCGCTGCAGACCGGCCAGGTGGACCTGTCGAGCCTGTTCGCCGCGGCGGGCGAGTAGCCGCGCGACGTTGACGCCAGCGCTTAGGCGACGCGCGCCTCCGCTGCGGCGTCGACACCTATGACCAGGCCGGGTTGTCGGCCGACACCAGCGAAGCGGGGCTGGCCGACCGGGCTTCTGCCTCGAGTCGCGGGACGACCCGGTCAAGCCAGCGGGGGAACCACCAGTTGGCCTCGCCGAGTAGAGGGCGTTACCGGGCGGCGGCGGCGGTCAGGTCGATCCCGCCGACCAGGTTGGCCTTGATGGTCTCGTGGTGACTCGACGCGAGCGTGCTCCGCCGGGTGGCCGTCAGGTGAGCGGCCGAGAGCGCGGCAGCCCGCTCCTCGTTGCCGGCCTCGATCGCGGCGAGGAGCTTCTCGTGATCACGCAGCGCCGCGCGCCGCGTCTTGCTGGCCATAGGCGAGTCCTGCGGGACTTCCTCGCTGCCCTGCCGGGCCTCATCCCACACCGACGACTCGTGCGCCGACCAGATGGCCTCCAGCGAACCGATGACCACGATCATCGTTTCGTTGCCGCACTTGGCGACCAGGGTCTCGTGGAAGCGCCGGGCGTTGTGGTTCCACACGACGACGTCGTCGAACTCGGCCTGCTGAGCCTCGATAACCTCCCGCAGGGCGGGCACGACCTCGCTGAGACGGTCGGGACGCGCCGCGCACAAACGGGCGCAGATCGGCTCGAGATACAGCAAAGCTCCGCTGACGTCGCCAGGCGTCGTGCCGCGCGACTGGAGCACCATGCTGATCATCTGCGCGGTCCGCTCGGGCGTGGGCAGGTGCACGACGGCCCCCCCGACGTTCCCGCGTCGCACCGAGATCAGGCCCTCCGTCTCGAGGATGCGCATGGCCTCGCGGACGGCGGGCAGGCTCACCCGGAACTCCCGGAACAGGTGTTCCTGCCTCGGCAGCAGGTCGCCTTCCTTGAGCCGTCCGTTGAGTATGTCGTCACGCAGGCTAGCCGCGACGATCTCCGCAAGGCGTGGCTGGCGTAGCTGGCGCAAACTCGCGCTCCTTAGGCTCAGGCAGACGGTCGACTCTATCGTGGCCGCCCTCGCTATCTTTTACTCAGCTTCTATACTAACTATCTTTGATAATACAGGCGACAATGCGGATGCGGCTCGGCCCGCACGATGACCCGCACCGCCGCCGCACCCGCCGCCGCGCGGGACCCGGCTGCTCAGGAACCCCGGTAGCCAGCCGACAGTTCGCGTCGAAGCAGCTTCCCGATATCGGAACGCGGCAGCCGCTCGACCCGGGCGAAGCCGGTCGGCACCTTGTACGGGGCGAGGTGCCTGCGGCACCACCCGGCCAGATCCTCGGAGTCCATGCACTCTGGCGCCACCACCCGCGCGAGCGCGGCTTCTAGGCCGTGACCAGGCGATTCGCGGCTGGCGCCTCGCCCGCAGGCGCGCGCCGACGGTGCCGAGCACAGGGTCATCGTAGATGAGGCTATTGCCGCTTCAGCAAACTGAATTGTCAAATGGTCGGCCTGCGGCCCATCGTTGGCGCATGGACGAGAGCTATGACGTAGTGGTGGTCGGCGGGGGCGCGGCCGGGCTGAGCGGGGCGGTCGCGCTGGCGCGGTCCCGCCGTTCGGTGCTGGTGGTTGACGCGGCCGAGCCGCGCAACGCCCCGGCGGCCCACGTGCACAACTTCCTCACCCGCGACGGCACGCCGCCGGCGCGGATCTACGCAATCGGCCGGGACGAGGTCACCAGGTACGGGGGCCGCGTTGAGACCGGCCGGGTCACCGCTCTGCGCAGGGACGGTGACCGTTTCCGGGTCCAGATCGGCGAGCGGGCAGTGACCGCACGGCGGCTGCTTGCCGCGACCGGGCTGAGCGACGAGCTTCCCGCTGTGCCGGGCCTTGCCGCCCGGTGGGGCATCGATGTCCTGCACTGCCCGTACTGTCATGGGTGGGAAGTCCGCGACCAGCGCGTCGGGATACTTGCCACCGGTCCGGGCGCGGTGCATCAGGCGCTGCTTTTCCGGCAGCTCAGCCCCCATGTGACCGTGCTGCGGCACACCGCTCCGGATCTGGCGGGCGAGCAGCGGGAACAGCTCAGCGTGCTCGGCATCGCGGTTATCGAAGGCGTAGTCGCGGAGGTCGAGACCGATAACAGCGGCCTGGCCGGGGTCCGGCTTGCCGATGGCACCCGCGTGCCCTTGGACGCGCTCATTGTCGCGCCGCGGCTGACCGCGAACGCCGGGCTGCTCGCGCCGCTCGGCCTGGCCCCGGCCGAGGTCCGGCTGGGCGGGCAGGTGATAGGAACCCGGATCGAGGCGGACGCGACCGGCGCGACCAGCGTGCCCGGAGTCTGGGTAGCCGGCAAGCTCGGCGACGTCCAGGCGCAGGTCGTCACGTCCGCGGCGTCCGGGCTGGCCGCCGGCGCGGCGATCAACGCCGACCTGGTCGCCGAGGACGCCAGGCGCGCCGTCGAGCACGAGCGGATGTACGGCGAGCAGGCCTGGGATGAGCGTTACCGGTCCTGCCCGGAGATCTGGAGCGGCGACCCGAACCCAGCGCTCGTCGCGGACGTACTGGACTTGCCGCCCGGGACGGCGTTCGACGTCGGCGCCGGCGAGGGCGGCGACGCGTGCTGGCTCGCCGCTCACGGCTGGAAGGTCACCGCCGCCGACATCTCCGGCGTGGCCCTGCAGCGCGCGGCGGCACGCGCCGAGAAGCTCGGTCTTGACATCACATGGCTGCACGCTGACCTGGCCCGCTCCCCCGCTCCAGGGACATACGACCTGGTCACAGCCCACTTCCTGCACATGCCAGCCGTGGCACGGGAAGCCCTGTTCCGCCATCTCGCCGATGCCGTCGCGCCCGGCGGCACGCTCCTTATAGTCGGCCATGACCCGAGTGACATGACGACCACAGCGCCGCGACCGCATTTGGCCGAGACGGGCTGGACAGCAGACGAGCCCGCCGCCGCGCTCGGCGAAGGCTGGACCATAGAGGTAGCCGACGCCCGGCCGCGCCAGGCCACCGATCCGGACGGCCGCGACGTCACCATCCGCGACGCGGTCCTGCGCGCCCGCCGAGACCTACGCGCCGGGCAAGCACCGGCAACCCCATCGACGCGGGCTGTGACACCCAGCCGCAGATGGCGAAGCGACCCTACCCGACTGTGCGGTTGAGATCCTGTGCCTTCTCGACGCCAACATGGGCGCGGCGTACGCCCTCATTGCTGCCGCCCAGAAGGAGCGGACCACGCTCGGCCTGGTGGCTTTCCCAATGCTTAGGGAGCGAACTGAGCGGAACCTGGCCTCGGCTGGCGCTGCACTGGGCGACGAGAGTCTTGAAAGGGCTCTGCAGGATGGCGCCCAGCTGTCTCTCCAGGAGGCCGTGGCCTACGCCCAGCGGGGCCGGGGAGAGCACGCGGACGCCACGCACGGGTGGGCCAGCCTGAGCCCGGTCGAGCGGCAAGTGGTCGAGCTTGCCAGCCAAGGTCTGAGCAATCCCGACATCGCTTAGGATCTGTTCATATCTCGCAATACGGTCAAGATGTACCTTTCGCGCGCTTACACGAAGCTCGGCGTGGCCAACCGGACCGAGCTGGCCCGGCTCGCTACCCGCCACTCGCAGGCCCGCCAACAACGCTGAGAAGTCATACCCAGCTGGGTGATGTTCCGCAGCCGAGTCATCCGTACCGTCTACAGACGAGTGTCAGCGGAAATTTCGCCGTCGGACCACGACCCAACCAGCTGAGACACCGGCGGAGCCGGTGCGCGTGCCCCCGGAGGGAAGATCATGAGCAAGGATGCCCAGCTGGCGCTGGCGATGCCTGGCCGCCTGGTGCCGGTGGCCGGCATGACCCGGGCCCAAGCCGAACCGATGCGCCAGCCCGCGGCGGCGGGCGCGGGGGCCCCGCAGGCACTTGAACTGCGGCATCTGCGCTACTTCGTGGCGCTGGCCGATGCGGGCAGCTTCACCCGCGCCGCCGAGAAGATCTTCATTGCCCAGCCGACCTTGAGCCAGCAGATCAGGCGGCTGGAGGAGATCGTGGGCACGCCACTGCTGCAACGCCGACGTGAGGGGCTGCGGCTGACCCCGGCTGGCCGCGTGCTCCTGGATGGGTCCCGGAACGTGCTGGCCCTGGCCGATCAGGCGGTGAGCCGGACCCGGCAAGCCGCCGGCCTGGGACGGCCGTGGCTGCGAGTCGTGATGCCGCCGGGACTGTACGGCGATGCAGGCAGTCGACCCGAGCTTCGAGTTCACCGACCCGCCATTCCGGCACTCGCTGGCCATGACCTTGGCCCTGGCCGCGGCTGGGAACCGGCCCGCCGCCGTCCTGACCGGCCCGGCAATCGCCGCACGCAGCCAGGCCTGGCCGATCCGGCGATCTCGCCTGGCCGACACCTACGGCATGGTCCGGGTCAGCCTCCAGCACCATCCGCTGACCGCGTCCGCAGCCCTGGTGTGGAGCGACGACCTGCCCCGCCCGCTGCAGCAGATGCTCTTCGACATCGCCGACCGCGTGACCGAGCCGACGCACCCGCAGCCCGCCGATCTAATCTCCCTGACTACCGCGTGGGCCGCCCGCCAGTCGGCCCAGATCAGCTAGACCGGTCCGCGGTCCTCTTGATCAAGAAGACGCTGCATCATGTCGTGGCGTCGCTAATGACGATTCTGCGGGTACACGGTGAAGCCGCCGAACGTACCAGCGGATGCCGGAACCGCAAGCTGCGCCGGTCCACCTCGGCCAGCCCCTCCGCCACCGCATCCGCCAGATCCGCCACCGACACCTCGGCACCAGCCACCCGGCTCGCTGCGGCCAGGGCCTCGGCCAGATTATCGCCGTCGTTCGACCCGGCAGCTAGCAACGCGGTGAAGGTCACCTCCGGCAACGCTGGCAGCCGCGACGCGAACGCCTGCTCCAAGCGCCGGGTTAGCGGAATCCACTCGTCCAGCGCCCCGCCGCTCCCCTGCTGGCCGGCCGTCAGCGGCAGCTCGACGCCAGCGGATTCCCCGCCGCCTCCTCCAGCACCCGCTGGCGGGCGACCGGATCCAGCACAGCGCAGGGCAGTCAAGAGCGCGTCCCGCTGCCTGCGCGACAGCCCGTCCACCTCGGCCAGCACCGGCCGCAGCAGCGGGTGCAGCCCGGCGAACGAAAACGGCGCCTCGCTCGGCACACCCGCGCAGGCCAGTACCCGCATCCCAGCTTCAGCCGCCCGCCCCGCAGCCACCCCCACCAAGGCGGACTTCCCGATCCCCGGATCGCCGAGCACCAGCAACGACCCGCCGCCGCCCGCGATGGCGGCCAGCAGCGACTCCACCACCGCGATCTCCGAGTCCCGCCCGACCAGCACGGGAACCATTCTCTCGCCGGCAGTAAGCCGTTGCCGAGGTCAGCTGTGACCGGAAATCACGTCTACCCTGTCGCGTCGTGCGGAATGTGGCGCAGAGCCGGGGTTACCGGCGGCTCGTCCATCGCGGGCCGACGGCGGCCCAGGCCGACTCCCACCTGGCGAGACGATGCCGGTCCAGGAGCCCTCGGCACAAGTAGTAACAGAGGATGAGAACGACGGCGGCACCTGCCGTGACGGTGATGCCGACGAGCGATGCGGTGACGATCATTTCTGACGGACTGGGCGGGGAAGCCACTGGCCGTCCAGAGCGGTCCAGCCATACCGGCACGGAGGTTCCGGCTGATGCGTAGTAGATGGCCGGGGCGGTCATCGTGGTCAGGGTGCCGGACCGCTGCGTTCCGTTGGGCAGCCGCCAGGTGGCCCCCACCGCCGTGGTCTGGCTCGCGGCAACCGGCCCGGGCTGGGCGAGTACCGCAACGGCCGGCCGCACGCGTGCCGCCATCGCGTGCTGGGATTGGTAGAGGTGCCCGGCGAGGACCGCAGCCACGATAGCGGCGGTGAGGAATGTCGCCGTCAGGGAAGCGACGATCAGCACCTCGATGCGGTCAGTCGGCCGCCTCAGTTCGTTCCGGCCGAGCAGCAGCCGGCCGAGGCGCCGCAGCGGGCGGCCGGGCCGGCGCGCTGAACCTCTCATGACTATCACCTCGTGCCGTTCGCCGAGGGACTTCGGCGTTGCCCTCAGCTTCGTGAGCCGGGCCATTCACTCCGTATGAGCCGCTCGGTCTCGTCCTGGATCCCGGCGGCGACCTTCGCCAGCGCGGGCGTGTGCTGCCGGTAGTGATGCGCGCAGAACAGCAGGTCCTGGCGGCTGTGGAGCAGGACCCGGACGTAGGCCTGGGCGCCGCAGCGGTCGCAGCGGTTCATGGCATTCATTGGCGAGGTGAGAGCTAGAGTTCCGCCGGGCATCGCTTCCTCGCCCAGGACCCGGCGCTTGGTCCATGATTCTCTGGCGCTCATGGCAGGTACCTCCTGTGCCCGGTCATTCAGTGGGTCACGCCTGGCTTCCAGTGCACCGCGCGCCGCGGTTACTGAAAAGGCGATGGCACCTGTGTTGGTATTGCCCGGCGCTATAGCCCGCGGTCGGCGCCTGCCGCAGCGGTTTCTTTCAAAACGGCTGGCGGGTACCGGTCTTCGGCCGCGGGCTGATCCCTATAGGGCGGGCCAATATCACCAGAGCCACCATCGCCTTTACCGACCGAAAGGAGCCGGGTGGACTGACTGACGGGCGGCGGGCCTACCGCCCGCCCCGTCACAGAAAGGATCTGGCACATGACCAAGAACAACGACATCCGCGAGGCGGTCGAAGCGGAACTGGGCTTCGACCCGCTGGTGGACGTCACGGACATCACCGTTAGGAACATGAACGGGGACGTGGCGCTCAACGGCACCGTGCCCAGTTACCCGCAGTACCTGGAAGCGGCCGCCGCCACGCAGCGCATCGACGGGGTGAAGAACGTGCACAACCACCTGGAGGTCGTACTGCCGCCAGGCGACTACCGCGATGACGCGCAGCTGACTACCGCGGCGAACAACGCGCTGACGCTGAACGTCACGGTACCGGACGGCATCGAGGCGACCGCCCGCGACGGCAACCTGACGCTGACCGGCACCGTGAAATACGGCACACAGCGCGCCGCTGCGGAGTCGGCGGTCGCCGCGCTGACCGGGGTGCGCAACATCAGGGACGACATCGAGATCGCCCAGGACGCCGACCAACTCGACGTCGACGTCCTGGTCCAGGACGCGCTCGACCGGTGGGCGCTGATCCCCGACGACAGCGACGTCACGGTGGACACCAAGGGAAACACGGTCACGCTGACCGGTCACGTCCGTACCTGGGCCGAGCACGACGCGGCGGTCGGCGCCGCGTGGATGGCCAGTGGCGTCTACGACGTCAACGACGACCTCGTGATCACCGGCTGACCCTGGACGGTCTCAGGAACCGGCAACGGCGGCGGCGCATGACGGCGAACCGCGGCGGTCAAACTCCGCATAAGGCGCTGGCCGACCGTGCGCCGCAGCCGGCCGGGGATACACCGCCACAGGCGCGCGGCCGGGCGCCGTCGCCGCCGCGAGGCGATTCGCCCGCGGCCCGCAAAGGGCGGCGGCATCCGGCGCTGCGCTGGATCGGGCACGGTGTGCTGTTCGTGGCGCTGGCGGCGGGCGTGTTCGGGTTCTTGCCGCGAATCGGCGGACTCACGCGCGACGCCGCAGGCTTGCGGCACGCCAGCCTGCCATTCGTGGTGGGGGCAGTCCTCGCACAAGCGGTATCGCTCGCGTGTTACGCCCTGTTGTACCGGAGGGTGCTCGCCTCACTCGGAGCCCGGGTGGGGTTCGGCCTTTCGGCGCGGGTCACGCTGGCATCCTTTCTGGTCAGTCACCTCACTCCGTTCGGATCGGCAGCGGGCACCCTCCTGAATGTGAACACGCTGGAAGCGGACGGCATCACCGCGGCGACAACTAGCGAGGGGATCGCGCTGACCAGCCTGGTGTCCTCGGCCGCCTTGATCGCGCTGTTCGGCACCGGGTTCGTCGCGACGGCCGGCCGGCACATCTCCCAGGGCTACCTCATGATCGCAGGCGTCGCAGTCGCCCTGGTGGTGTGCGCGGCGGCGCTCACGCTCCTGGTGGGTGCTCACCCCGCCATCGCGGAGCGAGCGGCACGCCGGGTAGCGCGGCTGGCCCGGCGCGTCCGCCCCGAAATAGATCCGGATAAGGTGGCCCAGTCCAGCGGGCAGCTCGTAACGCACGCTCGATCGGCGCTGACGGGACGGGCCTTCCTCGAAGGCTACGGGTTCGCCACCGCCGACCTGCTCTTTGACCTGCTCTCGCTCGATCTGATGTTCCTGGCCTTCGGGTACCAGGCCGGCTTCGGGCCCCTGGTGGTCGCCTACGCGGCAGCGAACATCGCCAGCGCCATCCCGCTCACGCCCGGCGGCCTGGGCGTGGTCGAGGTGACGCTGGTGGCCATCACCGTGGGCTTTGGCGCGCCCCGGGCAACCGCGGTCCTTGCCGTTCTCGGCTACCGGGTCGTGAACTACTGGCTCCCGCTGCTTCCCGGCGCGCTCGCCTACCTCCACCTCCGGTTGCGCCCGGCACGCAAACCCAAAGCCAACCCTTCCGCCGCAGCCAGCTGAACGATTCTCTAGCCGGCACCTATATATCCATAGGCGGCAGGTGTTGGCCGGAATTGGCAGCACTGCCGTTTGCTGGTGTTGACAGCACCGCGGACAACAGGAGACGCCGTGGTGCGGCTGAGCCAAGCGGAAGGGAATGCCTTTCATGTCCAAGTCAACATCCACCTCATTGATCCTGCTCGGCATTCTGAGTGTCGTCGTCGGGATCATCGCCCTCGCCTGGCCGGGCGTGACGGTTTTCGCGCTGGTCCTGCTGTTTGCGGTATACGCGTTCATCGACGCGGGCCTGGAGGCCGTGCGGGCCTTCAGCAGCCGCACCGCCGGGCCGGTCTTCGGTCACCTGCTGCTCGGGCTGCTCAGCCTGGCGGCCGGAGTGATCGCCGTCGTCTGGCCGGCGCCGACCGCGCTGGTGCTGGTGCTGGTCATCGGGATCTGGGCGGTCATCGGCGGCATCGTCGAGATCGTCAACGGGTTCGGCAGCGGCGAGACCGCGGGCACCCGGGCCGTGTACATCCTCACCGGGCTGGTCTCCACGGCGTTCGGTGTCGTGTTGTTCGCCCGGCCCGGCGTCGGCGCGATCACCCTCGCGCTGCTGTTCGGCCTGTTCAGCATGATCTACGGCTTCTCCCGGATCACGCTCGGCGTCCAGGTGCACCAACTGCACGCCCAGCGCCGGTCCGCGCAGCCACCGTCTGCGCTGCGGACAGCAGCCTGAGAACCGCGGCGGGCGCGGGCGCCTGCCCCGGACCTCCGGTTCCGGGCGCCCGCCGACCCGCTCTGTGATGGAGGCACGGCCATGCTCAAACCCAACCCGCCCGCAGAGGGTTCCCCTGCCCCGCCGGCGCCGACCGCGCCGGCGGCCACCGCGGCCACGCCGCAGCCAGGCAGGGCAGCGGCTCCGCCCAGGCGGCACGGCCAGCTGCGCCGCCTGCTGGGGATCCTGGGCCCGGGCCTGGTCACCGGGGCCGCCGACGACGACCCGTCCGGGATCGCGACCTACTCCCAGACCGGCGCCCAGTTCGGCTACGGCCAGCTGTGGACCGCCGCCTGGATGCTGCCGCTGGTCATTGGCATCCAGGAGGCATGCGGCCGGATCGGCAACATCACCGGCCAGGGCCTGGCCCGCAACATCAAGGACCACTTCAGCCTGCGGACCCTCCGCCTGCTCGTCGTGCTTCTGGTAGCCGCGAACGTCATCAACATCGGCGCCGACATCGGCGCCCTCGGCGGTGCCGCAGCACTGATCATCCCCATCCCGCCAGCGGCCCTGATGGTCGTCTTCACCGCCGCCATCCTCGCCCTGGAGATAGCCGTCAGCTACCGCAAGTACGCCAAGGTTCTCAAGTGGCTGACGGTATCGCTGCTGGCCTACCCCATCACCGCGTTCCTGGTCCACGAACCCTGGACCACGATCTTCCGGGCCACGTTCGTTCCCCACATCGAGTTCACACCCTCGTTCTTCTTCGTCATCACCGCGGTCATCGGCACCACCATCACGCCCTACATGTTCTTCTGGCAGACCTCCCAGGAGGTGGAGGAAAACCAGGGCCGCAAGGCCAGGCGGTCGCTACGTGACCTGCGGGCCGACAACGCCATCGGCATGTTCTTCTCCCAGGCCGTGGCCTGGTTCATCATCATCGTCGCGGCGACCGTGCTGCACACCGCACACGTCACCACGATCAACACCGCGGCCGACGCGGCCAAAGCGCTCGAGCCGCTGGTCCACACCTTCCCGCACGCCGGTCTCATCGCCCAGGGCCTGTTTGCCCTGGGCATCGTGTCCCTGGGCATGCTGGCCATCCCGGTCATGGCCGGGTCCACCTCCTACGCGCTCAGCGAGGCTCGGGGGAAGAAGGAGGGCCTGGACCTCAAGCCCAGGGAAGGCCGGTATTTCTACGGGGTCATCGCCGCGTCCATGCTGATCGGCCTGTCCCTGAACTTCGTCGGCGTCAACCCCATCCGTTTCCTGGTGTTCGCCGCGGCGTTCAACGGCATCGCCGCCGTCCCGCTGATCTGGTTCGTCGACCGCATCGCCGCCGACCCCACCACGATGGGCGCCGCCCGAAGCGGCTGGCTATCCCGGATAACTCTTCTGATCACCTTCCTCGGCATGGCCGGCGCGGTCGTGGCGACGGTCATCTCCTACGCGAAGGGATAACCGCGCGGATCGCGCGGGAGAAGGCCCGCTATGACGCCAACCCGGAGCAGATTGGCCAGGCCGGCCGTGACCGCCTGGTTTCCGCCGGCTTCACCGATTCCGAGGCGGAAAAGTCATCGGCATCGTTCGCGAGCATCCCGAAACCGGGCTCAAGCTCGCAGCCGCCGTCGACCTGGGGGTGGGTGAAGCAACCCGGCAGAACCCCTTTGTGCAGTCGGCATGGATGTTCATCACCGACCTGTTCGCCGCGTCAGTCCCGGTCATCCCCTTCGTGTTCTTCACCCTCGCCACAGCCAGGATCGTGTCCTTGTCCGTGACCTTCACGCTGCTGGTCCTCCTCGGCGTCGGCCGGAGCATGATCGGTCACCGCCGCCTCCTGGCCACAGTCGCCGAGACCATCGTGATCGCAGCGGCGGCAGCAGGCGCGGGCCTCGCCGTCGGCAAGCTCATCTCTTAAATCAAATCCGCCGAAGCACTCTTAGGTGAATCAGAAGCCGCAGCTATCTGTCCATTGGTGGCAGGTATTAGCCATGCATTGGCGGTTCGCGTGGACTGGGGTCAGTACACGCCGCCGTGTCCGGACGGCGCGGTGCGCCGAAGCTAACAGAAGGGAGAATTAGATGTTCAAATCGACGTCCACCTCGCTGATCCTGCTCGGCGTTCTCGCCATCATCGTCGGGATCATCGCGCTGGCCTGGCCTGGGGTAACCGTGTTGGCTCTGGTCGTTCTGTTCGCGGTCTACGCGTTCATCGGGGCCGGACTGCAGGCCATGCGGGCGTTCAGCAGCGGTACCGCGGGGCCGGTCTTCGGCCATCTGCTGCTGGGACTTACTGACCTGGCCGCGGGCGTGGCCGCCTTGGTCTGGCCGGTGCCCACCGCGCTGGTGCTGGTGCTCATCGTGGGGATCTGGGCGCTCGCCGGCGGCTTCCTCGACATCTTCGCCGCCTTCGGCAGCGGCGAGACCGCGGGCACCCGGGCAATGTTCATCCTGGGTGGGCTGGTGTCGGTCGCGTTCGCGGTCGTGCTGTTCGCCCGCCCCGGCATCGGCGCGGTCACCCTGGCCCTGCTGTTCGGCTTGTTCAGCCTGATCTACGGAATCTCGCAGATCGTGCTCGGCACCCAGCTGCGGCGGACGGGCCACACCCTGCAATCAGTCCTGGGAGATGCGGCCGGACCCGGCCCCGCACCCAGGCGCGTCGGCGCTATCAGCGCCTGCTAGGCGCCTGCCAAGACCCTGACCCTGGCTTGGCAGGCGCACCCGCCCCGCCGGCCGATGACCGCCGTGACTTTGGAGCGCCGCAATGACGACATTCACACCGCCAGCGCCGGCCCAGGTGCCTGGTGAAAGCGCCACGGCCGCGCACGGCCGGCGCGCACGCCTGCGGGCGGCCGCGGCTGCGCGCGGTGTCCCGCTGGCCACGATCCTCGTCACCGTCGCCGTGGTGGCCCTGACCTACCTGGCGGGCAAGCTCGCCTACCGGCTCCGCGACGTCATCTTGATGATCGTGGTCGCGGGGTTCCTCTCGCTGATCCTGAATCCCCTGGTGGTGGCCCTGCAGCGGTGGCAGATCAAGCGCCGCGGCTGGGCGGTGACCCTTGTGGCCGTGTGGACGGTGCTGGTCTTCGCCGGCCTGCTGGCGGCGTTCGGCTATCCGCTGGTGCACGGGCTGACCCATTTCTCGCAGCGGCTGCCCTCCTACGTGGCGTCCGCCGAGCACGGTAACGGCTGGATCGGCCACCTGGTCCGCCGCTTCCACCTGCAGGCCTGGATCGCCCGCAATGCTCCCAAGCTGCAAAGTCTGGGTGCGACCCTGGCCAAGCCGGCGCTGAACGCCGGCAAGGGCGCGGTGTCACTCCTGGCGACGCTGGGCACGATCTTCGCCCTCGTCGTGCTCTTCCTGCTCGAAGGCCCCAAGATGCGCCGCGGACTGCTGGCCCTGCTGCCGCCAGAGCGGGCAGCGAACTACGTGCGGATCGCCGGTGAGATCAGCCAGTCGGCGACCGGCTACGCGCTCGGCGACCTGCTGACCTCACTGATCGCCGGCGCGGTCGTCTTCGTCACACTGACCGCCCTCGGGGTTCCGTTCGCGCTGCTGTGGGCGCTATGGGTCGCCCTCGTGGACTTCCTGCCCATGATCGGCGGCGCGCTGGCCGGTATCCCCACCGTCTTGTTCGCGCTTGGCCACTCGCTCACCGCGGGCATCGTCACCGCGGCCGCGTTCATCGCCTACCAGCAGGTGGAAAACCACGTGCTGAACCCCCTGGTCATGAGCCGCACAGTGAAGGTCAACCCCCTGCTCGTCCTGCTGTCAGTGCTGGTCGGGACCTCGATCGGCGATTGGCTCGGCGGCTTCTTCGGCGCGTTCGTGGCGGCATTGCTTTCCATCCCGGTCGCGGGCGCCCTTCAAGTAATCGCCCGGGAACTATGGCAGGCCACCGCCCCGCAGGAACCACCCGGCGGCAAGCCATCAGCCCGCGCCGGGCCGCCCGCGAGCGGCAAGCGAGCATCCACGGCCCCCGGGTGACCGGGAGCCGCGTAGATGCCAGTGGTAGGGGGTGGTGAGGTGGTCCAGTGCTGGCTGGAGGCCCCAGCGGCCGGGGGCATACGGCTGGATGGGAGCTGGTTGCCTAGCAGCGGGGCGGAGATTTCCCAGAGGCGTTCGATCGCATCGGCGGTGGTGAACAGGGACTGGTCGCCGGCCATGGCGTCGAGGAGCTCGGCCATGACCGACGGTTACGGCATCCCTCTGGACCGGGTGCTGGCCGCAGCAAGCCGGCATGACTCCCCACTGCTGGCACCCCGCTGGACAGACTCGGACGGTGGTGCTTGTTTCCCGCGAGCCGGTCGGCCGGTTCAGGAGCTTGGCCGACCTGCGGACTAGCTGACCGGGACTCCTGGCGCTCCTCGGCCAGCGTGACCGGAGAGTGGGCTGAGAACAGCGACCCCGGCGCCCGGGATCGCGCCGCCGATGAGCTGGAGCGTAAGCGGACGGGCCGGACGAGGACGGCGCCGCCGAGCTGGAACGCTCGCCGCAGGCGCACGCCCGCGGAGGGCTGGTGGCGGCCGCGGCGTTCGCTTATCGTGGTGAACTGTCCGGGGAGGTCAGCGTCATGCCTCAGCCTCAGCAGGTGCTGGAGCAGAGCGACCGTATGGCGGGTGGTTCCTGCGACCTGCCCGGGCGGCTGCGCCAGGACATCCTGTCGTCATGGAAACGGTCGCTGCTGGCCGGCCTGACCCCGGAGCGGTTCGAGGTACCGCACGTCACCGACGTCGACGAAGACGGCCCCCTGGCGTGGACGGCGGCGCCAGTCATGGCGCGCCTGGCCGAGGAGCTGGAAGGCACGGGCATCGGGATCCTGCTGGCGGATTCCCGCGGCTACATCATCAGCCGGAGGTCTGGCGAGCGCCACGTGCTCCGCGTGCTGGACAAGACCGAACTGGCGCCGGGCTCGCTGTATGACGAGGATCATATCGGCACCAACGCCATCGGGACTGCGGTCGCGCTGGCGCGTCCGTCCGTGGTGGCGGGACCGGAGCACTTCGCCGATGCCCTGGGCAAGATTGCGTGCGCGGCCAGCCCGGTCACCGATGCCGACGGGCAGCTGATCGGCGTACTCGACCTGTCGTGCGCAGCCCAGGACTTCAACCCGCTCATGCTGCCGCTCGTCAAGCACGCCGTTGCGGAGATCACAGCCGAGCTGGCCGCGGGGCGGCTCGCCATATCACAGGGCAGTCTGGCGCTGCGAACGGGTCCGGAGGACGCGATGCTCCCCGTACCGGGATGGGCGGATCTCACCGACACGCAGAGAATGGTCGCCGAACTCGTCATAGACGGACTCACCAACCGGGATGTCGGCGCGCGGCTCTTCCTGTCCCCCGCACACCATCGACTTTCATCTCCGCCAGATCTACCGCAGGCTCGGTGTCAGGTCACGGGTACAACTGGCCCGGCTCGCCGGTCCGCCACGTGCGAAGGCGCTGCCAGGTCCGGCGGCGCTGCCAATCGCAGCAGCACAGCGAGATGCGACTCTGCAGGGCCTTGGCTGGGCTGAATTTGTGTCTTCCCGCAACGACCAGGGCCTGCGGGAACCGGCCGGAGTCACCTAGGGACCTGTCGCGGGCACTCGACGGCTTCAGGTAGATCGTCCGCAGAACGAGGCCAGGCCTTTCCGACGTCTGCGACTAGGCGGGCACGCGGCGGCAGACTACGCGCCTTCGTAGCGCGGCCGTTAGTCGAACCACGTGGTCACGGGAAGCGTGGCGCATGCACGGCATGCCACTCTCGGAGACCAGGGCGTCATCTCGACCGGGAGAGCGCCAGGTGGCCAAGAGAGAGTGAAGTGCACGATGGGCTGCTGGCCTGCTAGCGGTACGGCCGGAGGTACCGGCGATTGCCAGGACGAAGCCGTCGATGTCCGGCATCAATGACGTGCGATGGTTCGACGAGCCGCCGCACGCCTTGCATTCCTGGCGCGAAGGCTGCTGGCGCAGCCGGCACCAGGCCGGCCGTGACCCGCACGTTCACACCGTCCTTATCGAGAAAGTCCTGCCCATGCAGGCGCGCCTCATCACCGTCGCCGACCTGCCCGGCTGATCGTCACGGCCGGCCGGCCGGTTGCCGCCACCAACACCGCCACGAAGGTGAGAACATGAAGCAACTAGAGGCGGTGGCTGCTGAGCCGCCCGGATCAGCAGGCAGCACGCCGCAGAACGTCGAGCTGCGGCATCTGCGTTACTTCGTCGCGGTTGCCGAGGCCGGCACGTTCACCGAAGCGGCAGAGCGGATGTTCATCGCGCAGCCGACGCTGAGCCAGCAACTGCGCCGCCTGGAGGACATCGTCGGCACGCGGCTGCTGCACCGCCGGCGCGAGGGGGTCCGGCTCACCACGGCGGGCGCGGTGCTGCTGGAAACCTCCCGGGCAATCCTGTCGCTGGTCGACCACGGGGTGAGCCACACCCGGCAGGCGGCCGGGCTGGGACGGCAGCGGCTGCGGGTGGTAGTGCCACCGCACCTGCCCGATGCACTCGCGGTGCAGACCGCGTCCCGGCTCATGTCGGCCGCGGCCGCTGCCAACGTCGACGTGACCTGGCTCGAGACCCCGCTGGACGGCGAGTTCTCGCTGATCCACCAGCACAAGGCCGACGCCGGGCTGGGCTGGCTGCCCGGCGCGGGCGAAGACCTGCCCGCCCCCCTCGACGTGATGAGCCTGGGCGAGTTCGAACCCGCGCTGTGGATCCCCTCCCGGCACCCGGCAGCGCGCCGCCGCACCCTCACCGTCGAGGAGCTGACCCAGATGACCGTGGTGTACGGGCCGCGCCGCGCCGAGACCGGCACCTACGACCAATGGTCGGGAGTGCTGCGGGCGGCGGATCCGGGTTTCGCGTTCACCGACCCGCCGTTCCGTCACTCGCTGCCCATGTCGGTGGCCTTCGCCGCCACCGCGAGCCGCCCCACCGCCGTGCTGACCAGTCCCTGCATCGCGCTGGGCAGCACCAAGGCAGCCGCCAGGGAGCCGCAACTGGCAGACACCTATGACATGGCCGAGGTGACCCTGGAGCGGCATCCGCTCGTCGCGACCGCGGGCCTGGTGTGGAACACCGACCTGCCGCGGCCGCTCCAGCAGATCCTGTTCGACGCCGCGGACGGAGTCGGCTGCGCTCCCTCGCATGGGCCAGCCGGCCTAGCGTAGCCGTTGCCCCTTTCGGGCTTACTTAGTCTGGCCCCGTTGTACGGTTTCGGGTGCAACCACCGCACCCCGTAACTGCACCGGTTGCACTCCGCTCGTGCGCTGGTTGTACCCGTCCCCGGAGCATCGTCCAAGATGGCGGCGATCGCGCCATCTTCCGGCCAGCCAGGATCAATCTGTCGACATGCAGGCGCACGTCCGCTGGAAGCCTGTCCCACAGCGGGTTGTCCATGATCACATTCAACCCCAGCCTTGCCATTGAGGCGGACAATTCGCGGCGGTACCGCGATCGGTCCGGTCGAAGATCGCCCGCGGGTACGGCCTGGTGACCAGGATCGCGACCAAGGCGACGGCGCTGACCAGCACGAACCCCAGCCATAAGGACGCCAGCATGATGTGGTGCGGGATGACCAGCACCCACTTGACGAGCCGCGGCCACCGCGAACAGCGACCTGTCGAGCGACGCTGCCTGGACCGGGTAGCTTCCGTCTATCATGACCACCCCCAGCTTCCACCAGTCAGCCTTCATGTCTGGTGCACCCGAGGTAACGGCCAGAGGTCCCGCAGACGGGGACGGAAGTCCCGTCAGGCGAGCAGCATCTCGGTCAGGGTGACTGGGTGCAGTCGCCGCCTGGCCAGGCCCTGCACAATCGCGGGCAGGGCGGTCACGGTGCCGGGATGTCCAAGGTGCAGGCTGATGATCGACCCTGGCCGCACCGAGCCGAGCACGGTGGACACGACCGCATCCGGCCCGGGATCGGTGTAGTCGAGCGAGTCCACGTCGTAGGACACGCAGGTCTGGTAGCCGACCCTGCGCGCCGCCCGCTCGATCAGCGGTGTCGCGTACCGCGTTTGCGAGGGACGGAACCAGCGGCAGATCGACCCGGTCAGGGCGCGCAGCCGCATGGCGCATGCCGCGATCTCCGCGTAGGCGCCCGAGGCGTCCATGGCCGCGATGTCCAGGTGATGCATGGTGTGATTGCCCAGGTCGTGGCCGCCGCGCAGGATCCGGCGGGCCATCTGCGGGTATTGCTCGAGCCAGGTGCCGACGGCGAGCACCGTGACCCGCGCTCCGGCCCGCTCTGCCTCGGCGAGGACCGCGTCGGCCATCGAGACCGGGCCCTGACCGTGGAAGGTGAGCGCCACCTGGGCCCGGTTGCGTGAGCCGTGCACGACCTGCGGGCCGAGCCGCACAGGGGCGTCATCGAGTGGCTGCACCGCGGGTGATGATGAGGCAGCCGATGCGGAACGGCCGCCATCCTGGGGCGAGCCCGGCCGCGTGCTGGCGCATCCGGCCAGCCCGGCGCCGGTGGCGGCCGCGCCGGCCAGGAGCAAGAAGCCCCGCCGTTCGATAGGCACGCGCAGAACAGTACTCACCCTCGGCCAGTCCCGCCGCCGATCCAGCCGCGGACCAGACGCGGGGTCAGCCGGGGCCGACCGGCAGGCGCAGGGTGACCGAGCCGGCGCGCGCGAAGTACAAAGTGATCGCCAGGGTCCGGCCGGCCGGCACGGGGGCGACCGGCTGCACGGTCAAGGTCGCATCCGCGGGCGGGGACGGGCCGCCGGAGCGTCCCGGGACCAGCAGCGGCCCGTAGTGGAGCCAGCGGTCCACCACGCCCGGCGGGGGGCCGGCAGCGCCGCAGCTGGCCAGGTCCTGGAGTACTCCGACGCTGACCTGCTGGTGATAGACCGCTACCGTGGCGCCGCCTGCGGCGATCGCGGCGTCGAGCTGATCGGAGGGCTGCGCGCTCGTTGTGACCTGCAGGCTTGCGGTCAGCGCGCCCGCAGGGCCGGGGCGCAGCGCGGTCGCCCTGACCGTGATGCTTCCCACCCGGCCGGCGGCGGCGCCGGCGCCGTCCGCCGGAGCGGACCCGGCCACTGCGGCCAGCAGCGCCAGGGCTGCCAGGCACCAACCGGCGCGGTGCAGAGGGCCTCTGGACCCGAGCCTCGGCGTGCTCATCGGGTGATTCCGGTGTGGCCCAGGGAGTAGCGGCCCGGCTGGGGCCACACGCACAGCCCGTGCGGCTGCACCCCGACCGGGATCTTGGCCAGCAGGCGGCCGGTTACGGTGGAGATGGCGTAAACGACGGAGTCGTAGCGCCCGGACACCCAGAACACCTTGCCGTCCGGGGAGATCCCGCCCATGTCCGGGCTGCCCCCACCCGGGATCCTCCAGGTGGCGACGATCTTCTTGGCCGCGAAGTCGATGACGGTGACCGACCCGTTGCCGCGGTTGGTCACATACAGGTAGCGGGCGTCGCGGCTCGGGTACAGGCCGTGCGCGTCCGGCCCGGTGGGGATGAATCCGGTCGGCCGGAAGGTCGCCGCGTCGATCAGCCACACCCCGGCGTGATTCTTGTCGGCGACGTAGAACGTGCGCCCCGGGGGGTCCAGCTTGATGTCCTGCGGCGCCGAGCCGGGCAGGTCCAGGTAGCCGGCCACCTTCAGCGTGTGCAGGTCGACTCGGACCAGGCGGCCAGCGAACTCGCAGGTGGCAATCAGGTAGGCCCCGTTGGCCGCGAAGTCGATGTGGTCCACGCCCGCGCAGTCCACCCGGACCCGGTGCTCGAGCGCGAAGGTGTGCGGGTCGCGGAAATCCAGGTGCTGGCGGGCCTCCGCCACCACGATGGCGTAGCGCCCGTCCGGGGTGAAGTACATGTTGTACGGGTCGTCCACCGCGATGTTCGGGCCGGCCGGCCGGCCGGTACGGGGGTCGATCGGGGTCAGGCTGTTGTCCAGGTCGTTGGTCACGTAAAGCCTGCGCAGGTCGTAGGCGGGCACGACGTGCTGCGGGTTGAGCCCTGCCTGGTAGGTGCCGATCACCCGGTAGGTGGACGGGTTGATGACGGTCACGCTGGACTCGCCGCTGTTCGGCACGTAGATCCGGTAGGGCATGCCGATCACGGCCGGGCTGAGCATGTTCGGTCCGGCGCTGGCGTAAATGTTGGCCGTGTCTGTCACCGGCGGCATCCCCGGCAGCGGCACCGACAGGTCCGCCACCGGGCCCGCGACCTGCCCGGCGGCCGGCTGCGCCGTCGCCGGGCGAGACGCACGAGACGACGCGGAACCGTCGGTGTCCGCCGCCGCCCCGCAGCCGACCGTGAAGACCGTGGCCGCAACCGCGACGGTCATGGCCAGGCGCCTGAACTGGGTCCAGCACCCGGCCCTGGGATCCGCCCGCTGACCAGTCCTCCTCATCGTCGATCCTCCTCGCAGCGCTATCCCCTACCCACACTGAGGATGCCACCGAGCGGTCCTGAACGATCGGGATCTGGGTCGAGCGGTAGCGGTCCGGACCGTAATGCGGAAAAACGACCAAGTTCGAGCGTTTCGACCATGTCCGTGACACTATATGCCTCAGGCCCGTGTCCGTGACTCTAATGCCCGCACCCCTGCCTTCGCAGCCATGGACGGCGATAGACCTCAACCCGACGCAGGCAGGGGATCTCATACGGCGTCCCGGCGTTCAAGGTCCGGGGGAAGACGATCGCCGGGTTCGCTGCGTTTAAGAACCATCTGAGCTACCTGCCCCACAGCGGCCCCAGATCAGCCTTGGCCCCCGATTCTGCCGCTACCGGCTCGCCGGGGACCGCGGCGTCCGGGGGGCGCCTGCGGCGCCCTGGCGGCCTTCCGCAGTTCCCGCGTCACCCTTTCGGTGCTGTCGCATTGCAGTACCAGAGCGTTACCGTCAGGGTCGTAGCACACGGCTTGGCAGGTGCCGTCGGGCCCGGCGAAGGGCGGTCCGTCGAACTCCACCCCCGCGGCCACCAGCCGCTGGTAGTCAGCGGCTAGGTCGCTGGACCGCAGGACCAGCCCGCGCAGGCAGCCGGGGGGCATCGACTCACACCAGGTCACCAGGCTCAGGCAGGTCGTGCCGTTGCCGGTGACCTGGATGCGGCGGATACCGAGCATCGTCTCGTCCACGCGAGCCAGCTTGAGTCCCAGCGTGCCGATGTAAAACGCCAGGGCCCGTCCCTGATCGGTCACCGGCACCGTAACCGTGATCACATCCTCGACCGGCATGCTCGTCTCCTTACCCCGCATTAGGGCCTGTTTCATGCATCGTGGGGGGGCTGGGCGGGTGAGCGGGCATGCTTGGGTTGTCTGGCACGGCGGGCGATGGCGCGGAGCATTTCGAGGCGGCTGAAGCCGGCACCACCGGCACGGATCAGCAACCAGTAGGCGGCGAACGCGCGGGGGGCTGTGGCGCCGGTGGCGCGGACGCGGGTCTCGCACGCCAGCAGAGTCTGCGAGCCGGTCCGCTTCGTCCAGGTACTGGGTGGTCAGCAGGACGGTCGTCCCCTCCCGGACCAGCCAGCGAACCATTTCCCACACCTGGCTGCGGCTGTGCGGCTCCAGCCCGGTGGTCGGCTCGTCCAGGAACAGCAGCGCGGGCGTGACCACAATGCTGGCCGCGATGTCCAGCCGCCGCTGCATGCCGCGGGAGTAGGTCTTCACCGCCCGCCCGGCGGCATCCGCCAGCCCGAACGCTCCAGCAGCTCGCCTGCCCGCTGCCGCGCCGCCCGGCGGCTCAGCCCCAGCAGGCGCGCCTGCAGCAGCACGTTCTCCATGCCGGTGAGGGTGTCATCGAGCGTGGCGAACTGGCCGGTGAGGCTGATCCTGGCGCGCACCGCGAGCGGGTCCGCGCGGACGTCATGGCCCAGCACAGTGGCCAGGCCAGCGTCAGGCCGGGTCAGCGTGGCGAGGATCGGGATTGTCGTGGTCGGGCCGGCGCCGTTCGGCCCCAGCAGCCCGAACACGCCGCACTGGGCCACGGTTATGTCCAGGCCGTCCACCGCCCCGGTTGTGCCGAAGGTCTTCACCAGGCCAGACGCCTGGATAGCGGCCACCGTCACCGCAGCGGCCAGCGTTGAGAGTGCGATGTTCTTGTCATGGGAACGATGCTGTCGCCTGGCCCGTCTGGTGTCGTCGCACGGTGGATGTGTCTTGTGCGTGGCCGGCGGGGAGCAGGCGGGCCGTCGCTCTACTACGGGGGGAGTAGCCCGTAATGGGTCCGCCGGGATGATGCATTCTGGTGCCGGGCTCATAGGCTCAGAAGATGCGCACGGACCGGGGCTGGCGGAGGTTCTACGCGGTCGGCTGGCTCGTCTCCGTCGGCATCACGCTTGTGGCCGCCCGCATGTGGCAACTGCACCTGCGCGAGGTCGAGCAGCGGGCCGACGAGGCCGAGCGGACCAGGGACGAAGCCGCCCGGCGGAAGGCCGTGGAGGAACGGCTGCGGATCGCCCGGGAGCTGCATGATTCCCTGACCCACAGCATTTCGGTGATCAAGGTGCAGGCGGGCGTGGCGGTGCATCTGGCACGCAAGCGCGGCCAGGAGGTGTCGGCGGCGCTGGCGGCGATCCAGGAGGCCAGCGCGGACGCCGCCCGCGAGCTGCGTGCGACGCTCAGCGTGCTGCGCCGCGAGGACGACGGCGACGGCGGCGGCCTGGGTCAGCTGCCGGGCCTGGTGGAGCGGGCGCGCGCCGCCGGGCAGCCCGTCACCGTGACCGTGACTGGCGCCGAACGCCAGCTCCCGCCCGAAGTCGGACAGGCCGCGTACCGCATCGTGCAGGAAGCGCTCACCAACGTCAGCCGCCACGCCGGCCAGGCCCGCGCCCACGTCCACCTCCGCTACGAGCCAGGCACGCTCACGGTCCAGGTCGATGACAACGGGAAGAGCACCATCACCCCGCCGTCAGCGTCAGGGCTGGGCCTGATCGGCATGCGGGAGCGGGCCTACTCGCTCGGCGGCCGGCTCGAAGCCGGACCCCAGCCAGGCGGTGGCTTCCGGGTGCGGGCCGAACTCCCCCTGCCGCAGCCCGCGTGATCAGGGTCCTGCTGGTCGATGACCAGGCGCTGATCCGGAGCGGCATCCGGTCCCTGCTGGAGGCGGAAGACGACATCGAGGTGGTAGCCGAAGCCGCCGACGGGCGGCAGGCAGTGGCGCTGGCCCGGCAGCACCGGCCCGACATCGCCCTGGTCGACGTGCAGATGCCGGTCATGGACGGGATCGAGGCGACCCGCCAGATGGTGGCCTACGAGCGCTTGGCCGGCGTCCGTGTCGTCATCCTGACCAACTACGGCCTGGATGAAAACATCTTCCGCGCGCTGCGGGCCGGCGCGAGCGGCTTTCTGCTCAAGGACACCGAGCCAGCCGAGCTGCTGCAAGCCCTGCGGGTGGTGATGCGCGGAGAAGCTCTGCTCTCCCCAGCAGTTACCCAGCGCCTGATCAGCGAATTCACCGCCCGCCCACCTGATGCGCTCGCCTCCGCCGGGACGGAGGCACTCACCGGCCGGGAACGCGAAGTGGCCGCCCTGGTCGCCCACGGGCTCAGCAACGACGAGATCGCCGCCGCCATGGTGCTCAGCCCCATGACTGTCAAGACCCACGTCAGCCGGGCGATGACCAAGCTCGGCGCCCGCGACCGCGCCCAGCTCGTCGTCTTCGCCTACCAAACCGGGCTCGTCAGCCCTCGCGACCCCAGCCCGCCCCGCCTCCCCCGGCCTGGATGAGCGAGTTGATCCGCGACTACCACCGGCCAGGTTCCGGCGGGCCGGGCGCCCCGCCAGCCGTCAATTGCCGAGCTCTCCATATTGCCATTTTTGCATATAGAAAGTTCCCAGCCTTCAGTCCAGCGCCGCCGGGCTGGCGAGCGCGGTCGCGCCGACGCTTAACAGCGATGCGGCTGCTGCCGCCAGGATGGCGGCCGCACATGCGAAGGCGCGATGCCGGTGCCGGCGGCGAGCGGCGCCGCATGTCCCGGCGTGATGTTCTCCGGTAGCTCTCATTGTTCTTACTCTCCTCTACCGATCTGAACTTGCAAGAGGCCATCGGCGGGCGCCATAGCTATATTCACTGCCACTGCACCGACAGAATTGCGAGCAGGTCCTGCAGAGCGCCCAAGCGAGCCGGAACCCGTCAGCGCCGCTGAACCCGCCGAAGCGCCCTGCCATGGCCCGGTGCGGCTCCAGCGACAGGCAACCCTGGAAGCCAGTCGCGCTTTCTGAAGCTGACCACAGGTGCTCCTACGCTCGATATGCCCGGTCCGCCCCTATCAGGGCCTAGTGCGGTACCGCGTGGTGAGCAGCTTCTCGAGGCACTCTCATAAGTAGCCGCTGACGGTGCGTCGGGTCGTGAGCCGCCGATGGCTCATCCTTGTGGATGCGCGCGGCCGTGTGGCGGGGGCGGCTGCTGGCCGGGGGCAGGTCTTTCGGCTGTAAAGACCGGGCACCGTGGACTTTCGGCGAAGTCGTTCGGGGCTGAGTCACCCCGGGAGGCATCGCCGCCGAGCCGCATATCGGCGCGCTGGCCGGTGTAGCGGGTCCCGAAGGCTGATCTGGCTGCTGCCAGGACAGGTGCGGATGCGCCGCTGGTGGTGACGCCGCCCGGTGGTACGGTCGGCGAGATTGCGGGCCGGGACAAGGGAGGCAACGATGAC
>Ga0209648_10000686_pt1 | contig 26424 bp, 14 predicted proteins | sample GraSoi2013_115cm_FD_185830 | JGI IMG/M metagenome (GOLD analysis project Ga0209648, IMG submission 185830) | Grasslands soil microbial communities from the Angelo Coastal Reserve, California, USA - Sample 9_17_2013_115cm (SPAdes) (version 2) | ecosystem: Environmental > Terrestrial > Soil >... | reverse complement strand
GTCACGATTGTCCCCTGCTCAGCCCACGAGCGGCATCTTCATATACGCGGCTCGCCTCGGCAAGAAGAATGCGAACGCAAATGAAGCACCGTGGGCGAAGAATCGGCTTGCACGGATCGGTCAATTGCGCTTGAACGCAGCAGACTCTCTGCGAGGGCAATGTCCATGACACGTTCGCGCTTTCTGCACGTGGCCGCAGCCGCAGTCGGAATCCTTGCTGCGCCAGGGGCGGCATCGGCGCAAGCCTACCCGACGCGACCCATCCAAGTCATCGTTCCCTTTGCGGGCGGCAGCGCAAGCGACGTCGTCATGCGCATCCTGCTCGAGCGGATGGCGAAGTCCATCGGGCAGCCCTTCATCGTCGATAACCGGCCGGGGGCAGGCGGCAATATCGGCACCAACGCGGGGACGAAGGCAGCGCCCGACGGCTACACGCTGGTGATGGGCTCGACCGGTCCGATGGCTGCCAACAGAACGCTTTACCGCGAACTCGGCTACGACCCCGAGAAGGATTTGGACCCGATCTCGCTGTTCGCACACTTCCCTATTCTCATCGTGGTGAGTTCGAAGCTGCCGGTGAAGTCGCTGGCCGAGTTCGTGACCTACGCCAAGGCGCGGCCGAAACAGCTCAACTATGGCTCGGTCGGCATTGGAAGCTCGCAACATCTCGCCGGCGTCTATTTCGAACAGGTCACGGGACTTGAGCTCACCCATGTGCCGTACCGCAACATCGCGCAATACGTGCCGGATCTGATCGCGGGCGCAGTGCCGGTGGGATTCCAGTGGCTGCCGAACGTCAGCGCGCCGCTCCAGAGCGGCGACGCCCGGGCGCTCGCCGTTGCGGCGAGCAAGCGCATGACCGCGCTTCCCGACGTTCCCACGGTCGCGGAAGCGGGGATCAAGAATTACGAGGCGTCAGGATGGCTCGCATTGTTGGCGCCCCATGGGATGCCAACGCCGATCATCGCCAAGCTCAATGAGGAGCTGGTCGCGGCCGTCAAGGATCCGTCGGTAACCGCGAAGATCGTCGAGCAGGGCGCCGAAGGCGTTTCCACCACTCCCGAGGAGCTCGCCAAGTTCATCACCTCCGAGTCGGCCAAATGGCGCGACATCATCGTCAAGGCCGGCATCCCTCCCATTCAGTAATACGGACGACAGTTGCCTCGACTTGTCATGCGCGGGCATAGCGCGTCGCAAGACGCGCGTAAACGCGCTTATGACCCGCGCATCCATCGGAAAAATGCACTTCATTCAAGAGGATGGATTGTCGGGTCAAGCCCGGCAATGACGGTATTGGCTCAGCGGCAAGGGCATGGATGTAACAGTCTTGGTCACCCACCGCGAATCAGCTCTCGGGCGGCCATCCGATCGGATGCGCCTGCTGGACGATCTTGGCCAGCGACAGAATGCGCGGCTCCTCGAACCGCGGCGCGACGATTTGCAGGCCGACCGGGAGCCCGTCTCGGGTCTTGCCGGCGGGGACGCTGCCGGCGGGCAGGCTGACGAGTGTGATCAGAAACGCCGGTGCGATCCAGTCGATGTAATTGTCGAATTTTCGTCCGTTGATCTCGTTTGGAAAGTTCATCTCGACGGGATAGGGCTTCACCGGCGCCGCCGGCGTCAGCAGGAGGTCGAAGCGCTCGAACAATTCGCGGAAGCGGTGAAACAGCTGCTGGCGCGTGTGCTCCGCGGCGGCGAGGTCGAGCGCGGTGACCTTCATGCCGGCCTTCACGTTGCCTTTCAGGTTCTCGCCGAACTCTTCGACCCGCGAAAGCCGCGTGAATTGCCGTCCGAGCATCCAGGCGCCGCGCCAGGTCTTATAGGGATCGCGGCCGTCTGATGCGTCGAACGCGACCTCCTCGACGATCGCGCCGGCGTCCTGCAGCTGCCGTGCGGCTTGCCGGCAGATCGCATCGATCTCGGCATCGACGCCGATCCCGGCAATGTCCGACGCATAGGCGATCCGCAATCCACGCGCATCCTCGCAGCGGTCGACCTCGGCGAGCGCGCTCGGCCAGGGCGGCGCAACCGAGATCGGCGAGAAGCGGCTCAACCCGATCATGGCGTCGAGCACGAGCGCCGCGTCCTCCGCCGTGCGCGCCAGCGGACCGTGCACTTGGCCCGCATCCCACAGCAACGGCGTCGGATGATTCGGCGTAACGCCGGGTGTCGGCCGTATCCCCACGATGCCGCAGAACGCCGCGGGAATTCGGATCGAGCAGCCGAAATCGGTGCCCTGCGCGACCGGAACCATGCCGGTCGCGACCGCCACCGCCGATCCGCCGGAGGAACCGGCCGGGCTGAGCGCGCAATTCCAGGGATTGCGCGTCGCGCCGAAGAGCGCGTTCACCGTGTTCGCGCCGGTCGCGAATTCCGGCGTGTTGGTCTTGCCCAGCACGATCGCGCCGGCGGCTTTGAGGCGACTGACCGCTTCGGCATCCTCCTCGGGGACGTGATCCTTGTAGAGGGGCGAGCCGAACGTGGTGCGGATGCCGGCCGTCGGCGTGACGTCCTTGATCGCGACGGGAAGCCCGGCAAGCGCCCCGAGGCGCTCCCCGCGCATCACCGCGGCCTCGACGGCGCGAGCGTTCTCACGGGCTTGCTCAGCCGCGAGCGTCACGATGGCGTTGAGCTTGGGGTTCACGCGCGCGATCACCGCCAGATGCGCGTCGAGAACCTCGACCGGACTCACCGCGCGCGCCTTGATCATGGCGGCGAGCTCGCGCGCGGTCTTTCGCGTCAAACTCTCATCGGCCATCGGTCCATCACTTCCCCGACCAGTGGACGAACTGGCGCTCGACCAGCAGAAACAGGAGATTGAGTCCGTAGCCCAGGCCGCCGGCCGCGAAGATCGCCGCGTACATGTCGGGCATGGCGAACAATTGCTGCGCCTCGAACACGCGCTGCCCGAGGCCGTCGGTCGAGCCGATGAACATCTCGGCCACGACCACGATCACGAGCGCCAGGGAGACGCCATTGCGCAACCCGACGAAGGTCTGCGGCAGCGATTCGAGCAGCATGACGTCGGTGAGCACGCGGATCCGCGACGCACCCATCACCTTCGCGGCCAAGAGCCGCGTCTTGCGCGCGTGCATGACCCCGTAGGCGACGTTGAACAGAATGACCAGCGCCGCCCCGAATGCGGCGACCGAAATCTTGGTCTTGTCCCCGACCCCGAACAGCACCAGGAACAGCGGGAACATGGCGGAGGCCGGGGTGGAACGGAAGAAATCGACGACGAACTCGACGGAGCGGTAGACCTTCTCGGACGCGCCCAGGAGAATGCCGAGCGGGATGGCGATCGCAGCCGCGATCAGCGTTGCGAGGATCGTGCGCTCCAGCGTCCGCATGAAATCGAAGCCGAGCCGGCCGCCGGTCATCCCATTCCACAGCGCACGGAACGTGTCGACTGGCGACGGCAGCAGCACGGGATCCACGACCTGATACCACACCGCCAGATACCAGACGACGATCAGCCCGACGACGCCGATGATCGGAAGGTAAGGGTCGAAACGCCTCATCCCTTGCGCACCTCCCGCTGGAATACGTCGAGGCAGTGCGCCTTGATGCTTACGAAGTCGTGCTGCGACAGCGTCGCGTCGGTGCGCGGCCGCGCGGCGTCGTAGTGCACGTAGTCCGCAATGCACGCCGGACGGCGCGAGAGCAGGAGAATGCGGTCGGCGAGATAAACCGCCTCCTCAAGGTCGTGTGAGACGAGCACCGTCGTCGTGCCGGTTTCGACGAAGATGCGCTGGAGCTGGTCGCGCATGAACAACGTCATCTCGTAGTCGAGCGCCGAGAACGGCTCGTCGAGAAAGAGGATCTGCGGTTCCACCACGAGCGCGCGCATGATCGAGACCAGCTGCTGCTGGCCGCCTGAGAGCTCGTAGGGGTAGCGGTTGAGGTCGATCTTGACGCCGAGGCTGGCGACCATCCGCTCCGTGCGCGCGCGCCGTTCGGCCTTCGGCAGCTTCATCAGCTTGAGCGGATATTGGATGTTGTCGATTGCGCGCAGCCAGGGGAACAGCGCCTCGCGATAGTTCTGGAATACGTAGCCGAACTTGATGTCGCGAAGGGGCTTGCCGTCGAACAAGATTTCCCCGGCGTCGGTGGGGATCAAGCCGGCGATCATGTTGATCAGCGTACTCTTGCCGCAGCCGTTCGGTCCGAATACCGATACGAGCTTGCCGCGTGGAATATCGAGGTCGAAGCGGTCGTAGACGACGGCGTCGGTGAAACGCTTGGTCAAGCCGCGGATGGTGACGTGGGCGGATGCCGCGGGATCGCCCCCCGCCGCGGCGGTCGGGGCGCCGCGCTCCTGCGTTCGCGCCAGCGAACTCTCGCCCGCCACGGCAATCGATCCTCAGAACGTTTGCAGATATTTGCTCACGTCCACCTTCTCGCTCAGCGTGCCGGTTTGCACCGAGAAGTCGATGAATTTCTGGTAGTCCGCCTTGTCCTTGGCCGTGAGATCCTTGGCCATGAAGTATCGGATCATGGGGACCGTATCGACGACGTCGTCGGGTGTAAACGTATTCTTGAGCAGGTGCTTGCGTGTCTCCTGCGGATTGGAATTGATAAGTTCGACCGCCCTGCCCCAAGCCGCCGCGAAGCGTTTGGCCACATCCGGCCGGCCCTTGATGAAGTCGCTGGTGAGCGCGCAGCCAGCGACGAAGGCGTTGGCATCGGGGTCGCCCAACACGTAATGGGCGATGACGCCCGCTTCGATGGTGGTGGCGATACCCATCTTGCGCATGGTGGAGGCATTGGGCTCGAGCGTATAGCCGGCGTCGAAGGTGCCGGCCTGCATCACGTTGACGTGCTGGCCCATGTCGAGCTGGTCGATGGTGTAGTCGCCGTCCTTGAGCCCCACCGCCGCCAGCGCCGCTTTTGCCATGGTCACGTTGGCGGGTCCGGGCGCGGACATGATCCTGGCGCCCTTGAGATCCTTGAGCGAGGTCGCGGGGAAGCCCTTGCGGACGACGAACTGCTCCATCTGGTAAGTCTTGTTCTGGCTGTTCACCGAGATGTACATGGCGACGCCGGGCTTTTTGATGTTGGCGTTCATGCCTTCGATCGTCACCAGCACGGCGGCAGCGTCGATCTGGTTGGTGATCATCGCCGCCACGTTCGGCGGACCGCCGATCAGCCGCACCATTTCAGGTTCGACGTTCTGCTCCTTGAAGAACCCGCGCTCGACCGCGACGAAATAGGGCAGCGACGAGCTCACCGGAAATACGCCGACTTTGACCTTGTCCTGCGCCGACGCCGGCGCGGCAAGCGCGACGATCGCCGCGAGGGCGGACATGACGTGCCGTAGCGTTGACGCATATCTGTTCATGGTAACGTCTCCATCTCTTGGCGTGCCCGTATGCATGCAAGACACCAAGCAAGCCCCGTGCCGCCAGCCCTAGTCTCCCGCGTCGATGATGGCAATCACCGGTCCTCCGCCCTGCGGTCCCTGATGCATCGCATCGACTGACACGAACACCGCCGGATCCCCGATTGCCGCCGCCGCCACGGCGCCGACCGCGGCCTTCGCGTGCCGATGATGGTGCACGTCGGAATCGTCCAGCATGATCTGGCGACGTCCACGCAGCGTACCGCGGCGGTCGGCCTCGCACTTGATGAAGCAGTTCACCAGCCGACCCTTGAGGTCCTCCGCGCGGGGGCGCGCCGGCAGATCAAGGCCGGCATTGCGGACGGCGTCGTAGATGCCGTCGATATCGAGCGCATCGCGCATCACCGCATGGCCGATGCGATAGTGGCCGCCGGCACCGGCTCTGTTGCCGAGCAGAACGACCTGCGCCTGCGTGAGCTCGACCCCCGAGGAGCACGACGCAACCGAAGAGTAAAGATCGAGCTCTTTGCAGATTTGTTCGGCGCGCGGCATCGTGACCTCGCCGAGCGCGACCGCGATGCCGAGCGCGGTGGTGCCGTTCGAGACCCCCATGGAGTCGTGGACCTCGCAGGCGACGTGCTGACCGCGCGTTTCCGCGTCCCGCACCGAATCGATGGTGAGCAGCGGAGTCTTGGTCTGGACGTAATGCACGTCCTTCGGATCATCGATGGCGGCATCGCGCATCGCGGCTTTGACCGCTTGCGCGACCTTCTCCACCATCGCCGGCCGGCCGATATCCTCGGGCAGGAGTTCGGCGCTCATCGCGGTTCCGATCGCCAAGCGCGACTTCGATGCCGGGCCGGTCTTGCCGTTCCTGGCGAACACGGTCGCGTGCGGGGTGATGACGCCGTCGCAGCCGCCCGACCAGACCATCGGGATGCTGGCAATCTCGGCCTCGCCGCGCTTGCCGTGCCGTTGCAGCGTTCGCCGAAAGGCCTGATCGGCCAGGATGCGCGTGAAGTCGTTCACGCCGCCATTGCCTTCGGTCTTGCCGATGACGGCGATCACTTCATCCGCGGCGAACTGGCCGCGTGCGATGCATGCATCGAGCCCGGACGCGTCCTGCACCGTCTTGAGTTCGATCTTTGCGACCTCGATTGCCATCCGCCCTCACCCCTTATGTCTTGTTGCGCATGCGCGGCGCGCATTCGCCCCGCACCATCCGTTCGTAACCTGGCCCCCGGTCGATCATCGGCGGCGACGCAGCCCGTTGCGCGCGCAGATCCGACCGCAGCTTTGCCGTCGCCGCCGCATCGAGCTCATAGCCGTCGGAAGGCGCGCGGGTACGCAGGACGACGCCATAATCGTCCCGCGCCGCCTGCTGCGATACGCGGCCCTCGGTCACGTCGCGCGCGACCAGCTCCGGCTCGCGCTCGAGCGGATCACCCCAGCCGCCGCCGCCGGTCGTGACCACGCGCACCACTTGTCCCGCGAGCACCGGCTCGCCGTCGACCAGGCCGCCGAGCTCGCGCGGCGCGCCTTCAAGGTCGACCGTGACGCAGAACGGTCGTCCGGCCGCTCCGCCGTTGATGCCGTAGCAGCCGAGCCGCACCCGGTCGGCGGTGACGATGGTGCGGCAATCCACCAGCGCGCGATAGTGCTTCTCGTATCCCAGCCCGCCCCGCCGCGTGCCGGCGCCACCGGAGTCCGTGCGCAACGCGAGCTTCTCGACCAGCAGCGGAAAACGCGTCTCGGTGAACTCGGCCGGCTGATTGCGCGAGTCCGGCACGATATGGATGGCGTCGCTTCCGTCGGCGTAATAGCGGCCGCCCGAGCCGCCCCCGAGCACCTCGCGCGAGAGAAACGGCTTGCCGTCGGCATCGTGTCCGAAGAAGCCGGTGTAACGAATGGTCTCCTGGTCGGCCGGCATCCGGCCTTGGACCGCCTGCGCCACCACGCCCGCCAATAGCCCGAGGCAACGCAGCAGCACGAACGAGCGTGCATTGGTCGCGGCCGGCCATTGCGGCGTGATCAGCGTGCCCTTGGGCGGGAACACGACGTCGAACACCTCGCATACGCCTTCGTTGACGTGAATCTCGGCGGCGCGCTCCGGCGTATCGGCAAGGTTGCGCAGGATCGGCGCGATCCATTTGATCAGAAAGGCGCCGCCGGCATAGTCCGCCGGCCAGTTGATCGGGCCGCTCGACTGCGGATCGGTGCCGGTGAAATCGAGCGTGATGCGCCCGTCGCGCTTGATCATCTTCAGCGCGAGCTTGTGCAGCTTGGGATCGCTGACGCCGTCGTGCTCGACGTAGTCCTCCCAGGAATATTCGCCGTCGGCGATCTTCGGCAACAGTTCGTTGCGGTAGATGTCGCGGCACTTGTCGAGGATGGCCTGGAAGCAGGCCTCCACCGCCTCGCGTCCGAAGCGCGCGAACAACCCCTCCATGCGGCGCGCGCCCATGACGCAGGCCTGCACCTCGCTGTCGAGATCGGCAGCGAGCATCTCGGGGACGCGTGAATTTCGCTTGATAATGGTGAACACCGCGTCGTTGCGCACGCCCGCGCTGTAGAGCTTGATCGGCGGAACCGCGAGGCCCTCCTCGAACACCGTGGTCGCGGTTCCGGGCATCGAGCCCGGAACGCGGCCGCCGATGTCGTCGTGGTGGCCGAAGGCCTGGATGAAGGCAACGACCTCGGCATCGTGAAACACCGGCACCGTGCTGCAGAGGTCGGGCAAATGACCGATGCTGCCTTCGGTCAGATACGTGTCGTTCATCAGGAAGACGTCGCCCGGCCGCATGGTCTCGGGCGGGAAGTCGCGCACCACCGCGTTTGGCATGGCCGAATAGGATCGTCCTGTGAGCTTGCGGCAATGGCGATCGAACAGGCCGACGCGGTAGTCGTGCGCCTCGCGGATCATCGGGCTGCGCGCGGTGCGCTCGATGGCGTATTCGATCTCCGCCTCGATGGAATTGAGCGTGCCCTCGACGACCTGCAGCACGATCGGGTCGACGTCGCGCGCTGCGCCGGACTCTGAGAGCTTCGCCATCGCGGACATCGGGCGCGGGTTCATCGAACGCCTTCCGCTTTCGCTTGCGCGGAACGGACGATCAGGATGCCGTGCGCATCGACCTCGAGCTGCTGGGCGGGAAAGACGACGGTGGTGGAGCCGAATTCCTCCACGACCGCCGGCCCTTCGACCCGAAAACCCGCCGGCAACACCGCGCGGTCGTAGACCGGCGTGTCGCGGAATGCTCCGTCGAAGTAGACCGGGCGCACGGACTTGCGCGCCGGCGTCGAGGCGCCACGCGCGGCGAGCTTAGGTATCTCCGGCCGCTCGATCAGTCCGAAGCCGGAGACGCAGAAATTGACCAGCTCGATCTTCTGTTCCCCGGCGTAATTGTAGCCGAAGGTGCGCAGGTGCGCCGCGTGGAAGGCGTCGATGAGCGCGGCGAGGAACGCGGCGTCGACCGCGCCGGCGGGCGCGGCGACGCGGACTTCCATCGATTGGCCGGCGTAGCGCATGTCGGCTTCGCGCGCCACGCGGATGCGCGCAAGATCGATCCCGTCGCGCACGAGGCCGTCGACGGCATCTTTCTCCAAACCGGCGTAGAGCGACGCCACCGCCGGCAGATCGATCGCGTCCTCGTGCATCACCTTGGTGACGATACGATCGGTGCGCCAGTCGACGGCGAGCAGCCCGAAGGCGGAGAGATTGCCGGGATCGCGTGGGACGATGCACGCCGCCATGCCGAGAAGGTCCATGACCGCCGGCGATTGCGCCGGCCCGGCCCCGCCGAAGGCGAGCAGCGCGAAGCCGCGCGGGTCGATGCCGCGCTGGATCGTCATCTGCCGAATGGCGTTGGCCTGGTTCCAGTTGGCGATCTCGATGATGCCGTGGGCGAGTTGCTCGACGCTCATCGCGCCGGGAAGCCGCTTCGCCAGGCGCGCGAGGCCCTCGCGCGAACGCGCGGCGTCGAGCGCGACGCCGCCGCCGATAAGCGCGGGAGGGATGCGCCCGAGAACAAGATTGGCATCGGTGATGGTCGGCTCGGCGCCGCCGTTGGGATAGCACATCGGGCCGGGTTCGGCGCCTGCGCTCCTCGGCCCGACCTTGAGGTGGCCTTCGCGGCTGATCCACGCGATCGATCCGCCGCCGGTGCCGATGGTCTTGATGTCGATCATCGGGATGCGCACCGGATACGCGCCAACCGCGCCGCCGTTGGTGACGTGCGGCTTGCCGCCTTCGATCAGGCAGAGGTCGGTCGAGGTGCCGCCGGCATCGAGCGCCACCACGTCGGGAAAGCCGGCGACCTCGGCGATCACCGCGCTCGCGAGCGCCCCCGCCGCAGGACCCGACAGCGCGGTCGTGATCGGCTTGCAGAGCACTTGATCGGCGCTCGCAACGCCGCCGCTCGACTGCATGACGAGGAACGGCTTGTGCTGCAAGCCGGGACCGAGTTCGTCGTGCACGCGGTTGAGATAGCGTTCCATGTGCGGCTTGACGAAGGCGTCGACCAAGGTCGTGACCGCGCGCTCGTACTCGCGATATTCGGGCAACACCGCGCAGGAGAGCGACAACGTGCAGTCGGGATAGTCCCGCGCGAAGATGTCCGCGACGCGGCGCTCGTGGGCCGGATTGGCATAGGAATGGATGAGGCAGATGCCGACCGCGCGGACGCCCTCCCCGCGGAAGAGCTGCGCGGCGGCGTGCACGCTCGCCTCGTCCAGCGGGCGAATTTCCTCGCCGCGGAAATTCAAGCGCCCGCCGACCTCGCGCACGAAATGGAGCGGCACGATGCGCTCCGGCTTCACCCAGAAATAGGAATTGCCGTAGCCCACGGGTACCGACTGGCGGGCGACCTCCAAGAGATGGCGGAAGCCCGCGGTGACGATCAATCCGAGCCCGCTGATCGGACCCTGCAGCAGCGCATTGGTGGCAACGGTCGTGCCATGGGCAAGCCCGGCGACGTCGTCCGGCGAGCCGCCCGCCGCCTCGAGGATCGCGCGCACGCCGCGCACGAGCCCAATGGCAGGATTGGCCGGCGTGCTCGCAACCTTGGTGACGCGCATGGCGCCCGAGCCGCCATCGACCGAAACGATGTCGGTGAAGGTGCCGCCGGTATCGATGCCGATCCGCAAACGAGGCTCATGGGGCGCCGGTGACATGGCGCGTCCGCTCCCGAGGCGATGCAATCGACCTTGTTGTGGCCGAGATACGCCGACGCTTCAACTGCCTGGAATGAGACCCTTCGGCAGCGAGAAGCAGTATTTCGCGATGTCTCCGGCGCGCGTGTACCAGACTCGATCCTTGTGCTTGTGCTCGGCGCAATGCTTGATGGCTTGCCGCACCGGCCGAAGCCGGAACGGCTGGCCCACGATGAAGCCGTGCAAGGACAGCGCATAGACCAGCGGCTGGCGCTCGGATTGCTCGAGCAGTTCCTCGAACTGATCGACGATCATCTCGGCAAACTGGCGGCCGGTGTGATCGCGATGCGCCTGCGCGCCGGCATCGTTCAATTCCATGGGATAGGGCACTGAAAGCAGCGGTCCCGCGCGCGTCTGCATCCAGACCGGTTGGTCATCGAATGGCCAATCGAGCAGATGCGTGTAGCCGGCCTCCTTCAGCAGATCCGGCGTGACGTTGGATTCGAGCGCCCCTGGTCCCATCCAACCGGTGGGGCGCACGCCGACGTATTTCTCGATGATTTCGGTGCACTCCTTGATGGCGCGCGCCTCGTCCTGCTCCCACATCGGCCGCAGCAGCTCGGCGTTGGTGCGGCCGTGGCCGAGCACGTCGTCGCCGCGGGCTTTGATCTTTTCGACGATCTGCGGGTAGTGATAGCAGACGCTGCTGTTCAAAAGAATCGTGGCGGGCAGTTTGAGCTCGTCCAGGATTTCGAACAGGCGCCAATTGCCGATTCGGTTGCCGTAGTCGCGCCAGGCGAAATTGCGCGTGGTCTGCTGGCCGCTGCGAACCGGATCCATCCCCAGCCCGGCGCCGAAGGCGAAATGCTCGATGTTGAGCGCGACGTAGAAGGCGAGCCGCTTGCCTCCCGGCCAGCTGTAGTCTTTGCGCTCGACGATCGGCGAATAGCCGTATCGGGTGTGGCCGGGAAGTTTCAACATTGGGGGTCCTCCCTCTTCGGTCGATCGCTTAGCGACTTCCTCTTCGACGCACCGTCATCGACCCGCACGACGTCGAGGTCGGAATAATCGGGGAGCGATTCCCGGCCGTCGTGTCAGTTCGTCATCGGCATTGGCTCGACGCCGAGCTCCCCCGACCCGGCACGCCCCAGCATCGTCGACATTTGTGCATCAAGCCACGGCTGGTCAGCAAGGCTCATCCGCGACCGAAGCGGCGATCGGGCTCACGCATCGTGAGAAGCCGCTGCGCTTCTTCGACCTCCGGAACCTCCGGCCCCGCGTTGAACCCAACGAGGGCAGGAGCGAGCAATTCGCCGGCGAGCTGATCCCGACCGGTCGTCTGATAGAGCTTTGCAAGTGACAGTGCAGCGCGTAGCTCGAACGTTCGCGTCTGTTGACCGCGGGCGACCTCGATGGCGCGCATGAGAGCCGATTCCGCGGCTGCAACGTCAGGCCGCCGCAGTTTCAGGAGAAGCTCGCCACGCGCCCGGTGCACCTCGGCATCGAACCAATGCTGCCCGGTCTGCTCGATCGCGGCGAGTTGCGTATCCAAAGTGGCCAGTGCGACCTCAACACGCCCCGCTTCTGCCTCACGCTCTGCGAGTAACGTCGCGGTCAGCGGCGCAAATAAACGATAATACATCTCATTCCACAGCGCCAAACCCTGGCGCATTCCTGCTTCGCCATCGCCATCGCCGGCGCACCAGCGTGCCCAGCCATGGTAGAATGAGCCGTCCGCCAGTCGCATCGGCAGTCCGTGCTCGCCCGCTACGCCGAGGAGCTCCTCGGCATGCGGTCTGGCCTTGCCGGGTTTGCGGCAGATGCCGGAAAAGCGGCACGTATAGGCGTGTGCCCATGCGATCGACGGCAGGTGGCCGCTTTGCCGGGCAAGGCTGAGCGCGCTTTCCAACAGGCGGGCCGCTTGATCGACTTCGCCGAGAGGCCACAGGACCACAGCTAGCCAGCCGGTGGCGACAACTCTGTCGTCGAAGACGAATCGGGGGACAAGATGGTGACCCCGCTCGTGGTCATAGGCCGCGAGGGCCTGTTCAAGATGCGTCCGCGCGCCGAGATAATCGCCTTGGAACCAGCTCGTGACGCCGAAGACGTGCATGGCCCGGCCCGCCGCTGGCAAGTCGGGCAAGCGTTGCGCGTCACGCAGGGAAGCCACCGCCACCTCGCGCATCGGCGCAAGGTCGGCGCGAACAAAACTGACCAACCACATGCCGTAATAGGCCGAGAATCTCGCGGCAGGGTCTTCGATTCCCGCGGCAAGCTCGCGGGCGCGCGCAAACGCAGCAATGGTCTCTGGTTGGCTGTGCCCTCGACCATGAAGTAATGCATGACCGTACGTGGTCTGCAGCCGCAGCCGGAGGAGTCGCTCGGTAGGACCAGCGGCCAGTCCTTCGGCCAGGCCGATCGCCTTTTCGAGATGCGCGATCGCCTCGTTGTTGGCGGATCTGTCCAACGCCCGGTCGCCCGCCTTGACCCACCATTCGATGGCAGGTTCGTTGAGCCCCGCCTGCGTGAAATGATGGGCGACTACCTCCGGCTGAATCTCGGCGATTGTCTGAAACCGATCGCGCAAGGTCTGGGCAATGCGCTGGTGCAGCACCTGCCGGCGGCTCTTGAGCAGGTTCTCGTAGGCTGCATCTTGCACCAGCGCGTGCTTGAAGCTGTAGATGGCTTCGGGCGGATCGCCGCGGCGAAACACGAGTTCCGCTTCCTCGAGCTGGGTGAGCGCGTCCTTGAGCGCCGCCTCGTCGCGCTCGACCAACGCGCGCAGCAGAGAATAAGAGAACTCGCGCCCGATGGCGGCGCCGATCTGGCCGATCTCCTTCACCGCCGCCAAGCGGTCCAGCCGCGCCATTAGCGAGTCGTGGAGCGTCGCCGGAATGGCGAGCGGCGGCAGGGGTCCATCGAGTCGATAGCCCTCGGCGTCCTCGACGAGGATGCCGGCCTCCAGCACCGCCTTGGTCAGTTCCTCGACGAACAGGGGGTTGCCGTCGGTCTTGACCACGATCTGTTCTGTCACTTCGGCGGGCAGCGGGCGGCCGCCCGTCACCCGCACGACGATGCTTTCGACGTTGGAGCGATCGAGGCGGCCGAGCGACAAGGTGCTCACGTCGGGCAGACCAACCCACGGCGGCTCGAAATCCGGGCGGAAGGTGAACAGCGCCAGGACCGGCAGCTGGCGGACGCGCTCGACGGTCAGGTCGAGCAGCTCGAGCGAGGTGGCATCCGCCCATTGTGCGTCCTCGAAGAAAAGCAGGATTGGTTGCCGCCGCGCGAGACCCTCGATTTGATCGAGCAGTGCCGCCAGCGTCTGGCGGCGTTGCTGCGTCGAGGTGAGCGCGAGCGGCGCATATCGTTCGCCGAACGGGATCGAGAGCAGCGCCGCAAAAAGCGTCGCCGCAGCCTGAACCCGCGATGCATCCATGGCGAGGATCGCTTCGAGTTTGTCGAGCTTTTGCTCCGCCGCATCGTCGGCCTTAAACCCTGCCGCCCGCTCGAGCTGAGCAATGAACGGATGGAGCGCGCTGTTGGTGAGGTAGGGCGAGCATTGATAACGCAAGCGCGTGTGCGGCTCGCCGGCGATGTGCTGGGCGAGCGCTGCCGTAAGGCGGGACTTGCCGATGCCGGGCTCGCCCGAGATCAGCACGATCTGTCCCTCGCCCTTCCACGCGAGGCGTTGGCGTTCGAGCAGGAAATCGAGCTCGTCCTCGCGGCCGATGAGATCGCTCAGACCCTCCATGCGCACCGCCTCGAAGCGGCTCTCGGAAACCGACGCGCCCTCGACTGCCCAGGCCGCAACCGGCGCGGCGATACCCTCGACCTCGTGCTGGCCGAGGTCGCGCAGACGGAACAGATCGCCGAGCAGCCGGCGCGTGGAGCCGGCGATGACCGCCGTCCCAGGCTCGGCCAAAGCCTGAAGGCGCGCGGCAAGGTTCGGCGTGTCCCCGACCACGGCGTGCTCCCACAACGCACCCTCGCCGCTGAGGTCGCCGACCACCACCAAACCGGTCGCAATACCGATGCGCACCGCGAGCGGCTCCGCGGCGTGCGTCTCCAGCTCCGCAACCGCGGCAATGATTTCGAGCCCCGCCCGCACGGTTCGCTCGGCATCGTCTTCGTGCGCGCGGGGATAGCCGAAATAGGCCAATATCCCGTCGCCCCGGAAATCGCCGAGGAAGCCGTCATAGGCTTGCACGATGCGGGCGCAGGCGGCGTGATAGGCATCCATCACAGCACGCATGTCTTCCGGATCGAGTCGGGCCGACAGGGCAGTCGAGCCCACGAGATCGCAGATCATCACGGTGAGATGACGGCGCTCGGCAGCGGCCACGCCGGGTTGCCCGCTTGGCTCATCCCCCCCAACCGCGCTCGTGACGAACGCACTGGGAGAGCCGGCGGTTATCGCTTTGATAGCCTTAACGAGGCGCTTCCTGTCGCCCAGCGGTATCCCGAGCTTCTTGAGATCGCCCTCTGTCAACTCCGGCAGCACATCGCTGTCGATCGCATTCTCGATGAACGCCGGCTCATAACGCCCGAGGCCGAGGGCTCGCAGCCAGCTGCCAACGTCCATAGCAGCGCCCTATCCGTTCCAGCCTCATCACGGTGACAAAGCGTGCCCAGTATATTCGTTGAGGCGGTGCCGTGGACACCCAAAACATCGCGCAAAAATTGCGTTCAGGCAGCCCGCGATGGTCGAAACAAGACCGTCCCATACGGTCGAGTTCCGCCGACGAATGGTCGGGTTGGTGCACGCTGGACGCCCGCCGCAGGAGCTGGCGCGGGAGTCCGAGGATTTCCCGGTCCGGGCGCCACGCGGGTCGTCGCGGCGACGGGCGGCGAAATTCTGCGTGAGCAGATCAAGCGCCTCGTCCTCAGGTGGGCTTGTCGCCGCACTTCGTGAGGCACTTCACACCCGTTGCGACCAATGGCAGGTACAACATCGCTGCCTTTTTCCTGATGCTTGGTGCCACATTCAACAGCCGGAGAGACACTGAACATCTGTCTGCAAAAGGTTCGCCGGCGGCTTGCGCGTTCAGCGGCTCGGCCATGGCTGTCGCTGCCGGCAGGCGCGCTTGTCGCGCAACAGCACCCCGGTCCGCTAAGCACCCCGATGGACGGGATAGTTTAATGGAGGCGATGATGCAAACTGACGCGGCGTCTCGGGAGATCCACCACTTGATCGCAAGCGATCGCGTCGAAGGGACGCAGGTGCGCAGTACGGATGGCAGCACGATCGGCACAATCGAGCGAGTGATGATCGACAAGATCACCGGCAATGTCGCTTACGCGGTTCTGAGCTTCAACGGCCCTGTGGGAGTGGGGCAGAGGCGTTTACCTATCCCTTGGCCTCAGCTCACTTACGATCGAAAGCTGGCGGCCTATCACCTCGACCTCACCGAAAAGGAACTCAGCGCGATGCCCGGGGGCATCGACTGGGGCCAGCGCAGCCGCAAAATGGAGCACGATGACAGGTTGAAAGCCTATTGGGGAATTGCCGAAAGATGGTGAACCTCGGCGGGATCAAGCGGTAGCTCGGTGTTGACCTGTGGTGGTCGGCCTCGATGCCGTGTGAGCTCGGAATAGGCACGCGCCATTCCATGCGAAAACGCAACAATGCTATAGTTGACTCCTATCGTAGTGCGAGCGGCGGGGAAAGAAGAGTATTGTGCGGACGATAGCAGAGTGGCTCGCATCGCTCGGACTGTCCGAGTACGCTCAGCGCTTTGCCGAGAACTACGTCGATGCCAGCGTGCTCCCTGATCTCACAGATCAGGATCTAGCGGACCTCGGCGTTCCGCTTGGGCATCGCCGGAAGATCCTGCGTGCCATCGCGGAGCTTGATGGGGCCGCTCCGGCCGAAGTAGCGACCGAACCGGTGCCGCGAGACGAAGCCGAGCGACGCCACCTGACGGTGATGTTTTGCGAACTGGCCGGCTCGGCTGCCCTTTCGGCGCGGTTGGACCCGGAAGAGATGTGGCGGGTGATCGGGTCCTATCATGCTTGCATCGGTGAGGTCGTCGACCGCCACCACGGCATGATCGCCCGCTACATGGACGATGGCGTGCTCGCCTATTTCGGCTATCCGCGCGCGCAAGAGGATGATGCCGAACAGGCGGTGCGCGCCGCGCTCGCACTTGTCGATGCGGTGGCGAATCTCGAGACAAATGTCGACGCGGCGCTGCAGGTTCGCATTGGCATTGCGACGGGCACGGTCGTCGTGAGCGAGCTCCTGGTCGATGAAACCCCGGCGGAGCAGGCCGTCGTTGGCGAGACGCCGAACCTCGCCGCGCGCCTGCAAACGCTGGCGGAGGCAGGGACAGTGTTGATCTGTCCGCAGACGCATCGGCTCACGGGAGGGCACTTCGATTACCGCGATCTCGGCGCGCTCGCGCTGAAAGGATGGGCGGAACCGGTACAGGTTTGGCAGGTGCTGGGACCGAGCGGCGTGGAGAGCCGCTTCGAGGCGATGCACAAGACCAAGCTGCAGCCGCTGTTCGGGCGTGAAGAGGAGATCGAACTGCTGCTGCGCCGGTGGCGGCACGCCACGCAGGGGGAAGGCCGGGTGGTGCTCCTGACGGGGGAGCCAGGTATCGGCAAGTCGCACATCGCGCTCGCGCTTGGCGAGCGGCTCCAGGGTGAGCCGCACATCGCGTTGCGCTATTTCTGCTCGGCACATCACACCAACAGTGCTCTCTTCCCATTCATTGGCCAAATCGAACGTGCTGGCGGGTTTGAGCGCAGCGACTCGGTCACGGAGAAGCTGTCCAAACTTGACGCTCTCGTTGCACAATCGACGATCGACCCGGAACGCGTCGCGGTTCTGGCCAACCTTTTGGCGTTGCCGGCTAGCGATCACTTCCGACTACAGGAGCTGAGTCCACAAAAACGCAAGGAGAAGACGTTTGCGGCGTTATTGGCTCAGCTCGATGGGTTGGCGGCACGGCGGCCGGTTTTTATGATTTTCGAAGACATCCACTGGATCGACCCAACCTCGCTGGAGCTGCTCGCCGCTACCGTGGAGCACGTGCCGCAGCTTCGGGTCCTGCTGCTCATCACTACCAGGTCCGAATTCACGCCACCTTGGCCGAGTTACCCGCATACGACAACGATCCCGCTCACGCGTCTCGACCGACGCGCAGGCGCGGCATTGGTCGAGCGGGTGACAAGCGGCAAGAAACTGCCGAAGGAGGTGACGGACGAGATTCTCGCTCGCACCGACGGCGTACCTTTGTTCATCGAGGAGCTGACCAAGACGGTGCTGGAAAGCGGGCTGTTGCAGGAACGGGATGGCCAATATGTTCTCGAACGTCCGCTACCGCCTTTGGCCATTCCGACAACGTTGCACGCGTCGCTGATGGCGCGCCTTGATCGGCTGGCACCAGTGCGGGAGGTGGCACAGATCGGCGCCGTTGCGGGTCGTGAGTTCCATTACGAATTGCTCCATGCCGTGGCCAGAATGCCAAGGGAGAAACTCGAAGAGGCGCTTGGGCAGCTGGTGCGGTCGGAATTGATTTTCCGTCGGGGCGAGAGCCCACACGCGGTTTACACCTTCAAGCACACGCTGGTACGGGACGCCGCATATGCCAGCCTCCTGAAAAGCCGCCGCGCGCATCTGCACGCCGCTATTGCGAATGCGCTCGAGCAACAGTTCCCCGATATTGCGCAAACCCAGCCCGAAACTTTGGCGCACCATCTCACCGAAGCCGGACTGATCGAGAAGGCGATCGGATACTGGCTCCCGGCCGGCAAGAACGCGGCCCAGCGCTCGGCCAATCTCGAGGCCATCGCACACCTGCAGCGAGGGATCGAGCTGACGGGCCGGTTGCCGCTCGACGCGGGCCGGGACAGGTCCGAGCTTGATTTTCAGCTGGTCTTGGGGCCGTGCCTCATCGCAACGCATGGGCCGGCCGCGAGCACGGCAGTGGCCACCTTCACGCGTGCCCGTGAGCTATGCGAGCGGCTCGGAGAGCCGCCTGAGTATCTTCAGGTGATGTTCTGGCTCGCGACTGTGAACGTCGTGCGGGGCGAGCTGCCGCAGGCGCTCGAAGCCGTCGATGGTATGCCGAGCGCTGCCGAAACGCGCGGCAACCGGGGGGCATTGCTCAATGTGATCCGCGGGCGGGCGATGATTCTCATGTTTATGGGACGCATCGTGGAGGCCCGAGAGCAACTCGAACGCGCCGTCGAGATGTTCGGCACAAGCGAGGAGGCCGACAGATTGGCCGCGCGGGCCGCCGGTCAGGACGCCGGCGTGGCTATGCTGGTACTCAAAGCGTGGGTGTTCTGGCTTCTCGGCCAGGTCGACGAAGCGGTCGCGTACATGGCTGCCGCGCTTGAACGCGCCGACGCGGTCCAGCACGCGCACACCTACGCTTACGCCTGGTACTATGCCTCCGTTCTGCACGCTCTACGCGGGGAGCCGGCGATTGCTCAGGGCTACGCGGAGCGTTGTCTCGCCATATCGGAGCAACACGGTTTCCGTCAGTGGCTCGGACTGGCGCACGCGATCCGAGGCATTTGCGCGGCCGTGCTGAATGCCTCAGCCGGCCGGCTCGACGAGGTGACGACTGCGCTGGACCAATACCAACGCGCAGGTTATCAGCTCGGCGTCACGGCGCAGTTCGTGCTCCTGTGCCCGGCCTTACTGCTCCGCAACGAACCCGAGGCGGCGCTAGAGCTGATCGATCATGGGCTCTCGATCGTCAGCCGCAACAGCGAGCGGTTTTTTGAAGCCGAACTGTATCGACTAAAGGCCCGCGCGCTGCTCGTGCGGGGCGCACCAAACGCGGAGGTGGAGTCCCTGCTCGACCAAGCTTTGCAAACCGCACGCAGCCAACAGGCGCGATCGCTCGAGCTTCGTGCAGCAACCGATCTGGCCATGCTTTGGAAGAAGCAAGGCAAGCGTGCGCAGGCGCACGACATCCTTTCATCCATCTATGGCCGCTTCACGGAGGGATTCGAAACGCTGGATCTCAGGGAAGCTAAGGGCACGCTCGCCCAGCTGCAAGCCGGTCTCTGAGGTGTTCTCTAAGACCTTCTCTCCTTTTTTGCATTCTTTCTTCTCTGTGCGGCGCTTCTATTATTCTCGGCCTCGTTGGATCTTTCGGTTTTGCCATTTCTTCGTCGTATCGCTTCTTCGTGTGGTCCGCCGCAAGGGCGCCCATCTTTATTCCAAGCTCGAGATTGGAGTGCGACCAGTCGAAATTGATGTGCCTGTCTACGGGGATTTCGACAATTGTGAGATGGTTAAACTCACCTTCGGCTTCGCCGCACGTGATATGATACTTGAATAGCTTGACGTCATCTTCGCCAACGGTTGCGGCGAACTGCTCGCATAGATTTGCCATCGAATCATACAAATTTCTGGGCGGGAGAATTTGGTCCGCGTCGACAATCCTGTTGATCCAGATCTCATCCAAGTCTGGGTGGTCGCGCAATAAGTTCTTGAAATTCACGGTATCGACCAGAGCTCCTTCACAATAGACATCGCCGTCGATTTCTACCGTTTGCTCGATGTAAGGTAGAGCCGAACAGGCACATAAACTCGCCGCATCGATGGGCCTATAACCGTCAACCTGATAACCGTTAATGGCGTTGGCCTGGAAATCTTTTCTGTTGGCAAACAACACGAGCTCCTGCTTGGATAGGTTCCAGGCATTGTGAAAGATAAATGGTTTATTGTCCTCGTATAGTCTGTCGAACTTTATGTTGTCTAAGAACTTGCTGTTAGGATAGTAAAGCCTGGATAAGCCGTCGATTTTCGACTTATACATCATGGCGGTCAAAAAACGCACGACCGGGTTCACCGCCAAGACATGATTCAGCGTCCACCGGTTAAAGTCTCCTTCGCTAAACTCTGCAAACTCTCTAACTTCTTCAAATTCTCTATCGTTAAGTGGGCGCCAGCGCCGTCTTGTAGCCGACATCCGCCCGAGAGCCGAGATAGTGTGCATGAAAGATTTCATGATTTCTCTCGGCAACAAAGCATTCTTGTAATTGCGCGGCTCGAGCAGAAAATCCCACATGGCCTCCGCGTTGCTGGCCCAGTCTGGCGCAAATATGGTATTCATCGGAAAGCTTTTGAAAGACTTATCGTTGCGAAACACGTCGCGGAAAAATTTCTTGGTCTCTTCAATCTCGTCGCCTTGTCTCGCCTGGTTGTAGACGACCCCAACCCAAGCACCGATGCATGACAGTGCCCATACGTCAAAATCTATTCCGTTCTTCTTGAGACTTTCCAGAACGCCAATATGCAGTCCTGCTGCCGGTCCGCCGCCCGCGAGGCAAATCGCTCGCTTCGGCTTGCGACCGGCCTGCCCGCCGCCGCCCTGTTTGGCCACGCGCCGTTTCGCCATTATGACACCCCTGCTCTGGACCTATGAGATTCGATATTTCCTGCTAAAGCCCTGGTTTCCTGCAGTCTATGAGCTCGACTGCGCGATCCGGCCCGACTCATCTTGCGATTGTTCAAGGCGCTCCCACAACCTCCAATAATATCTTGATAAGCGCTCGGGTCAACGATCCTCATTAAGCACCTCCAGCTAGCGTCAGGCGAAAGCGAGCTTTTGGCTCGGCCCGTCACCATGCAACCTCGGCCCCCTGCTCGCGTGCCGATCCCGAGTAGCCCCGTAGCTCCTGATTGATGACATCGTGGATGAACGCCGCATCGTCCACGACTGCAAAATGGGCACCTTCGCGGATATGCACCTGCAGACGCGAATTGGTGAAACGTCCCCAGCCCAGCGCGTGGTGGCGCGAAACGTATGGATCGCCTTTTGCCGCGAAACACGTGATCGGAATGTCCCACGGCGGCTCGCGTACGAATTGGTAGTTGGTCGCCATTTGAAATTCGGCGCGCACGACCGGCAACATCAGACGCCGCAGTTCGGGGTCACTGAGAAGCTGCTCCGTCGCCTGAATATTGAAATGGCGAATAAGCTCGGCGAACACATCGTCCGGCTGTGCGTAGGCGGGAAGACTGATGCGGAATTCCGCCAGCTTCAGCAAATCATGCATCACACGTTCTTCGAATGAACCCTGGTCGGTGATCCGGTCGGGGGGCCGCGCGCCCGAGGCAAACAAGTGGTCGGGGCGGGCCATAGTCGTATGAATGAGCCAGCGTGTGGTCTCGTACATGGTTAAGGCGCCGAGACAATGGCCAAAGAACGCGAACGGCCGGTCCAGGAGTCCTTCCATTTCGAGAACGAGCCGCTCGACAAACTCCTTCATGTGGGCAATCGGTGTTTCGGTAATGCGGCCGAGACGCCCGGGCGGCTCGATTGCGACCACCTCGATCGTTGGGTCGATGAACTGCGCCCAGTTTCGATAAACCGCGGAGCCTCCGCCGGCGAACGGGAAGCAAAACAGCCGAATTCGGGGGGCCGCTCTCGGGCCCACGATGATCAGCCAATTGCCGGCGTGACCTTTGGGCTCGAACGCGATCGGTCGCGGCCGCCGGCCGTCACCGCCGGGGATCGGATCCACGGCGATTGGCCAACTCCCAACGGAATGTTCAGGCTGAGACACAACCGGTTGCGGCACAACAGCTTCGTCGGCTCTCAGGCCCGCGGTATCAGCCCAAACGCCGACAGAGGGCTCAGGCTGAAGCGCTTGCGTCACTGCATCGTCGGCGGTTGCCGTCACGTCCGGCAGGATGTCATCCACGAGCTGCTCGACGCTGGGGCCCTGAATCAGTTTCACGGTTGAGACCTTGATCCCGAGGGCCGCCTCCAGCCGATTCACGAGCGTCACCGACATCAGCGAATTGAGCCCGAGCTCGCGGAGCGGGCGAGCGGCATCGATCGTTCCGGTGATGCCCAACGTCTTCATCGCCTCCTGGCGCACAAACTCCACCAGCAACTCCCGGCGCCTTGCTCCGGCCGCCTCTTTCAATTGGCTCCTCATCACCACCGCCACATCGGGCCCCGCGCTTCGGCTTGCCGGATCGGCTCCCGCCGTTTGCTTCGGTGAATCGCCGGTCCCTGAAGTGAGTCTCAATGCTTCCGGCGGCAATGATTTCAACGACAATCCTTCGATGGCGGCCGCGAACCGACCGTCGTCCTGGTAGATGACGACATCGATGGTGAACACGTCCGTGTCGCCGTTTGCCGGTTGGCGCAGCACGCCATGCGCCCAAACCTCTCGAGCATGGACGTTCGCGCAACGGAAGCGCTCGACGCTGATCGGTAAGTAGGTGCCTGGCCGCGCTGCGGCCGCTTGTGTGAAATCGCCATAGTCCGCGACCAGTGCCGGATAAAGATGCAGGCAGGCGTCGAGGAGCACCGGGTGCAGGCTGGCCTGGCCATCATGGGAGAGATGCGCGGGCAGCCGAACTCGCGTCAGGACCTCGCCGTTACCCCGCTGCAGCGTCTCGATGGCGCGGAATGATGCGCCATATTCCAATCCCAAAGCGCGCAAGGTTTCGTAATAGCGGTCGATCGGGATAGAACCGGCACACCGTTGTCCGATATGATCGAACCGAGGAGCGGCGATCCCACCATTCCGCGCTTGGTCGTCCTTTCGCGCCACGCCCACCATATGGGTTCGCCACGTATCGGCGCCATTCGTACCGATGCTGGCGAAGCGAAACTCAGCTGCCGAATCGCCCAGCGGCGTGAGGATCGATTGCACGATCCGCTCGCCGCTCTCCGGCAACACCATTGCCTCGCGGTATTGCAGATTAGCGATCTCGACTGCGTCGGAGCCGAAATACTGGCACGCCGCATCCCGCAAAGCCATCACGCCAACCGTCGTCGGCAGCACCGGCATGCCATAGATGCGATGATCGTCAAGATAAGAGAAACGTTGCAAGCTGTAGGCGCTTTCGAATTGGGCGTCCGGCAATGCCGAGCGCAAGCGTATGCCGGTCAGTCCATTGGAAAGAGGTCCCGTCGATCGCGCATTCGCGTCGGCCTCGATCCAGAAACGGCGGCGCTCGAAAGGATAGGTCGGTAGCGACACGCGACGGCGAGGGTATGGTCGATCGAATGCGTCCCAATCGACGTCGTAACCGCGACGGTAAAGCTCGCCAAGGCTCGTCAGGATCGCTTTCAATTCTCCGCGCTTGCTGAGCGAGGCGAACCAGGTTTTTCCGTTTTCTTTCACGCATTGTCGCCCAAGCGCGAGCAAGGTGTTGCCCGGCCCGATTTCGAGGAAGTCGGAAACGCCAGTCTGGTCCAGCGCCTGGATTCCCTCGACAAAGCGCACGGCATTGAGCGCGTGGTCGCACCAATATCCCGCGCCCGGCGGCTCCCGCATCGGCGCAGCGGATACAGTCGAGATCCACGCGATCTTCGGCGTCTGGCCTTGCACGCCAGCGGCGATACGACCGAATTCGGCCACGGCCGATCGCATCAACGGAGAGTGGAAGGCATGGGACACGGTCAGCAATTGGCATCGAATGCCGAGGCGGTCAAAACGCCCCATGAGAGCCGTCACCGCGTCACGCGCCCCCGAAATGACCGTGTTCTGCGGGCCGTTCAGGGCCGCGATTGCGATGTCTGCACGGTCCAATTGCTCGATCGAAGCCGTCACAGTCTCTTGGTCCGAGAAAACGGCGGCCATCGCGCCGTCCCGCGGCAGAGCTTGCATGAGGCGCGCACGTTCCACGAGCAGCCCGACCGCTTGCTCCAGCGTGTACACGTCTGCGCAATAGGCTGCCGCGAATTCGCCGACGCTGTGTCCCAGGACTACGTCGGGAACGACGCCCCAGGACCGCCACAGCGCGACGAGGCCGGCTTGGACCGCGAATAGCGCCGGCTGCGTGTAGGCGGTCTCGTCGATCAGAATGGAATCCGCATCGTCGCCGAGGAGTACGTCCGTCAGTGGCTGCCCCAAACGGTTGCCCACGATCTCGGCGCAGCGATCAACTTCCTGCCGGAATACCGGTTGACGGCGATAGAGGTCCGCACCCATTCGTGCGTATTGCGACGCCTGCCCGGAAAACAGAAAGACTAGGCGGCGCTCTCCAACACGCTCAGGCGTGGCGCCATTGCCGGATTCGGCGGCCAGCGCTCTTCGCAGTTGTTCGTTCGAGCCGACAACGGCGGCAAAGCGCACGGGAAAATGCGTTCGGCCGCTGGTGCTGGTAAAGCAAATATCGGGCAACGGCGTTTGGTCGCGGCTAAGCGACGTGAGGTGGCGCTCGATCGATGCGCGCAATGCGGCATTGGTCCTTGCCGACAGCGTGAACAAGCCGAAGTGCGACTTAGCGGCTTTCTTGGCCGCTGCCGGCGGTTCTTCGAGCACGACGAAAGCGTTCGTACCGCCGAGGCCGAGCGAATTGACCGCGGCGAGCCGCGGACGATCGCCGGCGGACCAGTCGCGGCATTGCGTATTGACGAAGAACGGGCTGGCGGCGAAATCGATCTTGGGATTCGGCCTCTGGAAGTTGAGACTGGGCGGGATTTTTCCGTGTTTCAATGCCAACGCAGCCTTGATCAGCCCGGCGAGCCCCGCCGTCTGTTCCAGGTGCCCAATGTTGGTCTTCACCGAGCCGATGGCGCAGAAGCCGCTCCGCTGCGTGCTGGTGCGGAACGCGCGGGTCAACGCGTCGATCTCCAGCGGATCGCCGATCAACGTGCCCGTTCCATGGCACTCGACGTAAGCAATGTCGTCCGGGGACGCATCAGCGATGAGCAACGCCTCGATCATCGCGCGTGCCTGACCCGCGACGCTGGAGGCCGTGTAACTCACCTTGTCGGCGCCATCGTTGTTGATCGCCGATCCTCTAATGACCGCGTAGATGTGGTTGCCATCGGCGACGGCCGCGGCAAGCTCCTTGAGCAGGACCGCGCCGACACCGCTGCCGAAGATAGTCCCCTGCGCATCGGCATCGAAAGCACGGCAATGGCCGTCGGGCGACAGGATGCCGCCTTTCACGCTCCTGTAGCCGACGCGCTGGGGCACGCGCACGGTCGCGGCTCCCGCCAGCGCCATATCGCATTCGCCTGCGAGAATCGCCTGGCAGGCGAGATGCACGGCAACCAGCGACGTCGAACATGCGGTCTGCACATTGATACTCGGTCCGGTCAGGTTGAGCTTGTAAGAAATTCGCGTGCTCGGAAAATCCTTGTCGTTGCCGAGGTGCGTGAGGTTGCCTGTGGTGCCCGGCAGCTCCGCGCTGAAGGGCAGGCGGTCGACAAGGTAGCTGCTGACTACTCCGCCCACTCCGGTGAAAACGCCGATCGGCTTGGCCGAGCGTCCGGCCGCTTCGCCGGCGTCCTCGAAGGTTTCCCACGCCACTTCCAGAAGCAGGCGCTGCTGCGGATCCATGAGCCGCGCCTCCTCGGGCGAATATTCGAAGAAGGCAGCATCGAACTGGTCGATGTCCGGCAGCAATGAGGCAGCCTTGACATAGGACGGATTGCGCAACAGCTCGCCAGGTACTCCCGCGGACAGGAGATCCTGGTCGCTCAGCGCGCTGATGGATTCCACACCTTCACAAAGGTTTCGCCAAAAGGCGGAATGATCGGCCGCGCCGGGAAAACGGCAAGCGATACCGACAATCGCGACACCGGCGGAGCTATTGCCGCCCGTCATCTGCGCTTTCTCCGCGTTCGTCTGGTCTGAGCTCGTTTAACCGCTGCTGCGACCGCATGCTCGTCTGCGCCGCGCTCGAGCTCGGGAAAAAGCACCTGCTGATAGGCCCGCACGAGGTCCCCGACCGATCGAACGCTTGTGATCGAAACGAGCTTGGCAAATGGATCGACACCAAGCTCGAGTTCCAATTCGGCCACGACGAACGCCAAGTCGAGCGAGCTGAGGCCGAGCGTTGCGCTGAGCTTGTCGGTACCTGACAGGCGAGCGACTTCCCCGACGCGCTCTGCCAAGACCCCGCGGATTCTGCCGTGCACGATGGATTCGATTTGCGCGAGCGTCGGCGCAGTCAGCATGTGATGCCTCCGTCCACCACAAGG
>Ga0209648_10000685_pt1 | contig 26433 bp, 25 predicted proteins | sample GraSoi2013_115cm_FD_185830 | JGI IMG/M metagenome (GOLD analysis project Ga0209648, IMG submission 185830) | Grasslands soil microbial communities from the Angelo Coastal Reserve, California, USA - Sample 9_17_2013_115cm (SPAdes) (version 2) | ecosystem: Environmental > Terrestrial > Soil >... | reverse complement strand
GGGCATGGAAGCAAAGCCAGGGGACTCCACTTCGGCCGTGTCTTCACGCCTCCGGGCAGCCACGCGTTCGACCTGGTGGAGTGGGAGCGCAGGACCGCGGCCATCACCGGCGAGAAAGGACAGGTCATCTTCGAGCAGAAGGACGTAGAGGTCCCCCGCTCGTGGTCGCAACTGGCGATCAACGTCGTCGCCCAGAAGTACTTCCGGGGCAGCCCGGGCAGCCCCGAGCGCGAGACCAGCGTCCGGCAGATCATCGACCGCGTCGTCGACACGATCGCGAAGTGGGGCCGCGAGGGCGGCTACTTCGCGACTGAGGAAGACGCCGAGAACTGGTCCCAGGAGCTGCGTTACCTGCTGGTCGCCCAGCACGCGTCCTTCAACAGCCCGGTCTGGTTCAACATCGGCGTGCCCGGCCGCCAGCAGCAGGCCTCCGCGTGCTTCATCAACTCCGTCAAGGATTCGATGGAGTCGATCCTCGAGCTGGTCAAGACCGAGGGCATGCTGTTCAAGTTCGGCAGCGGCACCGGCACCAACCTGTCGGTCCTGCGCTCGTCCAAGGAGCAGCTCTCGGGAGGCGGCACGGCGTCGGGCCCTGTCTCCTTCATGAAGGGCTACGACTCCTTCGCCGGCTCGATCAAGTCCGGTGGGACGACCCGGCGCGCGGCCAAGATGGTCATCCTCAACGCCGACCATCCCGACGTCCTCGACTTCATCCGGTCGAAGGCGGAAGAAGAGAAGAAGGCGTGGGCCCTGATCGAGGCGGGCTACGACGTCGGCTTCAACGTACCGGGCGGTGCGTACGACTCGGTCCAGTTCCAGAACGCCAACCACTCCGTCCGCGTCAGCGATGACTTCATGCGCGCGGTGATCGACGACAAGGAGTGGAAGACGAAGGCTGTCGTGGACGGCCGCACGGTCGAGACATACAAGGCTCGCGACATGTGGCGCGAGATCGCCGACGCCGCGTGGATCTGCGGCGACCCCGGCCTCCAGTTCGACACCACGATCCAGGACTGGAACGTCGTCCCGAACACGGGCCGGATCAACGCCACCAACCCGTGCTCCGAGTTCGTCTTCCTCGACGACACCGCATGCAACCTGCTCTCGCTCAACCTGATGAAGTTCCAGACCGACAAAGGGACGTTCGACGTCGAGCGGTTCCGGCACGCGGTCGACGTCTGCTTCACGGGCCAGGAGATCCTCGTCTCGAAGGCGTCTTACCCGACCCCCGCGATCGCCAAGAACTCCGAGGCGCTCCGGCCGCTGGGACTCGGCTACGCGAACATAGGCGCGCTGCTCATGTCGATGGGCCTGGCCTACGACTCGGACGAGGGCCGTCGCTTCGCGGGCGCGATCACCTCGATCATGACCGGCCGCGCGTTTGCCCAGTCGGCGCGGATGGCGCAGGTCAAGGGCCCGTTCAGCGAGTACTCCAAGAACCGCCAGCCGATGCTGCGCGTCATGGAGAAGCACCGCGCCGCGGCCTACCAGCTCTCGACCTCCCCGGAAGCCGCCGAAGTCGTGACGGCCGCACGCGAGACCTGGGACGACGCGGTCAAGCTCGGCCGCGCCAACGGCTACCGCAACGCGCAGGCGACCGTCCTGGCTCCTACCGGCACGATCGGCCTGATGATGGACTGCGACACCACGGGCATCGAGCCCGACCTGGCCCTGGTCAAGTACAAGAAGCTGGTCGGCGGCGGGCTGCTGAAGATCGTCAACACCACCGTGCCGGCCGCGCTGCGCAAGCTCGGTTATGACGAGATCAAGGTCAAGGAGATCGTCGAGTACATCGACGAGAACGACACCATCGAAGGCGCGCCGCACCTGCAGGACGAGCACCTCAAGGTCTTCGACTGCGCATTCAAGCCGGTCAAGGGGACGCGGTCGATCGCGCCGATGGGGCACGTCCGGATGATGGCCGGCGTTCAGCCGTTCATCTCGGGCTCCATGTCCAAGACCGTCAACCTGCCCACCGACGCGACGGTCGAGGACATCGAGCAGACGTACATCGAGTCCTGGAAGCTCGGTCTCAAGTGCATTGCGATCTACCGCGACGGCTGCAAGCGCTCACAGCCCCTGTCGACCTCGCTCGACAAGGAGAAGAAGGCGGCCTCACCCGCAGAGGTCGAGTACCGCGCTATGCGGCGCAAGCTGCCCGACGAGCGCAAGGCGATCACACACAAGTTCGACATCGCCGGCCACGAGGGCTACCTCACGGTCGGCCTGTACGAGGACGGCACCCCCGGCGAGCTGTTCGTGACGATGGCCAAGGAGGGCTCGACCATCTCGGGCCTGATGGACGCGTTCGCCACGCAGACGTCGTACGCGCTGCAGTTCGGCGTCCCGCTCAAGTTCATGGTCGACAAGTTCAGCCACATGCGATTCGAGCCGTCGGGCTTCACCAAGAACAAAGAGATCCCGATCGCCAAGTCGATCGTGGACTACATCTTCCGCTGGATGGCGAGCCACTTCCTGCCGGTCGAGGACCAGGACGAGGCCGGCATCATCCGCCGCGACGAGCCAACGGCACAGGTGATCGAACCGAAACCCATCGAGCCGGACTTCAAGGTCATCGCGACTCCTGCGCCCAAGACAATCAACGGAACCGCGACGCAGAAGATCGCTTTCATCAACACCGATTCGCCCGCTTGTCCGGACTGCGGCTCGATCACGGTCCGCTCGGGCTCGTGCTACAAGTGCCTGAACTGCGGAGCGACGACCGGCTGCAGTTGACCAGACTTTCCTGGAAAGGCCGGCCTGACCCGCCGGCCTTTTCTTTTCCTAGTCGAATTTGACCTCGATCAGCGGGCTGTAGCGGACCATCCGGTCCAGGTCGTTGCGCCCCCAGGCGCGGGCGATGTGGGGCAGAATCTCGCGCCGCTCGGCTTCGGCGTCGATGATGCGGGCCGTCGCCGGCAGGTCCGCTCGTGTCTTCCCCTTCAGGTGGAAAGTCAAATGCGGATCCGCCTCGAGGTTGAGCAGCCAGCGGCGCTTTCTCGGATACGGGGTGCCGCTGACGTAGATCCGGCCGTCGACGTTGTGGAACACGATCTCGATCCGGCGCGGCGCTCCGCTCAGCCTGCCGGTGGTGGTGATGTCGATGGTGTGCCCGTGCTCCAGGGCCGCCTCGATCGCGTCTTTGGTAACTGCCATATCAATGGCTCATATCAGCCGGGGGCCGGCTGTATTCCTTCGCGAACCTCGGCCAGGGATCGCCGATGCCGGCCGTCGGCGTCGAAGTTGTCAGGGGACAGCCATGCCTCATCGGCCGCCCGCCGAAGGGGCCACTCCCGATCGGTTATCGAGTACCAGGCCGTGTCGCGGTTGCGGTCTTTGACGACCATGTGCTGGCGGAACACGCCCTCGTAAGTGAAACCAAACCGCTCCGCGGCGCGCCGCGACGGCACGTTTTGGGCGTTGCACTTCCACTCCAACCGGCGATAGCCCAGGTCGTCGAACGCGTGGCGCGACCACAGGTAGATGGCTTCGGTCGCCAGGCGGGTCCGCTGCATCAGGGGCGAGAAGAGCAGATGCCCGATCTCGATCACGCCATGCTGCGGCACCATGCGCAAATAGCTGCCCACGCCGCGCGGCTCGCCGGAGGTGCGATCGACGATCGCGTAGAACAGCGGGTCGGCGGAAGCGGCGCACTCCGCGATCCAGGCCGTGAACGCCTGCTCGTCGGGAAACGGCCCGTAGGGTAGGAATCGCCAGAGCTCGTCGGCACCGGCGACCGCCGCGTACAGCTGACGCGCGTGGCGGCGGGCGTCCAGCGGCTCGAGCCGCGCTGCATCGCCTTCGATCGGTTCACGCGCCGGCAGCCGAGCCGGTTTCCAACGGAGCTCCGCCATTGCGCCATATTCTCCCGGCAGTGGACCACACCGCACCTGCCGTGCTCGAGCTCGGGCTGCTCCTGCTCCTGGCCGCACTCGCCGGCAGCGCCGCTCGGCGCGTCGGCCTTCCCGCGGTGATCGGCTACCTGCTCGTGGGGGTCGTGGTCTCGCCCTTCACGCCGGGCTACGTGGCCAACCGCGACCAGCTGTCTGTCCTTGCCGACGTCGGAGTCGTGCTCCTTCTGTTCGAGGTCGGGATCGAGATCAACCCGCTGCGGCTCGCGCGGGAACGTCGCCGGCTCCTGTTGTCATCACCAATCCAGGTCGTAGTGACATGGACAGTAAGCAGCGCGGCATGCCTCGTCGCTGGAATCCACCCAGCAGGGGCGGCGCTGGTTGGTCTGTCCATCGCGATGTCGTCGAGCGTGGTGGTCGTGAACATCACACGCAGCCGCCGCCGAACCACCGATGCCGCAACAGACGAGGAGCTGCTTGGCTGGAGCGTGATCCAGGACCTCGTGGGCGCGGGATCAGCGCTTGTCTTGCTGGTGGTCGTCGGGTTGGGTGGCCGCTCGCCGCTCGATGCGGCCGCCGGCGTGGTCGCCTTTGTGCTGCTCGCGGCCGTGGCAGCGGTCATCCTGCCGTGGCTCCTGCGCCGCCTGCAGGGCGAGCACGACCTGTTCCTACTCGTCTCAGTCGCGGCGGGTTTGCTGCTTGCCGGCGTCGCCTCGAAATTCTTCGGCATTCCTCTCGCGCTGGCGGCATTCGTTGCGGGCCTCGCCATCACCGAGAGCTCGGTGGCGGCTGCGGCTCGCCAGCGCCTCCTGCCGGTGAGTTCAGCTACGTCCTCGGATCACTCGCGCTGGGTGGCGGTCTGATCACGAGGGGGGTGAATGCCGCGCTGGTCGGGGCTGTTGTCGTGAGCATCGCCGTCTCATCGGTGGTGGTCCGCCTCATGCACGAACCGAGTGCGGCTGGAAGATGACCGGCCCAACCGGGGATGAAAAGTAGTCAGCGGCTCTACTTGGCGCCGATCACCCCGCCGTCGATGATCAGGCCCGAGGCCATGACGAAACGCGACTCGTCCGATGCCAGGTAGAGCGCTGCGCTGGCAACGTCTTCTGGCCGACCCAGGTCGTTGCTGAGCTGGCGCTTGCGGATCGACGCCATCCCCTCCTCGGGGTCCGCGTAGGACTCTTTCAGATAGCGCTCGACGAACGGGGTGAGGATCGTCCCGGGCAGCAGCGCGTTGACCCTGATCCCGTACTGGGCCAGGTCAACCTGCATCGATTTCGTCATCGACAGGACCGCGCCTTTGGAAGCGGCGTAAGAGACACGCCTCGCCAGACCGATCTCAGCGATGCACGACGACATGTTGATGATCGAGCCTGCCTTGCGGTCGATCATGTAAGGCACGACCGCGCGGCTCATCAGGTACACGCCGCGCACGTTGACCCGCATGACGAGGTCGAACAGGTCGGGCTCGGTCTCGAGCACGTCCCCCACTCCGGCGATGCCGGCGTTGTTGAAGAGGACGTCGATCCGCCCCTCTCGGTCGGCCACTGTCTTGGCGAACGCAAGCGTCTGGGCCTCGTCCGTCACGTCGACCGGATCCGCGACAGCCTCGGCCCCAGCGCGTGCAATGGCCGCGACCGTCTCCCCTGCGCCGGCGAGGTCGATGTCCGCCACGACCACTCGGGCGCCCTCGGAGGCGAAGAGAAGCGCGCTGGCGCGCCCGATGCCGGACCCTGCCCCGGTGATCACGCAGACCTTGCCGTCGAGGCGACCCATCGCTCTCAGGCGCGCTCGGTGCCGATCAGCTTGGCCAGGCCCAGCGCGATGAGGATGATCGCGCCGTCCACGGCGTCGATCCACGTCGAGCTGATGTTGGACAGCGTGAGGATGTTGGTGACCAGGGCGAGCAGGATCACCCCTGTCAGCGCGCCGACAACGCGACCTCGTCCCCCCTCCAGCGAGATACCGCCGATCACCGCGGCCGCGAAGACCCCGAAGATCAGATTTGAGCCCTGGCCCGCGGTGACCGCAGTCACCCTTCCTGCCTGCATCAGTCCGCCAACGGCGGCCAGCACGCTGGCGACGATGAAGACGCCGATCCGGATCCGGTCCACCTGGATGCCGGCCGCCCTTGCCGCCTCGAGGTTGCCTCCGATCGCGTACATCGCGCGGCCGATGCGGTGGTAGCGCAGGAACAAGGCGGCGACGGTGAACGCCGCGATCGTGAGCCACACAGCGACCGGAACTCCGAACCATGACTCGGCACCCAGGTAGATGTATGCCTCGGGCAGGTTGTACACGGTCTGGCCTCCCAGCCAGCCGAGCTGCAGGCCGGTCAGGAGGATGCTCATTGCGAGCGTGAAGATGAAGGCGTTGAAGTTCGCCTTGATGACCAGGAATCCGTTGAAGGTCCCCACCGCGAGCCCGACCAGCAGGACGACCAACAACCCCAGCCACGGATTCCATTCCGTGCCAAGTCCCTGGCTCGCCTTCGGTGCGATCAACCACGCTCCCAGCAGCGGCGCTAGCCCGAACGTGCCTTGCAGGGAGATATCGAACTTGCCTGTCAGGAGGATCAGTGACTCGGCCACGACCACCATGCCGAGTGCCGCGCCTCCCTCGGCGACGTTGATGAGGTTCGAGGTGGTGAAGAACACCGGGTTGACCAGCGAGCCGGCGATCATCAAGACCACGATCACCGGGACGAGCGTCAGCTCGCGGAACCAGTTCAGCACCACGAGCCGGAAATCGCGCCTCGCCATCAGACGCGGCGTGGCTGGCGTTCGCTCGACGGCGCGCTCGGCTGTCAAACCGCCACCTCGAGGCCTTCGACCGCCGAAATGAGCCGCTGGCGATCCCACGGAGCGCGGTCGAAATGCGCCGTGACACGGCCGCGCACCATCACCACGAGCCGCGTGCAGACGCGCAGGTCATCGAAGTCGTCCGAGACGAGGAGCACCGCAACTCCATCGTCGCGGGCGCGCGACAGCGCGTCCAGCAAAGCCTCCTTCGACGCCACGTCGACGCCAACGGTCGGGTTGACCGCGATCAGCACGGAGGGTTTTGACGCCAGGGCGCGACCGACGACGACCTTCTGCTGGTTTCCGCCGCTGAGGCTCGACACCGGCTGATCGAGGCTGCGGGCGACGATCTGCAGGACCTGCGCCTCGTCCTGCGCGATCTCGGTGCGCCGCCGGGCCGAGACGAAGCCGAATCGGTCGGCAATCCGGTCCAGAACCGCATGCGTGAGATTCTCGTCCACACCGAGCTGGGGCGAGAACCCACGCGCGTGCCTGTCCTGTGGCACGTACCCAACGCCGCGCCGCAGCGTCGCATGGACGCTGCCCAAGGGCACCACCGATCCCTCGATCGCGATCGATCCCTGGCGCGGCTTGATCAGGCCGACCACCGCATCCGCCACCGTCGCCGTGCCGGAACCACGAAGACCGACCAGTCCGACGCACTCGCCGGCGCGGACGGAAAGGTCGACCTCGTAGACCGAGCCGCCCCGCGACCCGACGGTGAGCTGCTTGACCTCGAGCTTCGTTCCGCCAAGCGAACCGACCTTGCCCACCGCCTCGATCTCGGTCGCACGACGTGGGGGTGCGCTTCCAACCATCGCCGCGACGAGATTCCCCTGGCTGATGTCGCCGACGCGGCCGGTCAGGACGAGCTCCCCGTCGCGCAGCACGCTGACGCGCTGACAGATCTCGTAGATCTCCTCCAGGTGGTGCGAGATATACAGAACTCCGACGCCGCCTTCTCGCAGGCGGCGCACGCGCTCAAACAGGCGGTCCACAGCCGCCTTCTCGAGCGCCGCCGTCGGCTCGTCGAGAATCAGGAAACGGGCTCCGATCGAAAGCGCGCGCGCGATCTCGACGATCTGCCGCTGCTCGACAGTCAGGGTCGCCGCTTGCTGGTCGACGTCGATGTCGAAGCCCCACTCGAGCATCAGGCCGCGGGCCTGGGCCCGCATCCTCTTCCAGTTGATGACCGCGCCCTCGCCTTCCACCGGTCGGTTGAGGAATACGTTTTCGGCGACCGTGAGGGGCGGTACGACCATCGACCGCTGATAGACGCAGGCAACCCTGGCGAGCCACGCACCGCGGTCGGCGAGGCTCGGCGCGGCTTCGCCCGCAAGGCTGATGGCTCCGCGATCGGGCCTGTTCAGCCCTGTGAACAGCGAGACAAGGGTCGACTTGCCGGCGCCGTTGCGGCCGACGAGCGCATGACACTCGCCTGGCTGCACGGTGAGCGAGACGTCGACCAGCGCGCGCGTCTCGCCGAACGATTTCGAGACGTTTTCGGCCTCGCCCACCGTGGCCGGAGATGTCGCCGGCCCGGTGGACGAGAACCGCTGCATTGGGAGGTGAGGTTTCCTTAGTGGTTGTTGCACCACAGGTCACCGCTGCTGACCTGTGTCGACCCGTTGTCTCCGGCGAGAGTCACGAGCGGGGCCGCCAGAGCGTCTTCCTGGTTGCCCTGCACGTTGACGATCGTACTGTTGTGGTCGGTCTTCTGGCCCTCGGTGTACTTCGTGCCCTTGATCGCTTCCTTCGCGTAGAAGATCGCGTAGTAGGCGTACTTGTCGGCGGGCTGGTCGATGGTCGCGTCGAGGGTCTTGGATCGGATCAGGTCGCACTCGTGCGGAGATCCGTCATTGCCGACCAGGATGATGTGGCTGGACGAGCCGACGTCCGAGTACTTGCTCTTCTGCTTCTCGGCCGCGATGATGCCGTCCTCCGGCACGCTCCAGTGGACATAGATCCCCCGCAGGTCGGAGATCGCGGTCAGCGCCGTGGTCGCGTTCTGGACCGCCGGGTCGGTGCCCCAGTCCTTGGTTTCGTACGACTTGACCTTGAAGTTGGGGTACTTCGACGAGATGACGTTCGTGCACCCGGTCGCGCGGTCGCGGGCGTTGAGCGATGTCAGGTCACCCTCGACCATCGCGATCGTACCCGGGCCGCTCGCGTGCGATGCGATGTAGTCGCACGACTTGCTGCCGTAGGCGGTGTTGTCCGCCCGGACGATCATGTAGACGCTGCCCTGACTCGGGGCGACGTCAACCGTGACGACCGGGATGTGCTTGCTCTTCGCATAGTCGAGCGCCGGCCCAATCGCCGCGCTGTCAGCCGGGTTGATGATCAGGGCCTGGACGCCCTGCGCGATCAGCGCCTTGACGTCGATGATCTGCTGCGCCGCCTCATTTCCATTCGCCTCGACGTTGGCGACCTTCGGGCCGATGAGCTTCACGCCGAGCTGCGACTCGTACTGGCTCTCGTACTTCAGATAGTTGCCCCAAAAACCTGGAAGGTTGTACGTCAGGACGACCCCGATCGTGGGCGTCGTCGACGTATTGCCTGTGGTCGCGTTGCCTCCGCAGGCCACCGCCAGGACGGCCGCCACGGCCGTCATCCCGGTGGCGAGAATCCGTCTGCCGAATCCCGCTCTCAACTTGCATCCTCCTGCTCTAACATCTGCCAGTAATCCGATGTTTCGCGCCTAGCGCACCTTAATTCGCAGCAGATCGAGTGTCAAGTGCCCACTTCTGTACCCTCAGGCATCCGATGTTCGGTCCAGGCAACTCCGCCGGGATAGGCGAAGCGGAGGCGCGAGGCTGGCCTGATCTCAGCGCTGTACCCCGGAGCCTGCGGCGCCAGGTAGCGGCCGTTGCGCAGCTGGACCGGCTCGACGAAGTGCTCGTGGAGGTGATCGACGTACTCGCACGTGCGGTTCTCGAGCGACCCGCTCACGGCGATGAAGTCGAAGATCGCGAGGTGCTGGACGTACTCGCACAGGCCGACCCCGCCGGCGTGCGGACAGACCGGGACTCCGAACTTCGCCGCCATCAACAGCACCGCGAGGATCTCGTTGACGCCACCCAGGCGACAGCTGTCGATCTGGCAGAAGTCGATCGCCTCCGCCTGGAAGAGCTGCTTGAAGACGACTCGGTTCTGCACGTGCTCACCCGTCGCGACCCCGATCGGGCGGATGGACTCGCGAATGCGACGGTGGCCGAGGATGTCATCCGGGCTGGTCGGTTCTTCGATCCACCACGGGTTGACCTCAGCCAGCGCACGAGTCGAGCTGATTGCCTCGTCGACGCCCCACACCTGGTTCGCGTCGAGCATCAGACGGCGATCGGGCCCGATCGCGTCGCGCAGGATTCGCGCCCGACGCAAGTCCGACTCGGGATCGGCGCCAACCTTCAACTTCAAGTGCGTGAATCCGCTCGCCATGGCCTCGCCGGCGAGCTTGCGGATCTTTGCGTCCGAGTAGCCGATCCACCCGGCGGACGTGGTGTAGGCCGGGAATCCGTCGCGCAGCATCTCCTCTTCCCTCTCCCGCCGGGCTGGGGCCTTGCGCCGCAGCATGTCTGTCGCCTCGGCGGGACTCAGGACGTCGTCGATGTAGCGGAAGTCGATGCACGCGACCAACTGCTCGGGGCTCATGTCCGCGAGCAGCTTCCAGAGCGGTTTGCGCTCGACCTTCGCGTACAGGTCCCAGACCGCGTTGACGAGTGCGGCGGTGGCGAGATGGACGACGCCCTTTTCCGGGCCCAGCCACCGGAGCTGGCTGTCGGCCACCAGGCTGCGCCAGAAGCCGGCCATGTCGGCAGCGATGTCCTCGAGCGTTCGGCCCACAACGTGGTCCGCGAGCAGCTCGATTGCCTCGACGCAGAGCTCAGTGCCGCGGCCGATCGTGAAGGTCAGGCCGTGTCCCGCCAGGCGCCGCGGGTGGTCGGTTTCGAGGATCACGTAGGCCGCCGAGTAGTCGGGAGCCCTGTTCATGGCGTCGGAGCCGTCCAGGGTCAGCGAGGTCGGGAAACGGATATCGTGCGCCGAAGCCCGGAGGATCCTGGTGCCCACCTTCCGCGTTATTATGCTAAAGCTCCGATGTTTGTCAACCTGGCGCGCGGACTGCCGCGCACGGACGTCGCAATTAGGCATCTAACGTCCGACCTCTTGGCAGAACCCGCGGTTTCGGCGACAATCCGAGCAACTTGAGCACCGCCAGCGCACCCCGCCGCGGCCGGCGACCAGGAAGGCCTCCGAAGGTCACTGAGGAGGCGATCGACAAGATCCGCGAGCGCATCGTGACCGGCGCCTGGGGTGCCGGCGACCGGCTGCCCAAGGAGAGCGAGCTGGCGGCCGAGCTGGGCCTTTCCCGCAACTCTCTGCGCGAAGCGGTGCGCGCCCTATCTCAGCTGCGCGTGCTCGAGGTCCGCCAGGGCGACGGCACCTACGTCAGCAGCCTCGAGCCCCGCCTGCTCCTGGAGAGCACAGGTTTCATCAGCCACCTCCTGCTCGGCGAGACCGAGATCGAGCTGTACGAGGTGCGCCGCATCCTGGAAGCCGCCGCGGCCTCACTCGCCGCGGGGCGCATCGATGCGGGTGAGAAAGAGGAGCTGGGGCGGATCCTCCAGCGAATGCGCGCGGCGAATACGGTCGAGGAGCTCGTGGAGGCCGACGTCGCCTTCCACGCCGTCATCGCGACGGCGGCGGGCAACGGATTCCTGGCTTCGCTACTGGCGAGCCTTTCCACGCGGACGATGCGCGTCCGGTTGTGGCACGGCCGCACCGCCGACGACGCGCTCGACGAGACTCGCGAAGAGCATCGGCGCATCTACGAGGCGATCGCGGCGGGCGATCCGGAGCTCGCCCGCGCCGCGGCCACGGCGCACATCGCGAGCGGCGAACGCTGGCTGAAGGCTCAGCTCGCGGCGGGCAATTCGGTCTGATGGCGAGCAAGCTCGACCAGGTTGGGACTTACTGAATGGCGAGCAACCTCGACCAGGTTCGGACTTACTGAATGCAGGTCGGCCTCCACACGCGGCTCAAGCCGGGTGTCGAAGCGCGGTACGACGAGTACCACCGCGCCGTTTGGCCCGACGTGCTCAAGGCGATTCGGCAGGTCGGGATCACGAAGTATGTGATCTTTCGCGATGGGCTCGATCTCTTCCATTACGTCGAGTGCGACGACTATGACCGCGCGATCGCGGACCTGGCGCACGACCCGGTCAACGTCCGCTGGCAGGCGGAGATGGCGCCGATGATGGCTAGAGCCCACGACTTCAGCGGCCAGAGCAGCGACCGTCTAGCGATGATCTTCGACCTCTGATCGCCATCGACCGAATCCAGCTCGGCCGGACCCCGTTGCAGGTGACCCGGCTCGGCCTTGGCACCGCCCCGCTGGGCGGGCTCTTCGAGGCCGTCACCGACGAGGAGGCGCATCGCGTCATCGAAGCGGCCTGGCAAGCCGGCATCCGGTTCTTCGATACGGCCCCGCTGTATGGCTTCGGACTCAGCGAGGCGCGGCTCGGTGCTGTCCTGGGAACCAAACCCCGCGGCGAGTTCGTCCTCTCAACGAAGGTCGGCAGGCTGTTGCGCGCAGGCGCGCCTGCGGAGCCGGGCCAGGCGTGGAAGGGTACGCCGCCGCTCAATCCGGCGTTCGACTTTTCCTACGACGCGGTGATGCGGTCGGTCGAGGAAAGCCTGTCCCGGCTGGGCATGGATCACGTCGACATGCTGCTCATCCACGATCCGGACCAGCACTACGACCAGGCTCTGACGGGCGCCTATCGCGCGCTGGATCGTTTGCGCACCGAAGGAACCGTGAAAGCAGTCGGTGCTGGGATGAACCAGTGGGAAATGCTGTCGCGCTTTGCGCGAGAAGCCGACTTCGACTGCTTCCTGCTCGCGGGCCGGTACACGCTGCTCGATCGCAGCGGGGCGCGGGAGCTGCTCCCGCTCTGCCTCGAGCGCGGCATAGCAGTCGTCGCTGGCGGGGTGTTCAACAGCGGGATCCTGGCCGATCCAGGTCCCAACGCAACGTACAACTATCAGCCCGCACCGCCTGAGCTCGTCGACCGAGCGCAACGCATCCGGACGATGTGCGAGCGGCACGCCGTGGACATCAAGGCGGCTGCCCTCCAGTTTCCGCTGCGGCACCCCGCCATCGCATCCGTGCTCACCGGCCCCCGCTCGGTCGGCGAGCTCGAGGAAAATGTCCACCTGTTTCAGACTTCGATCCCCGACGACCTGTGGGCTGAGCTCGGGCCGTGATCGTCGACGCACACCACCATTTCTGGGACCCGAACCGGCACGCTTATCCCTGGTTGGGCGACCAGCCCGCTGCCATCCGACGGCCGTTCGGGCCCGATGACCTGCGTCTGGAGCTGGTGGACAACGGCGTCGACAAGACGATCCTCGTCCAGACAATCTCGAGCGTCGACGAAACGCGCGAGCTCCTGGAGACCGCCGCGGCGACAGACTTCATCGCCGGAGTCGTCGGGTGGGTCGACCTGGCGTCCGCCGGCGTGGCTGGCGAGATTGCATCTCTGGTGAGCGACCTGTTGGTCGGCATCCGCCACCAGGTGCACGACGAGCCCGATCCGAGCTGGCTGCTTCGCGAAGAGGTTCAGCGCGGGATCGCCGCCGTCGGCGAAGCCGGCCTCGTCTACGACTTGCTCGTGCGCACGCGGGAGCTTCCGGCCGCGCTCGAGACAGTGCGCCGCCATCCCGATGTCTCGTTTGTGATCGACCATGCCGCCAAGCCGCGAATCGGATCTGCGTCGTGGGACCGGGATTGGGAACATGCTCTCGCGCTCTTCAGCGACCGGCCCAACGTGACGTGCAAGCTGTCAGGGCTCGTCACGGAAGCGGACTGGAAATCGTGGACGCCCGAGCAGCTCGAGCCCTACGTAAGGCGCGTGGTCGAATGGTTCGGCTCGACTCGATGTATGTTCGGCTCCGACTGGCCGGTCTGCCTGCTCGCCGCGAGCTACGCGCAGGTCATGGACTCTCTGCAGCAGATCGTAGGGCTCGACGACGCGATCTTCGGGGATACCGCCAGTCGCGTTTACGGCCTCGCCTAAGCCACCTTATCGACCTCCGCGCCCCAGCGCTCGTCAATCCGGCGCACCTTGTAGATCACCAGCGCGGCTGCCCACGTGATCACGAACGCGACGACGATTACGTACCCGGTATACACGAGCACATTGGAGGTCGCCACCGCGCCGTAGACGCCCCCGTGAAGTCCGAGGACCTGGATCAGGATCTGGGCGAGCTCCGTCACACCGACGAACAGCGCCACGAAAACGGACAGCGACGTGATCGTCATGTTGTAGAAGACCTTGCGGATGGGGCTCGCGAAGGCCCAGGCATAAGCCTTGGCCATGAAGGCGCCGTCCATCGTGTCCATCAGCGACATCCCAGCGGCAAAGATCAGGGGCAGCGACAGGATGGCCGCGAAAGGCAGGCCCTGCGCCGCGGCACCCGCCGACACGGCGAGGAACGCGACCTCGGACGCGGTGTCGAAGCCGAGTCCGAAAAGGAACCCGACCGGATACATCTGCCAGCTGTGCTCGATGATCCGAAACAGACGACCGAACAACCTGGTCATCAGGCCGCCGGCCGTCAACTCGTCCTCCAGCGCCTGCCTGTCGTAGTCGCCCCTCCGCATGCCTCGATACACACGGACGATGTCGAGCAGGACGAGCAGGTTGAGGATCCCGATCAAGACCAGGAAACCGCCTGAGACCAGCGTCCCCGCCGCGCCGCCGATGCTCCGCAGCTGGCCGCTGTCAGCGACGACCCCCTGGACGACCCACCGCACAGCGAGGCCCAGGGCGACCGCGATCAGGAAGACCACGGTCGAGTGGCCGAGGGAGAAAAAGAATCCGACGCCGAGCGGCTTTTGCCCGCTCTGCAGCAGCTTGCGGGTCGTGTTGTCGATCGCGGAGATGTGGTCGGCGTCGAACGCATGCCGCAGACCGAGCATGTACGCGACCCCTCCCAGCCAGATGAATCCCGGGTGGCTGGCGCCATACGCGAGCAGCAGCCCCCAGCCGGCCAGGTGAAGGACGCCGACCGAACCGAAGAAGCCGGCCAGGCGGCCGCGCTCTGCCCGGTCGAACGAGTCGGTCAGCACCGTCCGTACGGAGGCCATCCGCTCAGAGCGTATCCCTTATCGCGACACAGTCGCAACTGCGTATTCGAATAGGGACGATGCTATTGCGACCTCTTTGCGCCGGCGAACGTAAGCTAGGCTTGCGCGCCATGGACCTGGACCACATCCCGCCGCAGCTGCGCGCCGTGCTCCACGCCCTTGACCACGCCGTGAAGGCCCGCGAGCCTGCGATTCGGGCGAAGGTCGACGGTCTTCGATCGAAGCACCCGAACCACGACAACCACCAACTCGCGCGTGAGCTGATCCGTTCCACGCGCCGGCGGGTCGCGGCCACAGGCGCGCTGAGCGGAGCGGCCTCCATCGCGCCCGGCCTCGGCACGGCGCTGGCGATCGGCACGATCACGAGCCAGACGCTTTACGCATTCGAGCAGGAGACCGAGCTCGTGCTCGGCATCGCGATGATCTTCGGCCACGAGCTCGGTGACTCCGATGACCGGGTGCTCGAGGCCCTCGTCGTGGTAGGCATCTCGAGCGGCGCGCTCAAGCTGCGCGAGGATGTGATAGTGGCAGGCGGCGAGCGGCTCGCCATCGCCGCTTTTCGCCGCCTTCCCGAGCTGCTCCTGAGGCACGGCGGCAGCCGCGTCCTGACGCGCGTCCTGGCTCGGTTCGCCACGACAGGCACGGCGAAGGTCGCGGCTCGCGTGGTGCCGCTCGGAGTCGGCATCGGCGTCGGCGTCGGATTCGACTGGGTGGCGGTCACGGGACTCGGCCGGGCCGCGATCAAGTACTACGGGCCGGGCGGCCCTGGGGCGCGGCCCCTGCTACTTGCCCCGGAAGATGCCTCGCACGTCGAACTGGGCGGCTGACGCGATCTGGTCGAAGCCGCACTGCTTCGGCTTCTTGTCGGTCCGCCAGCGGAGGAACCCGGTGGCGTGCCGGAAGCGCTCGCCCGCCTCGAGCTTGTCGTAGGTCACCTCGCAGACCAGCTCGGGTCGCACCGCCACCCACTCGGTGTCCTTGCCGCGGGACCAGCGGCTGAGCCCGCCCGGCATCCGGCCGGGATTGGCGTTCCATTCCTCCTCCGGGACCTCGGTCTGCAGCGGCTTGAGCTTCGCGATGAGCTCTTTCCGCTCCGCGGCGTTGAAGGAGGACGTGTGGCCGACGTAGTGAATGGTTCCTTTCTTGTCATAGAGGCCGAGCAGCAGCGCACCGAGGGTTGACCCGTCGCTCGACTTGCGCCACCCGATCACGACGCAGTCGGCCGTGCGCTGGTGCTTGATCTTGACCCACAGGCGCTTGCCGGGCACATATGCGCCGTCCCATGACTTCGCGATCACGCCGTCGAGGCCTGCGCCCTCGAACTTCTCGAACCAGTCCTGGGCGGTCTTGGGGTCGCGCGTGTAGGGCGTGAGAAAGATCGGTTGCTTCGCGCCCTTCAGCAGCTTCTCGAGTCGCTTGCGACGCTCGCTGAGAGGAAGCTTGCGGAGGTCGGTCGTGCCTTCGGCCAGCAGGTCGAAGGCGATGAACCATGCGGGCGTCGCCTCGCTGAGCATGCGCACGCGCGACTCGGCCGGATGAACCCGTTGCTGCAGCGCGCCGAAATCCAGGCCGTTCGCCCCGACCACCACCACCTCGCCGTCGACCACGAGCTTCGACTCGCGGAGGGCGCGGAAGGCAGGCAGAAGCTCGGGAAAGTAGCGGGTCATAGGCCGGCCGCCCCGGCTCATCAGCGCCACCTCGTCTCCGTCGCGGAAGACGAGGGTGCGGAAACCGTCCCATTTCGGCTCGTACTCCCAGCCGTCTCCCTTCGGAATCCCCGCGTCGGAGATCGCGGAGAGCATGGGCTCCACGTCGGGCGGCAGCGGCAGTTTCAAGGTACTTGTCCCCAGTTGTCTATATCTTGTGGATGGCGTGCGCCGGTGGTACTATATCGGCGGCCGTACAGGCCCACTGATCTCGACTTCACGCCCCACCCCAGCCTAGGGAAGCTCGCGCAAGCGGGCTTCCCGCTTTTCTGCCAAGAATGCTCGCGTAAGCGGCTTTCGCTCTTATTTCCCGAATCGGTTGAGCAGGTCGCCGACAGTGACCTTGCCATATTCCTTGGCCAGCGCCTCCTTGGCGGTCAGCCACACCCCCCGCGCGGCGGCGGGGCCGCGTGTCTCGAGGTCGGCGAGGCGCAGTGCGTCGTAGACCTGGATGTCGGGGACGCGGCGGAGCTGGTCGGCGAGCCACTTCGCCCACTGCTGGAGGTTGCCGTCGCTGGGAGCGACCTTGGCCACGGCGGCCGCGACCTTGGATTCGACCTTGGATTCGATCACGGCGCCGGCCTTCTCGGCAGCCTGCTTCACCTTCTCTGCATCCGCCTCGGCCTTCGCTGCGGCCTCGGCTTTGGCCTCGTCGGCCTCTGCCTTTGCCCTGGCCTCCGCCTCGGAGATACGCGACTTCATAGTGGCCAGGCCTTCGCCCGCTATCTGGCTGATCCGGTCCACGGTCGACTTGGTGTCGGCCTCGCTGCTGCCTTCGCCCGTCCGCAACCTGTCGCCAAAGCCCCGGCCGAGCGCCCCGCCGACCAGGTTCGGTACGTCGAGCCCGGTCAGGCCTTTGATCGCAGTCGTCGACTCGATCATGGCCCTCGTCGCGTTGCGCACGATGTCGGACGCGCCGTCGGCGCTCATCACCGTCAGGGAGTCGATGTGCCCCATCGGTTCAGCGGCCGCGCGCACGATGTCGGGCAGCGCCGCCAGGACCGTCTGGATGATGGCCGCCTCGTTGAACTGCTTGTAGGCGTCGGCGCGCATGGCGAGCGCCTTGGCCTCGGCCTCGCCCTTGGTCAGGACGATCTGCGCCTCCGCCCCACCTTCCAGTCGCGTCGTCTCCGCGTCGGCTTCGGCCGACGCGATGCGCGCCCGCTTGGCGCCCTCGGCACGCGCGATCACGGCCTGCGCGTCAGCGGCCGCCGGCTTGACGGTCGTCGACAGGAGCTCCTTCTCCTTGCGGTCGGCCTCCAGCTGGGCCAGCTCGGTCTGCTTACGGACGACTTCCTGCTGCGCCTCGGCCATTGCTAGCGGACCCGCCTGGTCGGCCCGCGCCTGCGCGGCGGTGACCTGCGTCTTCGTCTCGGCTTCCCGCAAAGACACGTCTCGGGCGGCGTTGATCTTCACCTGCTGCGCCTGCGCCTCCCGCACCGCGGCCTCCTGATCGGTCGAGGCCTGCGCCATGCGGGCGTCGCGCGTGACCGTGGCGACGCTCTGCTTGCCGAGGAGCTCGATGTAGTTCGACTCGTCGGAGAAGCTCTGGATAGTGAAGGCGTCGATCTGCAGCCCGCTCGTGGCGAGGTCGCCCTTGGCCGCATCCTGCACCTGCTGGAGGAGCTTCTGGCGGTCGCGGATCAGCTCCTCGATGGTCAGGGTGCCGACGATCGACCGCAGGGATCCTTCGAGCACGTTCTTGACGATCGAGTCGACCTGCTCGGGCCTGGCGTCGAGGAACCGCTCGGCCGCGTTGCGCAGCGATTCGACGTCGCGCCCGATCTTGAAGGTCGCCACGCCCTGGACCTGGACTTTGATGCCCTGGCTCGTCACGGCGTCGCTCAGCTGGACGTTAATCTGCCGTGCCGTGAGCTTGAGCTTGCCGACGCGGTCGAGCAGCGGGCGGATGAACGTGCCTCCGCCGACCACCACCTTCACCCCCTTGTCTCCGGGGTGCGAAGCCTGCTGGCCTTTCTCATCGCGCACCTTGGCGCCGCGTGAACCGGCGACGATCAAGGCCTCGTTGGCGCCGGCCACGTGGTAGCGACTGGCGACAAAGGCGATGAGCAAGACCAGGATGATCACCCCGGCCACGACGAGGAATGGGGTTGACGTCACGAAACCAGGCATCAGACCGCTCCTTCAGTGCTAACGGTTGAGGCGGGGGCGACGACCAGGTTGGTGCCGGCAACCGCGACGACTTTGACCACGCTGCCGGCCGGGATCTCGGCGTCGGCGGTCGCGGTCATGTTGTGCGACGCGCCGGCGAAGCTGATGAGGACAGTGCCGAAGTGTTTGGCGGGAATCGCGACCGAGACTCGGCCGGTCGAGCCGACCATCTCCTCGAGGCTGAACGTCTCCGACGACTCGGCCTGGCGCAGCGCCTTGAACGCCCCGAACACCACGCCCGCGCCGAGCAGCCCGGCCACGACACCGATGAGGGTGGCGCCGCCCGTTCCCGCGCCGAAGCTGTGCACGCCAAGCAGGCCGCCGACGCCGAACATCGCGACAAAACCCAGCAGCATGGGCGTCGGCGACACGCCTCCAAGGTCGAAACCGAGGTGGATGGCGTTCAGGAAGCCGCCGAAGAGGTCGTCGAAGATCAGGGTCAGCAGGAGAAGGCCGCCGCCCACCAGGAGGCAGGCTCCGAACACCAGGTCAGGCGTGGTCATTCCCCTTGCACCAGCGACTGCATCTTAGGACGACGCGGCCGGAACTACTCGCCTGCCGCCCTCCGCCGCCGGGGCGCGGCGGCGCTCCGCGCCGGCCTGCGGGTCGCGACCTGCTCGTCGCGCCGCAGAACGCTGACCTGGATCGGCAGCACGCCCAGGTTGACCAGGGCCGCCCAAAGGCCGCCTGCCAGCAGGCCGATCAGCGCGCCGATCACCCCGACCAACAGGCCGACTGCCGGGATGACCAGGAACCAGCGGTCGGACACCGACTCGAGCGACCTGACCTGATCGCCCAAGGGCAGGAGCTGCTGCGCGATGCCCAGGCTGAACCCGAGCTGCGCCTGCCAGTCGACGATCGCGCCGGCGAACCAGCTGATCAACGCCCCGAGCAGGGCGCCCGCGAAAAGGCCGAAGACGAAGCCTGTGATCGCGCCGGCGAACATCGCGCTGCGGATCGAAAGCCGGACGAGGAAGTCGCTCACCATGCGGGCCGCCTCGGCCGCAGCCGGGTAAGAAGAAAAATCAGGACGACCAGGAAGATCGCAGGAAGGGCGAAGCCATAGGCGATGTATGGAAGCAGCAGAGAATGGCGGATGCTCGGCTCGATCGCCGTCGCTACGCCCTTCGAGGTCACGTTGGGTGGAGGAGCGGCGGGGGCGGTGCGGGCGAAATCGCGGCCGGCGGCCTGTCCGGCTGGGCGAAGCGAGCCGTCGGGCCGATACAGGCCGAACGTCTCCACGTTGAGCCCTGGCCGCTGGGTCCAGTAGTCGTCGAGGGTCCACCACACAGCGGCGCCGACAAAACCGTCCTGCTGCGTGTCGAAGTCCGCCGACAGCTGCGCGTAGTACGCGTTGAACACGCGGAGCTGCTGCGCCTCGTCACCGGGGTCGTCAGCCCAGTGACCGTACTCCAGGACGATGACCGGCTTGTGTGGGTAGGTCCGGTGCGCCTGCTGCAGTGCCGACTGGATGGCGAGACCCGATAGGCGCCCTCCGTACAGCACCCCGTAGTAGATCGTGTAGCCCGCGACATCCAGGTTTGCGCTGGTCGGGTCCGCCGGGTTCGTCCCGTACGCGGCCTGGCCCGTGAGTCGCGTCCCGTCGATCCGCCGATCGAGGGCGCGCAGCGTGTTCAGCGCCGCCGCGCGCTCCGACTCGCCTGTCGATTCGTTGGCGAAACCATGGAAGAGGACGCTCGGCCGGTTGAAGTCGCGCAGGTCCATCTCGGCGAGCATCTGCTGCGGGATCCCGCGATCCATCGCGATCGCGAAGGTCTGCGGAGTGAAGTGATAGAGCGGAATCTCTTCCCAAACCGCAATGCCGAGGCGGTCGGCGAGCACCGGGAGCGCCTGGTTGGGCGGGTGGTGGTCGACCCGGACGAGGTCGGCGTGGACTTTCGTCGCGCGCTCCAGCGCCGACGCGATGTCCGGGATGGACGTCAGCGGCCCGCCGGCGGGCAATCCCTTCTGGATGGGCTCCTGCTTCTCCTCGTGGAGGGCCACGCCGTTGAACACGATGGGATCGCCGTTGAGCAGCACGCGCGGCGCGGTTGAGTCGACCCTTACCTGTCGCAAACCGAAGCTGGTGAAGAGGTCGTCGATGGGCGCGCCGCCCGCCGTCGTCGTGACCTCGAGGACGTACAGCGCGGGGAGGCCTGGACTCCACAGGTCTGGATTGCGCATCGAGAAAGGCGCCGAGACGCGAAACACCGAATCGCCGCTCACCGAGCCGAGATCGATGTTGTGCGTAAGCAAGGGCTGGGCGTCCGCCGGCACGAGGCTGCTCGCGTCGGGGTTGAGGCGGTTGGCTTGCGTGACCTCGACAGGCCAGAGGCGCACCTCGACTCCGGATTTCTGGATGTCAGGGCCCCGGTGCTGAAGGACGATCGACACATCGGCGCCATCGAGATGCGGGCTGACATCGGCGCGCACCACGCTCATAGCCGGAACGGCCTCGAGCCATACGTCGCCTACCACGCCGCCGTAGTTCCACCAGTCCGCCAGGCCCCACGGGACGATGTCGTCGCGTGTCCCCCACTCCGGGTTGTCGACACGGACCACGATTGCGTTGTACGCGCCAGGGATCAAGGCCTGGGTGGCGTCGAGGGCGAACGGCGTGTCGCCGCCCTCGTGATAGCCGAGGTAGTGGCCGTTTAGCCAGATGTCGGCGATGTAGCGGACGGCGCCGAACTTCAGCGTCGCGTAGTGACCTGACCAGACCGGCGGCACGGAGAAGACGCGACGGTAAAACCCAGAGGTGGTGGCTCGGTTTGGCGGCGGGTTGAAGGTGCCCGGTACCTCGATCGCCGCCCACTGCGAGTCGTCGTATGACGCGTCGGCGCGTGGGCCCAGCTCGGCGGTGATCGCCTTCAGGTCCGCACCGCGGTCGGTGAGGCTGAGGTTTGTGTTCAGCGGCGTCGCATCGAACCGCCAGGAGCCGTTCAGGTCCGCGGTCAACCTGGGCTGGCGATCGAAGGTGGGCACCGGCTGGCCGGCCTGGAAGGCTACAGGGCCGCCCGGCTCGTCCTGGAAGGAGAGGGTTGGCCGCAGGTCGGCCTGACCGCCCGCGGGGACGAGGCTGCAAGCCGTCGCGAGGAGCGGCAGGACGAGGCATCCGGCGAGGATGAGGGCACTCCGGCAGGTGGACATCTCTCTGCCTCCAAGGTTAGAGGGCACATTTGTTCGGGCGCCCCGACACCTCTAAAGAGAGCGCCTGGACCGGTCGATGTACCGAAATCGGTATATCGTTCGTCGTTCCATGACCCGGCAATCTCTTCCGCTCGGCTATGGGATCGACTTCGGCACAAGCAACAGCGCAGTTTCGATTGCTTACTCCGACCGGGTCGAGGTGCTGCCGCTCGGAGCGTCTCGCTCGTCGAGGACGCTCCCGTCTTTCATCTACCTGCATCGGGCGGGTAGGCGCGCCGCCGGCGACGAGGCAGTCAAGACCTTCCTCAAGTCGGGTCATGAGAAGACCGACTGCTGGCGCTGTCCGCTGGCGCCATACGGATGGGACACCGACTGCCGCCAGTATCGAAAGGGCGGGGGTTGCAACGACGCAAGGCTTCTGTCCGGCGTGAAGCACGAGCTCGCCAAGCTCGGGTTCGCCGGCACGAACTCGTGGGCGACCGACTTCAGCGTCGGGTCGCTCGTCAGCGTGGTCATCAAGCGCCTGAAAGAAGAGGCGGACGACGCCACAGGGACGATTGTCCAGCGCGTCGTGGTCGGACATCCCGTCAACTTCGCGGGGGTCGACCCTCACCATCGCGCCGCGTCCGAGGCCGAGGCTTTCCGGCGGCTCGAGGAAGCCGCGCGCGCGGCCGGCTTCACGGAGGTTGCATTCCTCGCCGAGCCCAGCGCGGCCGTCATCGGCGAGGCCGAGCACCACGGGGTCGAGATCGCGGTCGACTTCGGCGGAGGGACGTTCGACGTCGCGGTCATGGACTCGCGACATGGCGAGCCTCGCGTCACCGGAACGGCCGGCGTGGCGGTGGGGGGCGAGCTGCTCGACGGTGTGATGTTCGAGACGACGATCGGGCCGGCGCTCGGGCTCGACGTGCTGCCCAACTGGCTCTTCAACGAGCTGCGCACGGCGAGCTCCGTCAGGCTGCTGATGGCCGATCCCGGCATCCCGGCCATCCTCAGCCGCGTCGGCGGGCAGCCTGAAGAGCTGGTGCAGGCACTTCTCTACGAGGGCCACGCGTACGACTTCTACAAGGCCATTGAAAGCGCGAAGATCGCACTCTCAGATTCGGAGACGACCCATCTCGAGTACGAGCCGTTGGACCTGCGGCTCGAGCTGCGCCGCTCCGCTTTCGAGGCCATGATTCGGCCGGAGCTCAACCTCGTGAGGCAGACGATCGCCGAGGCGCTGCACGAAGCCAGGGTCACGCCGAGTGAGGTTGGAAGGGTTCTCGTGACGGGCGGTTCCGGCTACATCCCGCTGTTTCGCCGCGACCTCGCCGAAACATTTGGCGCCGAGAGGCTGGTCCAGCGGGACGCATTCACCGCGGTCGTGCATGGCCTGGGCGTCCGCGCGCAGCAGCTCTGGCTCCAGCCGTCGACAGCAGCTCCGCGCTAAGCCTCCGCCCGACTCAGGTGCCGTGATGTACGAGCGCTGACAGGAGCTCGTACCGAACGGCGCGGCGGATCACGAACTGTTCGTTTGAATACCGCTTACGCGTCGCACCGTCGACGACCCACTCCGCGCGATGCACGAAGCGCAAGTGCTCCGACAGGTACTTGCGGAGATCGGCGAGACTGCTGAATGGAACGCGATGCCAGAAACGGCCGCGACGCCTGCGCTTGAACAATCCCTCGCGCACCACCAGCGCGATCGCGCGATCCGACGCTCGGTCGTTCACGAGCTCGAGCCTCGAGGTGTTCACGAGCCCGAAGCGCTGAAATCCTCGCGGTTTCGCGCGCTCCACGTACGCCGGGACGCGGGAATCAGGCCGGGCGTCGACCAACGTCCCGCCGGGTGCGAGAACCCTGTGAATCTCGCCCAGGGCATCGACCATGCCCGTTCGCGCGACTCATCAAAGCGTCCACGAGAGGATCACCACGTCGAAGGCCGCGTCTGGATACGGCAGATGCTGCGCCGCGCCGGCCGCGAATCGCACGTTTCCAACGCCGGCCTTGCGCGCGTTCCTTTTGGCGGCAGCAATGGCGTCCGGATCCGGATCGATACCGTCAACACTCTTAGCCAAAGGTGCGACGCCCAGCGCCAGGCGGCCGTCGCCGCACCCGAGGTCCAGGACGCGCTTCCCGCGGACGAGCGGCGGGCCGCCCCACCCCCTTAGCTCGACGAGCGGGAGTGGCCGTAGAACCGAAGACACCGCGGGGACGTGCCGGCCGACGTCGCCGACCGGATCAGTTGCGACAGTCCTCATGTATGCGTGCAGATTAACGGTCGAGTGCCAGCCCTCTACGGGGCTGGTGCGGGCGTCGTCGTCGGAGGCCGCTGGAGGTCGCGGATCAGCCTTGTCATCACGTACAGCCAGGCGGGCACAAAAGCTATCGCCGCTCCCACCGGCTCTCCCCACAGTTGGCCCAGATTCTGCGAACCGCCAACGATGAAGTAGCTGAGCATCTGGTAGATGCCGATGGCGGCGGCGGGAATCGCACCGACGGCGGTGGTCACCGTCAGCGCCAGGATCGTCCCCCGCGTCACCCACGTGGGCGAGCCGCCCGCCATCCGGGCTACCGCACGAGCGAGGTAGTAGTGGGCTCCTGCCACCAGCAAGCCGACCACGATCAATGTGATCCCCAAGACCAGGTCCTGGCTGCGCTGCTGATCGACGAAGTTGCTGGGTGGCCCTGGATTCGGAAACCCAGGCGGCACAGGCTTGGCCACGGACGAGTAGTCGTAGTAGGAGTAGCCGGGGTGAATGAAGCCAATCAAAGCCTTGATGACTACGCCTGCACCAGAAAGGCTCATGAGGAGCCCGACGATGAACAACACCCGGGCGTAGAAAGCAGTCGCAGTCGCGAGAGTGAAAGCCTCTGCGGCGCGCGAGCGCGTGAACCCGACCACGATCCAGGCAACCAAACCGAGCACGCCGACGGGGATCAGAAAGCTCAACATCGTCATTCGCGAACCGATTATGCACGCCTGGCTACGGCCCCAAGTGTGGCCCGCGAATCCAAAACCATGGGGGCGGGGGTTCCGCCGACGAGCCGCCACCTTTCTAGGGGGGAACACTGGTCGGGCGGGCGAGATTCGAACTCGCGGTCTCCTGGTCCCAAACCAGGCGCTTTACCGAGCTAAGCTACCGCCCGCGGTTTTTGAGCCGGATAATTCTAGGTCGATCGGTTTCGCCGGCCGCCGACCGACAGGATCGAGCCGGCGCTGCCGATGCTCAGGATCGAACCCGCGCTGCCGATGCTCAGAATCGAGCCGGCGCTGCCAATGCTGAGGATCGAGCCTGCACTGCCGATGCTGAACAGCGAGAACGCGCTGAGCAAGCTTCCGAAACTGAGCAGGCTGAACGCGCTGTAGTCGCTCGCCAGGCTCGACCTCGAACGTCGCTCGAGCCTGCCGGCGGACCGAAGCAGCGCCAACATCACAGGCGCTTCAGCGCACCCGACTCCAGGAGTGCACGCGCCGCCCTGGCCCGATGGCTGTACTTCCTCTTCTCCTCGGGTGCCATCTCGCCGAACGTTTTACCCGTTCCCGGCACAAGAAAAATCGGGTCGTAGCCGAAGCCCGCCTCCCCTCGCCACCCAGGCACCACCTCGCCTCGGCATTCGCCTTCGAAGAACTCGGTCTCGCGTCCAGGCGCCGCCAGCGCGATCACGCACACGAACCGTGCGTCCCACGGCCGCGGCACGCCCTCGAGGCGTCGCAAGAGCTCGGCCGTCCTTTCCTTCTGTGTCGGGCCGAGCCGAGCAGAGCGGATGCCGGGAAAGCCACCGAGCGCTTCGACCTCGAGCCCCGAGTCGTCACCCAGCGACGCCAGGCCGGACCGCTCCCGCGCCGTCTCCGCCTTCAAACGCGCGTTGTCGGCGTACGTGTCCCCCACCTCGTCGATCTCGGTGTCGAAGGCGATCAACTCGACGCCGGCCTCGGATAGGAGGTCGCGGTACTCCCGCAGCTTGCCCGCGTTGCCGGACGCGATGACGAGTCGCGGGCGATCAGCCAATCAGAGAGTGGCAAGCGCTCGTTTCTGGCCGACGATGAGCTCTTTGATGCCCTTGAAAGCCAGGGCAAGCATCGCGTCGAGGTCCGTACGCGAGTACGGCGCGCCCTCGGCGGTGGCCTGCAGCTCGACGAGGCGCCCGTCCTCGGTCATCACGCAGTTGAGGTCGGTCCCAGCCTGGAAATCCTCTGTGTAGTCGAGATCGAGCACCGGCGTGCCGTCGACGATCCCGCAGCTGACCGCCGCGAGGTATTGGCGCACTGGAATCTCCGGGGTCATTCGCACGTCCTTCATCCGCTTGACCGCCATATACAGCGCCACGAAAGCACCGGTGATGGACGCGGTGCGCGTTCCGCCGTCGGCCTGTAGCACGTCGCAGTCGAGGGTGATGGTCCGCTCGCCGATCTTCCCCATGTCCACCGCAGCGCGCAGCGACCGCCCGATCAGGCGCTGGATCTCGTGCGTCCGGCCGCCCACGCGGCCCTGGATCGCCTCGCGCGCGCCTCTGTCGTGCGTGGCTCGCGGCAGCATCGAATACTCGGCGGTGATCCATCCCTGGCCGCTGCCTCGACGGTGCGCCGGCACGCGATCCTCGACGCTTGCGGTGATCCA
>Ga0209648_10000684_pt1 | contig 26441 bp, 22 predicted proteins | sample GraSoi2013_115cm_FD_185830 | JGI IMG/M metagenome (GOLD analysis project Ga0209648, IMG submission 185830) | Grasslands soil microbial communities from the Angelo Coastal Reserve, California, USA - Sample 9_17_2013_115cm (SPAdes) (version 2) | ecosystem: Environmental > Terrestrial > Soil >... | reverse complement strand
CCGGAATGACAAGACCGGCCCATCCGAGCTCCGCCATTTTCGACCAGTTGGCGTCGTAGCGCGCGTCCTTCACCGTCGCGCCCGGAACAAGCAGCGGCGCCAGATCGATCTCTTTGTCCAGAAAGCTGCGCGCGCTGTCGCGAAGCAATTCGTGGTCTTCGCTCAAGGCAAAGTTCATGGCTGTTTTCCTTCTCTCAGACCGCGGTTTTTAGTTTCGACTTCTGCAGCTCCGTCCAAGGCGTCTTGGCGGTCGGGTCGGCTTCGCGTGGAAGACCGAGAACGCGCTCTGAAATGACGTTCTTCAGGACTTCCTGGGTGCCGACGCCCAGTGTCACAGCGGGGTTGAACCAGTAGGCATAGTCCCAATCGTCGAACATATGCCGCCCGCCATTGGTCGGCTCGAATGCGCCGTTGCCGGTGATCAGCCCGCTCATGCCTTGGACGCGCTTGGCAAGATCGACAATGCGCTGACCGTGGGGAGCCGCCACCATCTTCCGCACCGCGGCCTCGGGCCCCGCGGGCTTGGCGTTCATGCGGTCGCTGAGGCTGCGATAGGCAAGCAGGCGCATGATCTCGCCCTCGATATAGAGCTTGGCCGCTTCATCCCGGATCAACGGGTCATCGATGCCGCCGCTGGCAATCAACTCAGAGACCAGATCGCGGGCAGAGGGGCCAGAACCCCAAATCGCGCCCGCCTTGGATAGCGCGACCCGCTCCGTCTGCAGCTGCGCCATGGTGAGCGCCCAGCCGTCTCCTTCCTTGCCGAGCAGGCGATCCGCCGGAACCTTCACATCGTCGAAGAAGACCTCGTTATATTCGTTTTCATTGCCGGTCATATCGATGATCGGCCGGACGCTGATCCCGGGACTGTTCATGTCTATCAGAAACTGCGACAGCCCCGCGTGCTTGGGCACGTTAGTATTGGTGCGTGCGACGAGGACGCCGATCTGGGCCTTGTGCGCGAGGGAAGTCCATATTTTTTGCCCGCGGACGACGTAGTGGTCGCCCTCGCGCCGCGCGGTCAGCCTGAGAGCACCGAGGTCGGAGCCGGCGGACGGCTCACTGAACAGCATGCACCATTTCTCTTCCATCGCGAGCGCCGGCGGCAGCAGGCGTTCGCGCTGGGCGTCGGTGCCATGCGTGAGCAGGGATTGCGCGCAATTGTTAAGCGCTACCGGATTGAGACGGGCAGGCGCCTGCAGGCCCGCATGTTCGAACTCTTCGTCGATGATAAGCTGAAGCTCGGGATCGGCGCCAAGTCCCCAAGGACGCGGCCAGTGCGGAACGGTGTATCCGCGTTCCGCGAGCTGGCGTCCGGTTGGACGCGGGTTTGCCTCGAAGAACGCGCGGATTTCCAAACGCCGCGGATCGTTTTCAGGGGGAAGGTTAAAGTCCATTGTCGCCTCCTTGTATCCGGCAGACTGAAAACGCCTGGTTGGCCGTCATGAGAGAAGTTCGCCATTCAGGCGGCGCGCAACCAGATTTTTCGCAATGATGACCTGCTGGATCTGGCTGGTGCCTTCGTAGATTCGTAAGACACGTACGTCCCGATAGAGTTGTTCGACCATATAGCCCGCGATGTAACCGTTCCCACCGTGAACCTGCACGGCGCGATCTGCGACGCGGCCCACCATTTCGGTCGCGAATAGCTTGCACATCGAAGCTTCGCAGGAGATCGGTTCTCCTCGCGCGGCCTTTCGTGCGGCGTTTTCAACCATGCCTCGCGCGGCATAGGCTTCGGTCAGGGAATCGGCCAACAGCGCCTGGACGAGCTGATGGCGTGCGATGGCAACGCCGAACTGCACCCTTCCGTTCGCATAGTCGGTTGCGTTCTCGATCAATCTGTAGGCCAGTCCGACGCAGCATGCGGCAATGAAAAGCCGGCCGCGATCGAGACCCTTCATCGCGGCATCTAGTCCGATGCCCGGCTTTCCGCCGAGCAGCGCATCGTCGGCAACATAACAGTCCTCGAATATGACGTCCGAGATGGGGGCGCCGTGCTGACCCATTTTCCGTTCGGGGCTGCCGAAGGACATGCCTTTGGTTCCGGCTTCGACGAGGAAAGCGCTGATCGAGAGCTTCTCATTTCCTTCGCGGGCCTGCGCAAAGACGGTGAAAAGGCCGGCGAAGGATGCGTTGGAAATGAACCGCTTCTGTCCGTTCAGGACCCATCCTTGCCCTTTTCGTTCGGCCCGGGTTTTGATGGACCTTGCATCCGAGCCAGAGTCCGGTTCCGTCAACGCGAAAGCAGCGATGAGTTCGCCGCTCGCGAGCCGCGGCATGAAACGGACCTTCTGTGCGCGCGTTCCGGCGCGCAACAGGCACTGGCCAGCGACGCCGTTATGAATGCTGATGAAGTTGCGCATCGCCGGACTGGCGCGTCCAAGTTCGAACCCGATTTCCACCTCCTGGACCGGGTCGAGGCCTAACCCGCCATAGCTCTCGGGATAGCAAAGCCCGAACAGGCCGAGGCTGCGCACTTCGTCGAGAAGATCCTGGGGCGGGGCTTCCAATTGAGCAATTTCACGTTCTCTTGGAATCAGGCGCTCTCTGACGAACCGCTCAACCGCGTCGCGGAACAGCACGAAGGTGTCTGCGTCGATTGGCATCAGTTCGCTCTGGCGGTCATCAGTGATCGGACGCCAATCAGCGTCGCGCGCTAAAGCTACACTGTCGCACGTGCGTGCGAAACGCAAGTCTTCAGGGTCATTTATTTGGCAGAGGACCCCTAAATATTGCGCGAACATACTATTGCACAAATTCGCACATATGTGCGATTATCGGATGCCGAAAGGATTACGGCTACGTTGCGCCGCAGCAATCAGGGAACTTCAAATGACATCACTCGGAGCCCGACTCTTTGCTTCGGCCCTCATCAAAACGGATCAAAATCCAGCGCCTTTCCCGAAACGCCGAGGCAGCGAATATTCAGGGCCCGTATGTTGAAGAGACGCTTTCATTTGATCGCAATCGCTGCCGTCTCAGTGGCTACCTCATTCGTTGCCGAATCGGCATCCGCTCAGAAGAAGTACGACCTGGGCGCGACCGATACCGAGATCAAACTAGGCAACATCGTTCCCTACAGTGGCCCGGCATCCGCCTTCGGCAGTGTAGGCAAGGTGCAGGCCGCCTTTTTCAAAATGATAAATGAGCAGGGTGGCATCAACGGACGCAAGATCAACTACATCTCTTATGACGATGGCTACAGTCCGCCGAAAGCAGTCGAGCAGGCTCGTAAACTCGTAGAAAGTGATGAGGTACTCGCGATGTTTGCTGTCCTCGGCACGGCATCGAACAGCGCGGTCCAAAAATATCTCAACGCGAAGAAAGTGCCGCAGCTGTTTGTCGTCAGCGGCGCGACAAGATGGAACGACCCGAAGAACTTCCCTTGGACCATAGGATACTTGCCGAGTTACCAGGCCGAAGCGCGCATTTATGCGAAGTATATTCTAAATGAGCGGGCTGGGGGCAAGATTGCCGTGCTTTATCAGAATGACGATCTCGGCAAGGATTATCTGAGAGGCCTGCACGACGGGCTCGGCGACAAAGCGTCGATGATCGTGATCGAGGAGCCCTACGAGGTCTCTCAGCCAACCGTGGATTCGAGCATCGCCAAAATGAAATCGACGGGCGCGGACATCTTTGTAAATTTCTCAACGCCGAAATTCGCGGCGCAGGCCATCAAGAAGGTTGCCGAATTGAGCTGGAAGCCGCTGCAATTTGTTTCCAATGTCAGCATCTCCACCGCGAATGTCATTCGTCCTGCTGGGTTCGAAAACACGCAGGGCGTCATTTCTGCCGCCTACGTGAAAGATCCGACCGATCCGCAGTGGGACAACGATCCGGGAATGATGGCGTATCATCAGTTCCTCGCGAAATATCTGCCGGAAACAAGCCGCGCCGATAGCTCGGCGATGACCGGTTATAACATTGCGCTGACGATGGCGGAGGTTCTGAAGCGGTGCGGCGACAATCTTACACGCGAGAACCTGATGAAACAGGCGGCAGGCCTCACGGATTTTGAGCAGGGAAGTCTGCTCCCCGGAATCAAGGTCAACACCGGCCCCAATGATTATGCGCCCATCGAACAACTGCAGCTCATGCGCTTTCAGGGTGAGCACTGGATCCTGTCCGGTGAGGTCCTGAGCGGTGAGTTTCACAACTGAGTGCCGAGTAAATGCGATCTCCGCATCGGACCGGGCGCTTGCAGAAGCTTGTGACACCAAGTCCGGGAGATGACTGTTCAAAAGCGCACATATGTGCGAATTTGGTTGACGGACCCGACGCCATATGAAATGGAACGTGCTTGTTTCGCGATCTCGTTCACTATCAATGAGGGGTGGTTTTGAATGCCCGAGGATATCAAGCTTGAACATCAAGACGGCTGGATCGAGGTGACGATCCATCGCCCGGACAAGCTGAACGCAATTCGCGAGCAGACCGCGGTGGAAATCCTCGACGTCATGAACGAGGTCGAGAACGCGCGCGAGCTTCGCGGCTTGATCATCACCGGCAGCGAAAAGGCGTTTTGCACCGGGGTGGATACCAGCGAGCAGAAGAACGAGCCGGACGAGGCGTTCGAGCTGTGGCGCCGCCGCAAGCGTTCCCGCAAGGTCAACCAGTTTTTTCGAGCGTTACCTGAGTTTACCAAGCCGGTGATCGCGGCGGTCGAGGGATATGCGCTGGGAGGCGGGTTCATAGTGGCCGGCGAGACGGCGCAGTTTGGCCTTCCCGAGGCGAAACTCGGCCTGATGCCCGGCGGAGCGGGCACGCAGACCCTGGCGCGCATCATCGGCAAGCCGCTGGCAAAGGAATTGATCTGGACCGGGCGCAGGCTGAAGGCGGAAGAAGCTCGCCAGTTGCGCATCGTCAATCATGTGGCTCCGCAAGGACAAGCCTTGGAGAAGGCGCGCGAGCTTCTGCGTACCATCGGCGAGCAGGGACCATTGTCGGTGATGTTCACCAAGGCTGCGATCGAGCGTGGCTACGATACCAGCCTTGCCGAAGGCATGTCGGTGGAAGCGGATGCCTTTTTCGCGCTGAGCTTTTCCCAGGATCGTAACGAAGGACTGGCCGCGTTCCGCGAAAAGCGTGCGCCAAAATTCAAAGGCAACTGAGCAGGACTTCGATCATGGCAAAGCGTGACATAGCAATCGTTGGCTACGGTGAAACCAAGGTGGAGCTCCGCAGCGGGCGCAGCTCTTACGATCTTGGCGGCGAGGTATTCGAACAGATCTTGAATTCGACCGGCGTTGCCAAGAGCGAGATCGACGGCATCTGTGTCTCGGAGACGATGAGCGAAACGTCCAATCCGTTCTGGCCGGTATACATGGCCGAAATGCTGGGATTGGCGCCGACCTGGACCCAGGTGAATGGCCTGGGTGGTGCTTCCACGATCGCGGGCATTTCCCGTGCGGCGTCGGCGATACGAGACGGACAATGCAATACCGTTCTGGTGCTCGCGTCAGACGCCCAGTCAAGCTATCCGCCCACCGAACAGGGCGCGCAGCGATGGGAATTCCAATACCCGACCGGTCTTCGCGGTCCTGTCGGCGTATTCGGCCTTCTCAGCCAGCGCTATCGGCTGCAATACGGTCTGAAGGACGAGGCGCTCGCCAAGCTCGCGGTTACGCAGCGCAACCACGCGCTCATGAACCCGAACGCTTGCGCGAAGCTGAAGACGCCGATTACCGAACAGGACTACCTCAAGTCCAAATACGTGTCCGAGCCGCTGCGGATGTTGGACAGCGTGATGGTTTGCGATGGTGCCAACGGCGTTCTCGTCACCTCGACCGAGAATGCAAAACGTCTGGGCCTGAAGAAGGCGGTGTATCCGACCGGATATGGCGAAATCACAAATTTCAACGGCGACAAGGCGCTTTCCGACATCACCGAAACCGGTTTTTCGGTGGCTGGTCCCAAGGCATTGAAGCAGGCGGGATTGACGCCGAAGGACATTCAGCTCTTTACCCCGTACGACGACTTCCTCATCGCGATCCTGATCCAGCTCGAGCAGATCGGCTTCTGCGGTCGTGGCGAGGGATCGGACTTCATCCTGAGAACCGACATGACATACAAGGGCACACTGCCCCTGAACACCAGCGGCGGGCAGATTTCAGCCGGTCAGCCTGGTCTCGCCGGCGGCGGCCTCAACCTCGTGGAAGCGGTGCGTCAGCTCTTCGGCGAGGCGGGGGAGAGGCAAGTTGCCGACGTAAAGAATGCGATGGCCACCGGCATTGGCGTCATTCCGTATGCGCGCAACTGGGGTGTCTCCAACGTCATGATCCTGGAGAGTTAAGATGAGCGAAGCGAAGAAGATCCCGAGACCGCTTCCGCGGCCGGACATCTATATGAAGACGCGCCCGTTCTGGGAGGCGGCCAAGCAGCACAAACTGATGCTGCAGTTCTGCAAGGACACCAACCAGTATCAATGGTTTCCCCGACCGGTAAGCATCTATTCGGGAAAGCGGAATCTCGAATGGCGCGAGGCCTCCGGCAAAGGAACCCTCTACACCTGGACGAATACGCTGGTGCCGTGGCCGGGACATGAAGACAGGGTCCCCTACATATGCGCGCTCGTCGATCTCGAAGAAGAGGTGCGCATTCTCGTCAATCTCGTCAACTGCGAAGCCTCGAAATTGCAAGGCGGTCTTCCCGTCAGGCTTTCATGGGAGAGGCTGAGCGAGGAATTCAACGTTCCGGTCTTTGAACCTGCTTGAGGACGGTCGCCGGACCCGCCGGTTCGGCGATTTTTCCCGCTTTTTATTCGTATAAGGAGTTGGCAGCAGCATTTGCCGATGTGTATATAATATAATTATATCTCGGTCGGCATGGCACAGGAATTGATTTGGCACGCGGCTCGAAGAAGACGGACGTAGGTACGGTCGATTCGGCCCGTCCCAAGACGCTTAAGCGCCGCAAGGAGGTTCTGGGCGTCGTTTACGAGGCCATTTCCGAGTCAGGCGTCGATGGCGTGACAATGCGACAGATCGCCGAAGCCGCCGATATCAGCACCGGCACCATCAACTATCACTTTAAGAACAAGCATAACCTCTTGATTTTGGCGATGGAGGCGGCCTACGAGCTGCCCGAAGACTGGGAAGTCTACAAGGGGTCGCCGTTCTCACAGCTGCAGCGTCTGGCGATGGGGTACGTCTTTCGAACCGCTCGCGATCGCTTCTGGCGATTCTGGATCAACTACACCGCGCATAGTACGCGCGATGATGAGATGCGCGAGCATCAAAACACGCGCTACGAGCGGCAGCGCAAGTTCTGGGGCGAGCTGCTGCGCGACGGTATAGCGGCGGGCGAGGTCGATCCTGACGCTGATCCCGAACGTGAGGCGAACGAACTCATGCTGATCGCGCACGGCCTTGTCCTGCGTCAATTGCAGTCGCCGACGCCCGCGAACCGTGAAGAGGCGCGCGAAATTCTCAGCGGGCGATTTGACCGCCTTGCGATCAAAAGCCACAAGGTGCGCCGGGCGCAGGGGCACTGAAGCCCGTATCTCGTCGCGATTTGCGGCGAGCGCCGCTAATTCCAATACGCTGGACTGATCCTCGTCAGCCGAACGGCGACCGCCGCACGTGTCGAAGACGGCTATTGAGACCGTTCCAACCGGCAGCTGGACAATAACCGGCGCTCGCGTCGCATATTCGTCCTAAGAGTCGCATTTTCTAAAAGCGCACACTTGTGCGAATTTTATATTGACCCTACACTGTACTCTAAGAGCCGCATGCCAGTGGGCGCTCCGCCAGAGCGCTTTCTCGACGAAAGTCGGCAAAGGTCATGGAAACAGCAGGGATGGATAGCAGCCGAAACCGCCGTGAACTCGCGGAGCGCCGGACCCAGGCAATGCGCGGCGGGGATGCATCCGCGTTGTTAGCGCCGATGCCGGACCGCTTCAGCCATGTCGTTTGCGATTGGGCGGCAATCGAGCCGTCGCGGATCGCGCTTGCTTCGGGGGCATGCCGGTTGTCGTACGGAGATTTGTGGAATGCAACGCGAAAGACGGTTAAGACCCTGCGAAAGCTGGGCGTTCGCGGCGGCGACCGCGTTCTTCTTGTCGCGGAGAACGGGTTGCAGATTGTCCCTCTGCTGCTTGCCGTCAGCGAGCTCGACGCATGGTCCGTGCCATTGAACGCACGGATGTCCGCGCGAGAAGTGCAGACGATCCGCGCCTTCAGCGACTGCCGCCGCGCGCTGTATTGCGTCGGAGATTCTTTCGCTGCGGGGGAGCACGCCGCGACGGACAGAATCGATCGAGAAATTTCTGTATTGGGTCCGGTCGTGGCCAGCGTACTCAACGAAGGTGCAAAGCAGGAGCCGGTATATCCCGACAAGGCACGTCAGACGGCGGTGCTGGTGTTTACTTCGGGGACTACGGGTGAGCCCAAAGGCGTGATGCTCAGCCATCAGGCGCTGATCTACATGGGCGCCAACATGGCGCAGTTGCGCAAGATTACCGCCGCCGATGCGTTCTACAATTCATCGCCGATCAGCCACGCGATCGGACTTGGGACGGTGCTGATGACGGCCTTCTGGGCCGGCGCAAGCGCCGAACTTGTGGCGCGCTTCACGCCCGCGCATTTCGTCGCAGCGCTAAAGGATGAGCGAATTACCGCCGTCACTGGCGTACCGACGCTGTTTGCGCGCATTCTGGAATATGCGGAGGAGAAAGGCATATCGCTCCGCTCGCGCCGTTTACGCATCATCGCGACCGCTGGCGCGCCGCTGGATTTAGCCCTGAAGGCGCGGGTGGAGGAGGCTTTCGGTCTGCGAATGGGCAATTCCTATGGCATGACCGAATGCAACCCTATCGCGCGCTCTGCCGGCGGCGTGGAAACCAACGAGGTCGGTGAGTTGCAGCCCGGCGTTGAAATAAGAATTGTCGCCGAAGATGGACGCGATGTCGGCGCGGATGAGAGCGGTGAAATCTGGGCAAGGGGGCTGACTTGCATGTTAGGCTACTACCGTAACGAAGCAGCGACCGCTGCCGCGATGCGGACGGGCGGTTGGCTCGCCACGGGCGATCTGGCGCGGATGGACGATCAGGGCCGGCTCTACATCGTCGGCCGTTCGAAGGATCTGATCATCAGGAGCGGATTCAACGTCTACCCGGTGGAAGTGGAATCGGTGCTCTCGCTTTTCCCCGGCGTCGCTTCGGTTGCCGTTGTCGGCCGCGACGTTCCCGGCAATGAGGAGGTCGTTGCGTTTGTTCAACCGCTGCCGGGCCAGGTGCTCGATGTCGATGCCCTGTCGCGGTGGGCGCACGAGCGGCTTGCGCCGTACAAGCGTCCTTCTGAGATCTTCATCAAGTCGGAACTGCCAATCGGACCGACGGGGAAAATTTTCAAGATCAGGCTCAAGCAGTTGGCGGCCGACAAGGACTCGGCTGCTTGACGGGGATGGTGTCGGACCTAGCCCGGCTAAAGCGGCCGTCTCACCGACGCCAATCTTCTGGCGCGGTGGAATCAATCCGAGCGCTTGGGAGCGATGCAATGGTCTATGCGATACGACTCAAGGAATATGGCGAGCCGGACGTCTTGTCATGGGAAGAAGTGGAAGTCGGGAGGCCGGCCGCCGGCCACGATCTCCTCTGCGAAACCGCCGTCGGTGTGAACTTCATGGAGGTTTCGCAGAGGCGGGGACGTTCTCCGATTCCCTTGACGCTGCCAGGCGGCTTGGGCGGCGAAGCCGCCGGCGTCATCGAGGAGATAGGTGGAGGGGTTGCCGATTTGGCCGTCGGAGACCGTGTCGCCTATGCAGGTGGCGGTGCCGGCGCGTACGCGCAGACGCGCATCGTTCCAGCGCAGGTTCTGGTCAAGCTTCCCGACGGCCTGAGCGACCGGCAGGGCGCCGCGATGATGCTCAAGGGCATGACCGCGCAGTTTCTCGTGCGCCAGATTTCCCGCGCCAAGGCCGGTGACACGGTGTTGTTTCATGCAGCTTCCAGCGGGGTTGGGTTCATCGCCTGTCAATGGCTGAAGCATCTCGGTGTCAGGGTGATCGGCACGGTCAGCAGCGACGAGAAGGCGGAAGCGGCCCGCGCGCATGGATGCGACCACGTCGTCGTCTATACCCGCGAAGATTTCGTGGCACGCGTCAAAGAGATCACCGGCGGAATGAAGTTGTCCGTGGTGTTTGACAGTGTCGGCAAGGACACCTTCGTCAAATCCCTGGATTGTCTCGAGCCCTGCGGTCTGGCGATCCTGTACGGTCAGGCATCGGGTCCAGTTGGGCCGTTCGATCTCGGTCTTCTCGCAAGCAAGGGTTCTCTATTCGTAACCCGACCAACCTTGACGGCGTACGCAAACACGCGAACGAAACTCCTCGCCACTGCCCATGATCTCTTTGAAGTGGTCAAGAGCGGAGCTGTGAAGATCGAAATCAATCAGACGTACCCCCTGAAGGATGCAGCGGATGCGCATCGCGCCATCGAAGCGCGCCGGACGACAGGATCGACCGTGCTGATGGTCTGAGCGCTTCGAACTAACCGGCGGCGAATAATCTCAGGTGTCTTCCGTTGAGATCGCCCCGTCTATCCGTCCCGCACACTCTCAACCCCGAAAGGCCGTCAGCCGGCGCGAACGATGGCCAGGTGGTGCTTGCCAGACCGGACGGCGGCGGGCCGAGAGCACGGCCAGGGTTCTCTTTCTTGCAGAGCGGCAGGGATGGAGGACTTTACCGCCTCGTGTTCGGCCTCGGAGAAGTTGGATAGGGGCAGGGGCGAGATGCGCCCATATGCGTCAAACCAGAGCCGAAAAAATTCATCGATCCTGGGCATCAGCCGATCGCCGCACTGGGCAAGCCAGGACATGAGGCATCTCCTCTTCCTCTGAAGAGAGGTGACACGACCGTCACGGAGGGTCAATAAATAAATTGCACGTTCGTGCGAACAACGTTAAAACATGCCAATCCGGCTTGCACGATTGTGCGATGCGGCAATCTCATTGACTATCGCGCGCGCAATGACCGCGGCTCGAACTTCGTTAGTGAGACCGGCTGATGGGCAAGAGCTTGAAGCGAGTGGAATTGTCACCGCGGAACTCAGCGCTCTCGGTCCGCGAAGAAAGGTTTGCGGAGCCGTTCAGCGTCGAAAAGAGATCCCAGATATGACGGACAGCATCGAGTTCGAATGTCGTGACAGCACGGCCTGGATCGCATTCAATCGTCCAAATGCCAAGAATGCCCTCTCTCCGCCGAGATGATGGATGATGCAGGCCCTGCTCAACGGACTGGCAGACAATCCGAAAGTGCGGGTCGTCGTGATCAGCGGCAAGGGAAGCGATTTCTGTTCCGGGGCGGATGTCGGTGCGATGGCAGCCATGTTGACGTTGTCGCCGGAAGAACGAGCTGCCCGCTTTCATCGCGCGATTGACGAACGCATTGTCCCGCTATTCCACGCATTTCGGCGTCTTTCGCAGCCGGTCGTCGCCAGTGTCCGCGGATACGTCATTGGAATTGGGGTGCAGTTCGCCTTGCTTTCGGACCTTGTCGTCGCATCCGAAACCGCTCAATTCGTGCTTCCGCAAGTCAGGCTCGCGCATACGCTGGACCACGGCGAATCCTGGTTACTTCCTCGCCGGATCGGCTTGTCGAAGGCGATGCAGCTCTGCCTGCTGGGTGAGCCTATGAATGCCGTCGATGCCGAAAGGTTTGGCCTCACGAACTGGACCACGACTGACGAAGCGCTGGAAAGAGAGACCGAGAAGCTCGTTGCCAAGCTCTTACGAGGTGCCCCCGATGCGCTCCAACGCACGAAGGCTCTTCTAAGCGTTTCCGAGAACAACAATCTGGAAAGGCAACTGGAAGCGGAGCGAACTCACGTAGGGTTTGGCGCGGCCAGCGACAACTTTGTTGAAGCGGTGCGTGCGTTCAATGAGAAGCGGGTCCCGAAATTTTCGGGCATATGAGTCAATCCGACCCGATGGACGGCAGGTCAATAGGTTGCCGTCGGCATCGCAGAACTCTGGGAGGGCATTATGGGCGATTTTGATGTTGTTGTAGTTGGCGCCGGCCCGGTTGGACTGACCCTGGCCATCGACCTTGGCCGCCGTGGTGCGCGGACTCTTCTGATCGAGAAAGATCCGACCACGAAGCAATATCCCAAGATGGATCGCTCCAACGCGCGGACGATGGAGTTCTATCGGCGGATCGGTATCGCGGATCGCGTCCGCGCACTGGGATATCCGGCAGATGCTTCGATGGACGTGTTCATTGTAACTCGGCTGTGCGATCCGCCTATGGCGCGTCTGCATTATCCAAGTGTCGCGGAACATCGGGGGAAGATCGCCGCCTGCACGGATGGATCCGAACCGTTGGAGCCATACCAACTTGTCTCGCAAAATGATCTTGAGCCCTTGCTGAAGGAGGTAGCGGAATCGACCCCAAACGTCACCGTGCGTTTTGGCTGTGAACTGACGGACTTCACCCAGGACCGGAGCGGCGTCGACGCATCGGTCAAAAATCTTGATGGTACTCAGCAGACGATTCGCACGAGCTATCTTGTGGGGTGCGATGGCGGGAAAAGCACGGTGCGCAAAAATCTCGGCATCAAGCTCGAGGGGCGGGGCAATATTCGCGCGACGCGGCAAATCTGCTTCCGGTCGGAGGAATTCTACGAACGTATCCCGATCGGGAAGGGTCGCCACTATTACGTGTCCGACAAAGAAGGCAGCGCCTTTGTCGTCCAGGGCACGCGGAAAGAAATTACGCTGAATACGGCGCTGCCGGAAGGCGCGGACCTCGAGCAGGAAGTTCGCGATCGGGCCGGCTTCGACTTCGACTTCAAATTGCTGAACGTCTCACATTGGAAGCTTCATTTGCTCGTTGCCGAGCGCTTTCGAGACGGCCGCGTCTTCCTGGCCGGCGATGCGGTTCATCTGGTGATTCCGACGGGCGGCCTTGGCATGAATACAGGCGTTGGCGACGCGTTCGATTTGTCCTGGAAACTCGCTGGAACGATCGCGGGCTGGGGCGGGCCGGGGTTGCTCGACAGCTATGAGCAGGAACGGCGAAAAGTGGCTTTGCGAAACCGCGATGCCTCCGGCTGGGCCGCGGCCGGCATGGGCATGTGGCGCAAATTGTGCCGGCCGGAGGTAATGGATGACACCCCCGACGGCGCAGCGCTGCGCGCAGAGATTGGCCAGACCGCCGATCTTCACCACCGTCGTGTTCATGAAATGATCGGGGTCGAGCTGGGTTACAGTTATGCCGGCTCAGATCTGATCGCATTTGAGCAGGATAGCATCTCCGATTGGGATACAACAAAATACACGCCGCATACCCGTCCCGGAGTTCGCATTCCGCATATGTGGCTGAAAGACGGGCGGGCGATGCAGGATGTCCTCAGCGACAACTACACCCTGCTCGACTTGACCGGCGCGTGCGATACGACGGCGCTCGAGATGGCGTTTAGTCGTATTGGTGCACCGCTGGAGGTAATGCGTTTGGATGAGCCTCATATTCGTGACGTGTACGGTTGTTCATTGCTGTTACTGCGTCCGGATCTTCATATCTTTTGGCGAGGGCAATTGCTGTCTGCGGCCGTGGATCAATTTGCGCTCGCCGCGACAGGTCACGTTAACACAGCGCAATCAGTTAGTAGCGCTGCCGAATAAAGATGGCAGCTCCCAGTTTGGGATTGATGCGATCGGGGAGGAAAGAACCGCGCCCTGGGATGAGGATTTCGCCGGACACGCCGTGGCGCTCAGCACCGCCGACAATCAAGCCGTGGCCCTTGTATCGATCAATTTCAGCCCGATTGCGATGCAGCAAATCTCGTCCCGATTTGACAATCGCACAGTTGTGCGAAATTATATGATCTAACGCAGCCTGTTCGTGGCGATGGGTTGTGAAGTTGTACAGGTTGTTGCGGGTGTCGGCGCTACCAGTTCAACGGGCCTGACGTCTCGCCTCCTGCAAAAAAACAAGGGAGGAATCGGCAATGCGTTTAAGCGCGTTAGTGCTCGTCACTGGAATGTTCCTCTCTGCGGCAATGCAGCCCGCGACGGCCGAAAAGAAATACGGCCCCGGCGTGACCGACACTGAAATCAAACTCGGCCAGACCATGCCCTATAGCGGCCCGGCGTCCGGCTTGAGCCTGGTCGGCAAGGTTCAGAGCGCCTATTTCAAGAAGATCAACGCACAGGGTGGCGTAAACGGCCGCAAGATCAATTTCATCTCGTTGGACGATGCCTTCAGTCCGCCTAAGACGGTCGAGCAGACCCGTGTCCTGGTCGATGGAGAAGAGGTCTTGGCGATTTTCTCGTCGATGGGATCGGCGCCCAATCTCTCGGTTGCGAAATATTTGAATGGCATGCACGTGCCGCAGCTCATGGCGCTGGCCGGAACGCCGAAGGTGATCGATCCCGTCAATCTCCCCTGGACGACAACGTTCTATTCGACGCTGTCCCTGGAGGCGAAGGAATTCGCTGCCTACATCCTGGAGACCAAGCCCGACGCCAAAATCGGCATCCTCTTTCAGAATGACGAATCCGGTAAGACCTATCTCGACGGCATGAAGGCCGGGCTTGGCGACAAGGCCCGGACCATGGTGGTCAAGGAGGCTGGCTTTGACCTCACCTATCCTACAATCGACTCGCAGATTCTGTTGCTGCGCGCCGCCGGTGCGGACACGGTCTTCTTCGCCACCACGGCGCCCAAGTTCGGCGCTCAGGGGATCCGCAGGATCGGTGAACTCGGCTGGAAGCCGCAGATTTTCCTGGCGCCTGCCGTATCGTCGCTGGAATCCGCGCTGAAACCGGCCGGCACGCAAAACGCGATTGGCGCAATCACCTCCATGTTCCAGAAGATGTCGGATGACCCGAAGTGGGACAACGACCCGGCTATGCTGGAGTACCATGCTTTCATGAAGCAATGGGCACCCGGTGAGCCGTCGGCTGAGCCGCTCGCAATGCTTGGTTACATCACGGCACAGGTGATGATCGACACATTGAAGCGCTGCGGTGACGAGCTGACGCGAGAAAATTTGCTGTACCAGGCGACGCACGTCAAGGATCTGCAGCTTCCGCTGTTCGTCCCAGGCGTGAAGGTCAATATGACTCCGGAAAACCGTATTCCCTGGAAGCAGGCGCAGATGGCGCAGTTCGACGGCACGAGCTGGGTATTCGTTAGCGGTGTTGTTACTGCTCCCGGAGAGGAATAATTGGGTGGCTTGAAGAGCGACCAGGGCAGGGGGCCTGAAGGTCACTCAAACCGAAGGAGGAAGGCTACGGCGAGCCGATCTAATATCGGAGATGCTGCTACCAGGAAGGCTGCGCCAAGTAAATCTCTGAGCCGTTCACGCCCGGTCTGTTTGCGGTAAACCTCCATCACCTGTAGCTTGACGCTGGGTTCTCAAGGCTATCCGCCGGCAAGCTTGAGGTAAAGCGTGAGCGTCGACTTCAAGAAACTGAGCAGCTTCGTCAAGATCGTCGACACGGGCAGCATGTCGCGCGCCGCAAACACGTTGCGCATCGCGCAACCGGCGTTGAGCCAGCAGGTCGCCGCGCTCGAGGCGCATTTCAAGCAGAAACTGCTCCTGCGCAGCAATCATGGGGTCGCGCCTACGGAAGCCGGCTTCACTCTGTATCGCCACGCCCAAGCGATGCTGAAGCAACTGGAGCAGTCCCAGCGCGACGTAACGCGGGCGACCACTTCCCTGCAGGGACATGTCTCGATTGGCCTCGCCACCTTCAGCGCCGCCGCTAATTTTGCGGGGCCCTTGCTGCTTGCGCTCGCGGACAAGCATCCGGACGTTGTGCTGAACATCAGCGACAGTTTCGGCCACGTGCTGAGCGAGCTGGTCATCTCCGGCCGGCTCGACATGGCGCTGATCTACAGTTTCGGGGCGATCAAGGGCACGCGTCTGCAGCCGCTGTTCCGGGAGGAGTTCCTCCTCGTTGCTCCGCGCTCGCTGAACTTGCCAGGACGGCCGGAGGATCCTGTCGAGCTTGCCGCGTTGCAGGGCATCAAGATGCTGCTGCCGAGCAGCTATCATTTTCTGCGCAAGCTCATCGAAGCGTCTTTTGCCCATGTCCGCATCGCGCCTCGCGTCGCGGCCGAGATCGAGTCCCTGACGACCTTGCGTGTCGCATTGGACGCAGCGCTCGGCCCGACCATCCTGCCAAGCTCGGCCGCGGAACAATTCCGGGCATCCGAGAACCTCGTGACGCGCCGCCTGATCCGGCCCGCCATCTCCGCGACGATCTCGCTTTGCCAGTCCGACCATCTGCCGCTCTCCGAGGCGGCGCTCGTCGTTCGCGAGATCGTCCTGAAAATGGCTGTGGAGGTCGCAGCCATGGGGGGCTTGCCGCCGGCCAATGGCCCGCTTAGTCGAAAGCGCGGCTCGCGGCGCGGTCCGCTATAAGGATTTGTTATGGCGGTAGAATGAGATCGATGAAGCCGGCCGTCGATCGATCGTTCTAAACTCCCCTTCGTCACCTAAAGGGACGTCTGGACCAAAAGGCGCAAGCTAGGCCGAAATTCCCTTCGCTGATTCGATGTTTGCCGATTGGAAGGACGGGTCCATGCCGAAGCAAGTTCCAGTACGTCGTTTCGTTTCCGCTGCCGGCGCCGCAGTCGCCTCGTTCGCGCTGTCCTGTTTCGCTGTCCATCCTGCGATGGCGCAATCCGACGTGGTGCGCATCGGCATCGTCAGTCCCAATACGGGCGCGGCTGCGCGCTACGGCGCCTTCGCATGGCGGGGAGCTCAATTGGCTCGCGACGAGATCAATGCCGCAGGCGGCATTGACGGCAAGAAGATCGAATTGTTCCAGGGCGACAGTCAGTGCATCCCGACCGAGGGCGTTTCCTCCGTGCAGCGCATGATCGCACAGGACAAGGTCCGCTTTGTCATCGGCGACGTCTGCAGCTCGGTCACGATCGCTATGCAGCCTGTGGTGGAGAATGCCGGCGTCCTGCTGGTCAACGCCGCCTCGTCCAATCCGGACATCACCTACAAGGCCGGTGTCGGCGGCTATAAATGGTCATTCCGCAACTATCCGACCGACGAGAATCGCGCCTCGATCGTGCTGAAATATGCGACTGAGGAAAAGAAGATCAAGAAGTTCGCCGTGCTCTCGGTCGACAGTGACTACGGCCGCGGCGCGATTGCGCTGACCAAGAAATATCTCGGCGATTTTGGCGCCGAGATCGTTAGCGAGGACTACTACAAGGACAAGGAGGCGGATTTCCGTCCGGTTCTGGCCAATATCCGCCGCTCGGGCGCCGGCGCCATCATTATGTACGGGCTTGCTGATACGACGCCAATCATCGCTCGCCAGATGGTGGAGGCCGGACTTGCCGGCAAGGTCATCCTGATCGGCAGCGCCGAGTTCAACAATCCGGAGGCGATCAAGATCGCTCCGACAGCTTTGAACGGCGCGGTCGAGGCCGCAGCCTATGTGCCCGAATGGGATACGCCGAAGAACCACGAATTCGTCGCCGCCTACCGCAAGGCCTATGCCGGCGAGACCCCGAACGTCCACGCCTATGCTTATTGGGAAACGCTGCGGCTACTGGTCGCCGCGGCCAAGGAGGCCAAAAGCGACAATCAGGACGATATTCGCAAGGCGCTTTCGACGATGACCTATGAGGGCGTCATGGGCAAGGTGACCTTCGACGATCACAACCAGGCCAATCTGCCGATGATCCTGTTCGAGATCGTCGACGGCAAGCCTGTGATCAAGGGCACATTCAATACCCAGATCAAATATTCGGCCCGCTGAACAGATCACCGCCGTACCGGCAGGAGATATGGATCATGACAGAGTTGCTGATCGAGCAGATCATCAACGGCATCGTCGCAGGCTCTGTCTACGCCTTGGTCGCCGCCGGCATGACGATGATCTTCGGAGTGCTGCGCGCGATCAACTTCGCTCATGGCGAATACTACATGCTGGGCACGTTCTCGGCCTGGTACGTCATCACGAAGCTGGGTGTTTCCTACCCAGTGGCCATCATCCTTGCGGTGATCATTACCATGGGTATCGCGGCGGTGATCGGCCGGCTGGTGATGCAGGGGCTTGTCACGGCGCCGTTCCAGTCCGGCGTGCTCGCCACGCTTGGCCTGTCGCTGATCCTGCAGAACCTGATCATCATCACCTTCGGGGGCACTTACAAGATCTTCCCCGGCGGCTGGCTCGAGCCCGTCTTCTTCGGCGATATCAGTCTCGCCTGGCAGCGCATCATCATCGTCCTGGTGACGATCGGAGTGTTCGTCGCCCTCGAGTTCCTGGTTCAGCGCACCCGCATGGGCAAGGCGATGCGAGCAGTCTCCCAGAACACTGCGTGCTGTCTGGTCAACGGCATCGATATCGAGCGGGTGGTGCTCGGCACCTTCGTGCTCGGCGGCGGGCTGGCAGCGCTGTCGGGTGTGCTGACAGGGCCGATCAATGTCACGGTCTATGGCGGCATGGGCGAGGCCATCACCCTCAAGACCTTCGCGGTCATCGTCATGGGCGGCATGGGCAATGTACGGGGCACGCTGATCGCCGGCTGGATTCTCGGCATCGCCGAAAGCTTCGTGGCGGGCTTTATCGGGCTGCAATATCGCGACGCAGTCGGGTTCGTCATCCTGATCGGAATGCTGATGGTGCGCCCGACCGGATTCTTCAGCGTCCAGTCCAGGTTCTAGGGGGCAGACGATGACGATCAACTCGACATCCCTGCAGGCGACCGGCGCGCACGTCACCTCCCGGGCAACCTCGCGCCTGATGGGGGTGGCGATCCTCATCGCGCTCCTTGGCGCGCCCCTTGTACTCGACAACTACTATCTGCACGCGGTCATCATCTCGATGATCTTCCTGCTGCCCGCGCATGGGCTGAACCTGATCGTCGGGTATATGGGCATGCTCTCGTTGGCCCAAGGGGCGTTCTTCGGCATCGGCTCCTATGTTTCGGCCCTGGCGGCAATGCATTTCGGCACGCCGTTCTACGTCAATTTCATTCTCGCCGGGCTGGTGACCGGGCTGATCGCACTGCCGCTTGGAATTCCGGCGCTGAGGCTCAGGACCTATTCCTTCGTGATGTGTACGCTTGGCCTCGTCGTCATCGGGGAGGCCGTGGCCAAGAACTGGGTCGGCCTGACACGTGGCGACATGGGTCTGTCCGGCGTTCCGCAGCCGGTACTGGGTTTCGGCGCACATCCTTTTACCGTTACGACCATCACTGGATATTATTATCTCTATCTGGTGATCGCGGTTTTGATGACCGGGCTGTTCTACGCCTTGGTCAGCTCGCCCGCCGGCCGTAGCATGATCGCGATCCGCGACAACGAGATTCAGGCCGAGGCGCTCGGCATCCCGACCTGGAACTACAAGCTCGTCGTTTTCACCATCAGTGCGGCCTTTGCTGGCTTCGGCGGCAGTCTTTATGCCCATTATCTCACAACGGTCAGCCCTTTGACCTTCCAGATGTTCTACTCGACCACGATCCTGATCATCGTGCTCGGCGGCGGAGCGGGGTCGATCCGGGGCGTCGTGGTCGGAAGCATCGTCTTCGTCGCCGTCTCCGAGGCGCTGCGCATCTCGCCCGAATACCGCATGGTGATGTACGGCCTCATGCTGCTGCTCCTGGTGTTCTGGTTGCCCAACGGCCTGACGCCGCTCATCGACCGCGGACTCGCGATGCTGTCGGGGGCGCGAAAATGACCGCGCTGTCTTCCGTCCGTGGCAAGCCGCTTCTGACCGTTCGTGGCCTTCGCAAGAACTATGGCGCGGTGCAGGCGATGCGCGGCATCGACCTCGATGTCCGGGAGCGCGAACTCTGCTGCCTCATGGGCCCCAATGGCTCCGGCAAGTCGACCTTCTTCGATTGCGTCACCGGCCTGCAGCGGGCCGATGCGGGCACAGTCCATCTCGACGGCGTCGACGTCACCGGCTGGCCGATGCACCGCATCGCCCACGAAGGCAAGATGCTGCGCAGTTTCCAGAAGACGGTCGTCTTCACCACGATGACGCCGGAGGAAAACCTGATCGCGGCCGGGCAGATGTTCGATTTCCCGAGCCTGCTCTCGACCTTCTCGCCCGGTCCGGCCTCGCGCCGCCGCGTCGCGCGGCTTCGGGAGCGCGCCAACCATCTGATCGAGATGGTGGGCCTGTCGCATGTGCGTGACCAAAATGCCGGAAAACTCTCCTTCGGACAGCAGAAGCTGCTGCAATTCGCCTCCAGCCTGATGCCGGAGCCGCGGCTGATCCTGCTCGACGAGCCGCTTGCAGGCGTCAATCCGGTGCTGATCGAGCGCATCGTCGAGAGCATCCGCGACGTGAACCGGGAACTCGGCATCACCTTCATCGTCATCGAGCACAACATCGACGCGATGATGAGTCTTTGCCAGCGCGTGGTCGTGCTGGATCAGGGCGCGCTGCTCGACCAAGGCGATCCAGAGACGATCATGCGCAGCCAGAAGGTCGTGGAGGCTTATCTTGGCGGTTGATCCCAATCTTTCGATCGAGGGATTGCGCGCCGGCTATGGCGCGCTAGACATCCTCAACGGCGTCGACCTGACGGTGCGCCCGGGTGACTTCATCGCTCTGATGGGGCCGAACGGCGCCGGCAAGTCGACGCTGCTCATGACGATCTTCGGCATGACCACCTTCAAGCAGGGCATGATCCGCTGGCGGGGCAAGAACATCGGCGGCGCCAAGCCGCAGGCGATCCTCTCTCAGGGCATCGGCATCGTGCCACAGGGCCGTTGCAACTTCCCGCTGATGAGCGTCGACGAGAATCTGGAGATGGCCGGCTACATCGTCCGCGACCGCGAAGTGAGGGCGGAGCTGGATTATGTCTTCGAACTGTTCCCCATCCTGAAGGCGCGGCGCTACCAGCTCGCCGGCAACCTTTCGGGCGGCGAGCAGCAATTGCTGGAAACCGCCATGGCGGTGCTGCGCAAGCCTGAGATCGTGCTGATCGACGAGCCCTCGGTCGGGCTTTCGCCGCAGGCGATCACGATCGTGTTCAACGAGCTGAAGCGCCTGCATGCGGATGGCCGCGCCGTGCTCCTCGTCGAGCAGAACACGCGCAAGGCGATGGAAGTCGCCGAACGCGCCGTCGTGCTGCGCCTCGGCAAGGTCATCTGGGACGGGTGCACCAGCGACATCACCCACGCCGAACTCGGACAACTCTTCATGACGGGTCAGATCGGAAACCAGGTAGAGGCATCCACGAGGCCCCCCATTGCTTAGAAAGTGACGCGCGGCCCCACGCGGGGAGCGGGCACATCCAAGACGCAATTCGACACCGCGCGCAGCCGCAGGCCGGAAGCGCGACGGGACTTCATTGGCCTGACGAAGCAAGAACGGACACTATCATGGCTAGGCTAGCATTCGACACCGGTGGCACCTTCACGGATTTCGCGCTCATCGACGATGTCGGCATTCTGCATCTGCACAAGGTGTTGAGCACGCCGGCAAACCCGGCGGCGGCCGTCGTCCAAGGCGTCGGCGAACTCCTGGTGCGGCAGGGGGTTCAGTCCTCCAAGGATAATCTCCAGATTTTGGGCGCGACCACGGTCGTGACCAATGCGGTGCTGGAGCGCAAGGGCGTGGAGACGGCCTTCCTCACCACCGACGGCTTCCAGGACCTGCTCAGGATCCGCACCGAAGGGCGCTACGATCTCTACGATCTGAAGATCGCATATCCCGCCCCGCTGGTGCCACGCGATTGCTGTTTTGGCGTCGTCGAGCGCATGGCGGCGGATGGGCGCGCCATCACGCCGCTCGACGAGAACAGCGTCGGCCTCGTCGTTGCGGAACTGAGGGCGAGGGGCGTCACCTCGGTCGCCGTCTGCCTGCTGCATTCCTATAAATTTCCGGAACACGAGCGGAAGGTCGGGGCTCTGCTGGCCGCGGCCGGGCCGGAGCTTTCGGTCTCGCTCTCCTCCGATGTCTGCCCGGAGGTCCGCGAATATGATCGCGCCTCGACCACGGTGGTCAACGCCTATACCCGTCCGCTGATGACGCAGCATGTCGAGCGATTAGAATCCGATCTGCGCAAGGACGGGATCATCTCCCGGATGCTGTGGATGACCTCCAGCGGCGGTGTCGTGCCCAGCATCACCGCGTCGCGCACGCCGGTGCGGCTCATCGAGTCCGGGCCTGCGGCCGGGGCGGTGGCAGCGGCAGAATATGCCCGCCAGGTCGAGGAGGCGAGCGTCATGTCCTTCGACATGGGCGGCACCACAGCCAAGCTCTGCCTGGTGCCGAATGGCGAGCCGATGATCGGCGGCGAACTCGAGATCGCTCGTCACGAGCGCTTCCACCGCGGTAGCGGCTTCCCGCTCAAGATCCAGTCGATCCAGATGATCGAGATCGGCGCCGGCGGCGGCTCCATCGCCTCGCGCAATCGCCTCGGCCTGCTTCAGGTCGGGCCGCACAGCGCGGGGGCCGTTCCCGGCCCGGCATGCTATGGACGCGGGGGCACCAAGCCGACTGTCACCGATGCCGACGTGCTGCTCGGCTATATCGGCGCCGAATCCTTTCTCGGCGGTGAGTTCCGGCTCGACGCCGGCAAGGCGCGCACCGCCATTGCCGAGCTGGCGGAGTCCCTCGGCGTCACGCCCGAGCGCTGCGCCTGGGGCATCCACGATCTCGTCAACGGCACCATGGCGGAAGCGGCGACCATGCACGCGGCCGATTATGGCGTCGATCCCGGCACCCTGCCGGTCATCGCCTTCGGCGGGGCAGGCCCGGTTCATGCCTATGGCGTGGCCTGCAAGCTCAATGCGAAGAAGGTCGTGTGCCCGGCGGGGGCGGGCGTGACCTCGGCCGTCGGTCTGCTGATTGCCCCGGTCGCAGTCGATGTCTCCGCGAGCCTGCCGATGCGGCTCGACCGCTGGAACGCTGCCGCGGTGCGCGATGTCTTCGCAAGACTCGAAAAGGACGGCCGCGAGATCGTGCTGCAGGCGGAGGTGGATGCCGAGGGCATCTCCTATGCCCGCACGGCGGATCTACGCTATGTTGGCCAGGGCCACGAGATCAGTGTGGCGCTGCCGCCGCTCGATTTCGGCGTGGACGCCTTCGTCGATGAGCTGTTCGGCCGGTTTGAGGCGAACTATGCCGCACTGTTCGGCCGCACAGTCGCTAACTCACCCGTCGAGGCGATCACCTGGAGGTTGCGCGCCAGCGGGCCCAAGGGCGCGCCCGCGAAAACTGCGACAAAGAGCGTCATAGGCTCCGGGCCCGACGCACTGAAGACGCACCGGCCGGTCTATTTCGACGAGACGCAGAGCTTCGTCATCACTCCGGTCTACGACTATTACGCGTTGCCGCAGGACGTCGCAATCAAGGGCCCGGCCATCGTCGAGCAGGTGGAATCGACCATCGTCGTCGGCCCGCGCGGCGCGGCTCATGTCGATGCCCGCGGCAATCTCATCATGCACATCAAGTAAGGAGCGCGACAATGGCTCGCCAACAGATCGATTTCAACGATCCCATCACCCTGCAGGTTTTGTGGAACCGGCTGATCTTCATCGCCGACCAGGCCGACCGCGCGCTGGGCCGCACCGCCTTCTCGCCCGTCGTGCGCGAGAACCACGACTATGTCACCGTGTTGATGGACGCCAGGGGCCGGGCGCTGGCGCAATGCACCTGGGCGATCCCGGTCTTCATCACCTCGCTGCCGATGGCAGCCCAGCATTATTTCCTGCCGGCTTTCCCGCCCGAGACGCTGGAGCCGGGCGACGTGCTTCTGACCAATGATCCGCTGATCGGCACCGGCCATCTGCCCGACATGGTCATGATCACGCCAATCTTCCACAAGGGAAAGCTGATCGGCTATTCCGGCAGCATCGCCCATATGCCCGATATCGGCGGCCGGCCCTATTCGCCGGACTCGACCGACATCTTCGAGGAGGGCGTGCGCCTCCCGATCCTGAAGCTCTACAAGGCCGGCAAGCCCACGCAGGAGGTGTTCGACATCATCGGCGCCAGCGTGCGACTGCCGCGTGAGGTGCTGGGCGACATCGAAAGCATGGTCTCGGCCAATGACGTGATGGCCCGTGAGCTGGTGCGTTTCCTGGAGGAATACGGGCTCGACGATGTCGAGGATCTGGGCAGCGCCATCCACAGCCGGTCGGAAGCCCACATGCGCCAGGCGATCTCGCGCTGGCCGACCGGCGAATACAGCTCCGAGGTCACACTCGACGGCTATGACAGCGAGGTCACGCTGAAATGCAACGTCAAGGTCGAGCCCGGTGCCATCCATGTCGATTATGCCGGCACATCCGCGCAGGTGCTCCACGCCATCAATGTGCGTAAGCATTACCGCTACGCCCACACGGTCTATGCGCTGAAATGCCTGCTCGATCCCGAGACGCCCAACAATGAAGGCTGCATGCTGCCGATCACCGACGAGGCGCCGGCGGGCTCGATTCTCAACCCGCGCAACACGGCGGCGGGCAATCTGCGCAATCTCATCGGCCATGTCATCCCGAGCCTGATCTTCCGTGCGCTCGAAGGCGTCGTGCCGGACAGGGTCCAGGGCGACAGCGGCGGCGCGCCGATCTGGGGCGTCAACTGCCAGGGCCAGAACGAACTGGGCGAGCAATATGGCGCGACGCAGAATCTGCATGGCGGGCAGGGCGGACGCTCCACGGCCGACGGCGTCGACACGCTGAGCTTCCCCTCCAATTGCCGCATCACGCCGACGGAGATGTACGAACTTTCCGTTCCTGCGCTGCTCGAATGCAAGGAGCTGATCCCCGATTCCGGCGGACCCGGGCAATTCCGGGGCGGGCTCGGTCAGCGCCTGGTCTTCCGCAACATCTCGCCAACGCAGATGAACATTTATCTCGCCAGCGAGCATGTGAAGAACCCCTGCTTCGGCGTCGTCGGCGGCAAGGATGGCCGCGCGGGCCATGTACTCAAGAACGGCGAGCCTGTCTTCGCCAAGGGCCACATCCCACTCGAGCCCGGCGCAAGGCTGACCGTGGAGCTGCCCGGCGGCGGCGGCTGGGGAGACCCGGCCAACCGCTCGCGCGAACTGATCGCCGAGGATCTCCGCCTCGGTCTGGTGACCGGCGAACGCGCGAAAGCCGATTACGGCTACGCCGCCGAATGACGCTGCGAAGCTTGATGAGGAGATGACCATGGCAAGACTGAACGGGCGCGTCGCGGTCGTGACCGGCGCCGGAACCGGCATCGGGCGCGAGATCGCGCGCCAGCTGGCGGAGGAGGGCGCCTCGGTGGTCCTTGTCGGCCGCAGGCTCGCGCTTCTGCAGGAAGCGGCTGACGCGATCAAGGCCACTGGCGGTCGCGCTTTCGCCCGCGCCGCCGATATCACGCAGCCCAAGGCCGTCGAAGCCCTGATCGGCTGGGTGCGTGCGGACCTCGGCACGGTCGACATCCTCGTCAACAATGCCGGCAGCGCGGTTGGGCCGCGCAATCTCGCCTTTATCACGCCGCAGGACTGGCAGGCGACGCTCGATGCAAATCTAACCGCCGTCTACCTGCTGTCGCGGGCGGTGCTGCAGCCGATGATCGACAAGGGCGGCGGCACCATCGTCACCGTCTCTTCAGGCGCGGCGCTACGGCCGAACATGCTGGGAGGTGCGGCCTACGGCGCAGCCAAGGCCGGCGTGCGCAACTTGATGGGCTATCTGCACGCAACGTTCCGCAATCAAATGATCCGCGCCACGACGATCACGCCGGGCGAGGTCAACACGCCGATTCTCGATGACCGCCCCCGCCCGCCTACGCCGGAGGAACGCGCCGCCCTGATGCAGCCCGAGGATGTGGCGCAGGCCGTGCTCCTCGCCTGCACTCTACCGGCGCGCACGGTGATCGAGGAACTGGTGATCGTCCCGACCAAAATGCGCGACCAGTCCGGCGATATCGAACTTGCCCGCTGGTTCGGCGCACCTGAGGGCGCTGGCCTGACCAAGTCCTGATGATCTGAAGAAGAAACCCAGAAGCGACAGGAGAAAACGATGATCGGAGCCAAACTGCGCCAGCGCCTTGCGGCGGGCGAGCATATTCTGATGATAAACCCCAACCATGTCTCCTCGGGACTGGCCGCGCGCCTCACCGAGCTAAAGGCGGACGCGATCTTCATCGATTGCGAGCACGGCACGGCGAGCTTCGATGAGGCGCGCGAGATGGCGCGCGCGGCGCGCTCTGGCGGTGGCGGCGCCATCCTGCGCCCAGATTCGCATCAGCGCTCGCTTCTCACCCGCTATCTCAATGCCGGCGTCGATGGGCTGATGGTGCCGCTCGTCAACACAGCTGAACAGGCCCGCGCCGTGGTCGCGACGGTGCGCCATGCCTGCCCCGCCGATTTCGAGACCAGACTGCTGATCTGCATGGTCGAGACCGTCGAGGCCGTCGACAATCTTGACGAGATCCTTGCGGTCGAAGGCATCGACGTCTTCTTCGTCGGACCGGGCGATCTTTCGCAGTCGATGGGCTATTTGCCCTCGGTGCCGCGCGGCCAGCCGCGTC
>Ga0209648_10000683_pt1 | contig 26454 bp, 26 predicted proteins | sample GraSoi2013_115cm_FD_185830 | JGI IMG/M metagenome (GOLD analysis project Ga0209648, IMG submission 185830) | Grasslands soil microbial communities from the Angelo Coastal Reserve, California, USA - Sample 9_17_2013_115cm (SPAdes) (version 2) | ecosystem: Environmental > Terrestrial > Soil >... | reverse complement strand
CCCGGGCACCTACCGATCATCGCTGCGGAGGAGGTCTCCAGGACGAAAGGCGTGGTCGAACGACTAGCGCGCGAAACCGAGGTTCCGATCTCCATCGATACCTACAAGGTCGAGGTCGCCGAGGCTGCGATCTCGGCCGGCGCCACGATCCTCAACGACATCTGGGGCCTTACCCGGTCGCCGGCCCTGGCTGAGCTCGCGTCAAGAGCCGGCTCCGCGCTTGTGCTGATGCACAACCAGGACGGGACGGATTATGCGGGGGACCTGATGGAGGAGATCAAGCGCTTCCTGCGTGTATCGATCGGTCGCGCGCTGCAGGCCGGAGTGCCGCGCGAGCGAGTCCTCATCGACCCGGGGATCGGATTCGGCAAGACCGCCGAGCAGAACTGGGTCGTGATGCGCCGCCTGGAAGAGCTGCGCGAGCTCGGCCAGCCGATTCTCATCGGAACGTCGCGGAAGTCGTTCATCGGCAAGGCGCTCGACCTGCCGGTCGGTGAGCGGGTGGAGGGCACGGCCGCCACCGTTACCGCAGCGATCTTGCGCGGAGCGGACGTCGTCCGCGTCCACGACGTGCGGCAGATGACACGTGTCGCGCAGATCGCCGATCGCATGCGTTGACGATCGCCTACCTTGGGCTGGGCTCGAATCTCGGCTCGCGCTCGCGCAACCTGAGTGCCGCACGCCGCCGGCTGCGTCAAAAGGGAACGCGCATCCTGCGTCAAAGTCGCGTCATCGAGACCGAGCCCTGGGGAGTCGCCGATCAGCCCCGCTTCTTGAACCAGGTCGTCGAAGTGGACTGGCCTGGCACGGCGCGTCAGCTGCTGAAAGCTGCGAAGCAGGTCGAGGTCGAGGGCGGGCGCAAGGCCACCCGCCGCTGGGGGCCTCGAGTCATCGACGTCGACATCCTCTTGTTCGGCGACGGGCAGCTGAACCAGCGCGACCTCGTAATCCCGCACCCGCGCATCGGCGAACGCGACTTCGTTCGCAAATCGCTGGCCGAATTGGGGGTCAGACCGGCCGGGCGTTGGTGAAGCGGTAGCCGATGCCTGGCACCGCCAGGATGTAATAAGGCCGCGAGGGCTGGCTTTCGATCTTGCGGCGCAGGTTGCGGATGTGCACGTCGATCACGCGAGTCTCGATCGGATATTCGTAACCCCAGATCGAGTTGAGGATCTTCTCCCGGCTGAGCACCTTGCCCGCGTTGCTCGCGAGAAACGTCAAGAGGTCGAACTCCGTGTGCGTGAGCTCCACCTCCTTGCCTGACTTGTAAGTCCTGCGCTCGTTGACGTCGATCACCAGGTCGCGAAACTCGAGCCTGCTGCGCATCGCCTCCGCCGATTCGAAGCGCGTGCGCCTCAGGTGCGCGGTCATGCGCGCCACGAGCTCGCGCAGCCGCAGCGGTTTGCTCACATAGTCGTCCGCTCCGATCTCCAGCGCCACCACCACGTCGATCTCGTCGGACCGCGAGCTCATCATGATCACAGGCACCGCGGGATCCATCTTCCTGAGCTCGCGGCAGACGTCGAAGCCGGAACCGTCGGGGAGGGTGACCTCGAGGAGAATGAGGTTGGGGTGCGAATGCTCCACCTGGCGGAGCGCTTCCGCCCCGGAGTCGGCCTCGAGCACCTGGTAGCCATCCTGCTCGGAGGCGGCCCGGACTTCCCGGCGTGTCGGAGCATCCGGGTCCACGACGAGGACCTTTCGAAAGGTTTCCAATGCGGCAGCCACTCCTATCATCCTAACCGATCTGAAGGATTGTTAGGATATGTTTCGTTTCAACCCCCGAACGTAGCTGCGGGACCTCTTTTCAAGCGAGATCAGCTTCGCGCCGGCCGCGGAGAGCACCAGTCCCCAGGCTCCCGCATAGGCCACCTCGTCGCCGCCAAACTCGGACTTGAAGACGCCCAGGCCGTGCCAGGGATGGTCCGGACCCGCGCCCGGAGGCGGCACGCCCCAGAAGTCGAAGTCCCGGCAGCCCGCCTCGGCGGCCGAACGGATCGCCGCCCACCACGCCAGGTCGTTGCCCATCAGCTCGGGGTGCGCGCCGCTGCGACCCGCGAAGAGGCTGTAGGCGCGGCCGCCATGCCGCGCGACCAGGACCGTGGCCAGAGCGTCCGCGTGTTCCTGTCCGTAAGCGGTGTACGTGCGGCACCACGGCAGGAGCTCGAGCAGAAGCTCGTAGTAGCTCCGGTCGGGAAGGTTGATCGATTCGCGCCGTTCGACAGCGGCCGACTGGCGCGCGAGCTCCGTGGCGTCCTTGCCCTCCTTGACGACGCCGCCGCGCCGAAGACCGGCGCGGATGTTGTAGCGGCGGCCGTGCTTGAACGTCTTGAGCATTTCGTCTGGCTGCCGCAGCTGAAGAATCCGGGTGTGTTGAGGCTGCGTTGGACCCACGGCTGAAAAGCCGCGCTCGGTGAGAGCGTCCGTCAGATCGGCCGGCGCTTCTGGCTCAAGGAGCAGCCGCGCCATCTTCGCGTCACGGGCCCATTCGACCAGAGCGTCGATCGCTTCGACGCTTGGCGGAACCGGGCCGCGCGGGACGTAAGCCTCGCGCGCAGGGCCCACTGAGCGCACCTGTACGCTCGCGATCGCGCCGCCTTTGAGGCTGACCCGTTCGATCTTCCACCCGGCGCGGGCCTGGACCTCACCCCATGCCCAGGACTGCAAGAGCGGAGCCGGCGAGCCCTTCTCTTCGAGCTCGTCATCCCAACGTGAGGCTTCCTGTGTCACCCGGGTCCGGGCTCGGTGACAAGCGCCGGCTCGAGGTGAGCGACGTCGTTCGAGCCGGCGATGACCATGCGACCCTCCCGCGCCTCGATCACTGAGATGGATGCGTTCTGGATCTTGAAAGGAAAGAGGCCCGTGCTCGGCCGGCCGATCACGCGATGGAGCGCGACCTGGATCACGCCTCCGTGGGTGACGAGCAGGATGTCTCCCTGCGCGTGGCGGCCCAGAATTTCGTCCAGGGAAGCATTGACCCTGGATTCGAAGCGGGCGGCGCCTTCTCCACCGGGTACGAGGTCCCAGTCGGGCTTCTCGGTCCACCTCGCCCATGCCTCGGGGAAACGCTGCGCTATCTCGTCGGTGCGGAGGCCTTCCCATTCGCCCAGGTAGATCTCCCGGAGACCAGCCGTGGGATCGGGTTTGAGGTCGACCAGCGACTCGATGGCCTGTGCAGTCTCAAAAGCGCGCTTCAGGTCGCTCGCGTAGAAGCCCGCCAGACGGCGGCCGGCGAGCCGGCGTCCCAGCAGCTCGGCCTGGCGGCGGCCCTCGCCGGACAGAGGAGGATCCAGCTGGCCCTGGATGCGGTGCTCGCGGTTCCAGGTCGACTGGCCGTGGCGAACCAGGATCATCCGGGCCGCCGGTCGCGAGCTCGATGGGACGGCTTCGCCGGTCTCGGGCGGCTCCGGGAGCGCGGATCTGATCTCGATATCTATACTAACTTTCTCTTAATCCCCCGATCGGGCTGGGCCGATCTCAGGAGAATTGCTCTTGCAGTCGCACGGCTCATTGGCCGACATTCCCCTTCGATCGCTCCTGGAAGCTGCTCAGGGTGAGCGCTCCACGGGTACCCTTACCGTCCGCAATGGGAATGGACAGTCGGCCTCCCTGTACTTCTTGTTCGGCCATCTTTTCCACGCCCAGAGCGATGGAAAAGCCGGCGATGACGCGGTGGTCAACGCCCTCCACTGGACCAAGGGCGATTTCGAGTTTGACGCCAAAGCCAAGCTGCCCGCCGACGAGTCGGTCAAGGCCGGCATCACCGAGCTGGTCCAGACCGCTGAATCGGCGCCCAAGGCGCAGGGCGCAGTCGAACCGAGGCACGAACCGGCGCCCGAACCCGCGCCCGAGCCCGAGCCGAGGCCTGAAGCACGCGCCGAGCGCATGGATCATGCTGAAACGGAGAGGAAGGTGGAAGCACCACAGCCGAGACGTGGCGTGAAGCACCGCCCGCAGCCGAAGCACGGGCGCGAACCGATTCCCGTTCCCGCGGGGCAGATCATCTACGACTCCTTGAAAACGTCGTTCGTTGATTTCCCGCGCTTGATCACGACCCTCGAAAAAGAGGGCTACACGGGATACGTGCGGCTCCTGACGGACGATGCCTCAGGACTGATTCTGTTCCGTGAAGGCTCAGCGCTCGAGTGCATGTACGACGGCGCAGCCGACGCGGGCAGCCTTGTGCTCGGTAAGCAAGCGCTGCAGCGCTTCAACGACGACGTGACCAGCGGACATGGGGTCCTGGACGTGGTCGGCCTCTCCCCGGAGCTGATCGACGGCCTCTACGAGCTGACGGTTTCCAGGCCCATGTACACCGAGCTTTATGCGGCTTGGGTGGATATGAAGGCGCTGCTCAAATTCCTGAGCGACCGGAAGCTGAGCGGAAGCGTGATGATCCGGTCCGCCGGCGGCACCGGCGTAATCATCCTCTCGGACGGCGACCTGGCCGGCGCGTATACCAGCGAGTCGCGGGACATCTCCGACAAGCCTGACCGCGCCCTGGCACTTTGCGATGACCCGGCGGCGATGATCGAGGTCAAGTCGGCGGACAACACCAAGCACCCTCCGCTCGATGTCGACGAGATCGTCGGAGGGCTGCGCAACTCGCGCGGCGCGCAAGCTCCTCCGCCCGTGGCCGTTGCGCCGCCGCCGATGGCGCCCGCACCGGAGCCTGTCATGCCGACCAACCCGACCATCCCGGTGATGCCCGCTGAGCCGCCCACCGCGCAGATCCCGACCGGGGGGTACGCAGGCTACACGCAGCCGACTCCCCCGACCATGCAGGTCGCGCCGACCGCGCCGCCGCAGAGCTCCGGGCCGCAGCTCGACTGGACGTCGATCGTCGCCGAGCTGCAGGCCATGGCGGAAGACGCCCTGGGCAACCGCGCGCGCAAGGTGAAGGACATTCTCGGGGCGGCCGATCCATCGCTCGGCGGTGTCGAGGCCGCGATCGACCAGATTCCGAGCATCTCGCTCCTCTTCGTGGACTCTTCGCGGCTCGAGCAGCTCGCCCAGGAGATGAGGGCCCGGCTCAAGTCCCACCTCTAGGCGTCCGTAGTCTTAACAGGGTGGGTTGCCTCTCTTTTCTTCCGCGCTTAGCCTCGGGTAAGGTCGGCCGGTTGGGGGCAATCAATTGGTCCCATCCTCATCGCGCTTGCGCGCAGGGGCTGGTTCGGGAGCAATCAAATAGCCCATCCTTATCGCCGCTTGCGCGCAGGGCATTCAGTAAGTCCCATCCTGGTCGCGCTTGCGCGCAGGGCCCCGGGAGAATGCGCCTTCTCTCGGCCGCCGGCGCCGCGGCGATCCTGCTTCCCTTAACCGCATGCGCCGGCAATCCGCCCCAGATCGTCGATTACTCGCCTCAGCGCGGCGCCGTCGAAGTCTCGACCGCCGCCCCCATCAAGATCGCGTTCGACCACGACGTCGACCAGGCGTCCGTGGAAAGCCGGCTCCATCTGGTGCCCGCATCACTGGGCACCGTGCAGTGGGAAAGCGCGCACCAACTCCTCTATACGCACTCGACGCTTCAGGCGAGCACGACCTACGAGGTGGTCCTCGATCCGGGCTACCGCGACCTCGCCGGCAACACGTACTCGCTGCGCCACCACTGGTCGTTCGTCACCGAAGGTCCGCCAAACCTGGCCGCCTCCACGCCGTCGGACAGCGACACGGGCGTCGATCCGGCCGCGTACATCACGCTCAACTTCACGCGTGAGATGAACGCGAACAGCTTGCGTTCGGCACTGACGTTCAATCCCAGCATCCCGTTCGACGTGCGAGTCGATCCGGCGGATGGACGCCGAGCGACCATCGCGCCATCGGAGCTCCTGGCGCCCAACACCACGTACCAGGTTGCCGTCAACACGGCCGCCCTGGATATCGACGGCAACCAGCTCGGCCGCGACCAGACGGTTCGGTTCACGACTGGTGCGCCCAGTGCCCTCAAGGGCTGGCTGGCCTTCGCCACAAACGGATCCGACGGAAATCCAGGCGGATTGTGGATCGTCAACGAAGCGGGGTTCCCCCGCCAGCTTTTTGACGGCAACCCGGTCCACTCCTTCACCTGGTCACCGGGCGGAGACCGCCTCTTGATCCAGGGCGACAGCGAAACCTGGTCCGAGTTCACACCGGGCGGTGGCACGACGCACCTCAGCTTCCGAGGCACGTGGGCCGCCGCTCTGGCCGCAGGCATGGGTTACGTCTACATCGACGATGCGGGCGTCCTGCACCGACAGTCCGTTGACGGAGTCGATGAGGTGATCTCGCCCGACGTGGCTCAGGTAACAGTCGCGCCGAATGGGTTGAGGCTGGCATTCGTGCAGGGCGCGCTCGCGCCGGACAAGGTCTGGGGTTATGACGTCGGGCTGCACGCTCGTTACCTGTTGACGATTGACAGCGGCGCGATCAGCGATGTCACGTGGGCGCCGTCAGGAAACCGGATCGCGTACCTGCGGGACGACGGCGGTGCGAGCAGCCTTCAGGTGAAGAACCTGGTCGGCGCGGGAACCACAACCACGGTGGCCTCCGGGGACCTTGGCTCACCGGCATGGCTTCCGGACTCGACCCACCTCGTGCTCGACGCGCAGCCGGCCGGCACCACCACCCACAAAGCTTTCGTGGTCAACGTGGCCGCTCCCCAATCCGCCCTGAACGCAGGTTCGGGCCTTCCGTCGGACCCGAACATCGACCTCTCCGCACCGGTTCCATCGCCCGACGGCCATCAGATCGCGTTCGTCAGCGGTAACGAAGTCTGGCTCATGAATGCCGACGGAACGCGTCCCACCGCGCTTACGCGATTCGACCCGACGTCCTTTCCTTACTCGTGCCGAGCGCTGGCCTGGACCAGGGCCTGATCTCTTCCTGCGACCTGCTCGAACAGGTCTTCGAGCCGGTCGGCGGTGCGCGTCCAGGAGAACCGCTGAGCCAGAAGCCGCCCGCGGCGGCCCATCTGCTGAGCAAGCTCGCTGTTCTCGAGCAGGCGACCAATACGCTCGGCGTATGCGGCCGGATCGTGCTCGTCGATCAGGTATCCGCTGACCTCGTCGCGCACGACTGAGCGAAGGCCCGAGACCCCGGAGGCGACCACTGGACATCCGCACGCCTGCGCCTCGAGAGCCACGAGGCCGAAGGACTCGCTGTAAGACGGCATCACGCACACGTCGGCCGCCGCGTAAAAGTACGGCAGCTCGTGGTGGGCGACAGAGCCAACAAAGTCGACGCGATCACGCACGCCGACCTCTGAGGCGATTGCCTTCAATCGCTCCTTCTCACTCTCTTCGCCCTCGTGGCTGTCCTCGCCGAGGATCATCAGCCGTACATCATCGTGTCGCCGGTCCCGCAGAAGTCCAAGTGCGCGGATCGCGACCTCTACGCCTTTCAGCCGCTCCAGCCGGCCTACGAAGAGCAGCAATCGCCCGCTTCCGTAGCCGATCTCACGACGCGCTCCAACTCGATCCATCGGCTGGAACATCGCAAGGTCAACACCCGGCGGGACCACGGTCACGCGCTGCGGGTCGGCTCCATAGCCGTCGATCAGCTCCTGGGCTTCGTCCGGCGTCGAGGCGATCAACAGGTTTGCCTGCTGAGCTAGCTCTGCCTCGACGCGAATTCGCAGGTCGGGCTCGGGGCGCGCGCCGGCTGCCAGGGTGCGGTTCTTGACCAGCCCAAGTGTGTGCGCGATGTGTGCCCAGCTGGTCGCAAGGCGCGGGCGCAGCAGGCACGCCACCTCGCCCGACAACCAGTAATGCGAGTAGAGGAGGTCGTAGGAGATGTTCTCGCCGGCTGCGAACTCCAGGATCCGGCCGGCAAACGAAGGCACTTCGTTGTAGAGGGAGTACTTGTCGAGCCCGTTGCCCGCCGGGAGGTAGACCACCCGCGACAGAGCCGCCAGCTGCTCGACGCTCGGATCGTCGAGGGACTGTCTCCTCGTGAAAATGTCGGTGGCGATCCCACGCTCGCTGAAGGCGGTGCAGATCTCTCGAACGTAAACGTTCAACCCGCCGTTGGCGTTCTGTCCGAGCGACGCGGTAGGTGACGTGTGCATGGATATGACCGCGATCCGCCTCGAGGCGGCGCGGTCGTCGATCAACCGGGTCGGCTCAGCCACGGTAGGCCGATCTCGCGTCAAGCCAGCGTCGTGAGACGCAGCAGAAGCCGGAACGAGAGACCGGCGAGCAGGAAGCCATGAGAAGTAAAACCTACGCGCTCAGCAGCTATTCCCGCCGAGGCCCGAGAATAGAGGCAGTTATGATTTGGCGCGCCATGCGCCTGCCCAAGCGCCTCAAGCTCTCCGCGCTGGTCGCATTGGCGATCCCGGCCTTGATCGCACTCACCGCGATCACGACGCTGGCGGACAGCTCTCCTTCGCCTTCACCCTCGGGCAGTGCGGCGCTGCCGGGCGACCCTGCCAAAGGCGCCACCCTCTACGCCCAGAACTGCGCCACGTGCCACGGCACGAGCCTCGAGGGCGGGATTGGCGCCGTGCTCAATCCGCTCGACAAGCTGACCGGGGTTCCCAACCCGCTCGACCCCAACTTCCTGATCGACGTCATCACCAACGGCCGCACCCCGCAGCCCGGGGATCCGAAGTCAATCGCGATGCCGGCCAAAGGCGGCAACGCCGCCCTCACCGACCAGGACGTCAAAGACCTGGCGGCTTACATCATTCAGCAGAACAGCCTGGGCGCAGGCGCTGCGCCACTGCCTCCAGGTGAGCTCGCCAAGCGAACCATCCTGTGGGTGAGCATCGGGATCATCGCGATGGTGTTCCTGACCTTCCTCCTGGCCCAGTACAACATGCGGTGGATCGCGCGCCGCGCGGCGGCGCGACGGAAGTAAGCGCCGGCCCGGCCGACGCCGGCCATCCGGAGGCGCCGCCCCTCCTACCAACTCCAGCAGGCGGTTCGCCAAGGGTCCTGATTCTTTTCAGCGACACGGGCGGTGGCCACCGTGCCGCGGCCCGCGCTCTCACGGACGCACTCAAGCTGCTCGACCCGACGTGCATCGTCACGGTGGCCGACCCGCTGATCGGACAGGGCCCAACCGTCGTCAGGAGGCTTGCCTCGCTCTACTCTCCGGTGATCCAGCGGTCGCGGGCGGCCTGGGGCGCGGTCTACCACACCAGCAACACGAGGCCTGCCTTCGCTGCGATCCGCGCCGTCTTCGGCCCCGGCGTGCGGAACGCGGTGTCCGACCTGCTGAAGTCTCATGACCCAGACGTCGTGCTGTCGGTACATCCTCTGCTGAACCACATCAGCCACCAGGCGATCCGCAAGAGTGGCCGGCCGCGTGCCCTCATGACGGTGATCACCGACCTCGTCGACTTTCATCGCGGCTGGACCTTCAGCCAGGCCGATCTCGTGATCGCTCCCACAGATCTCGCGCGCAAGGTGGCCTTGAGGCGTCGCGTGCCGGCTGACCGCATCAAGCTGCTCGGACTTCCGGTCGACCTTCGATTCCGCCCGCCCGCACCCGGCGAGAAGCAGGCCCTGCGCCGGCGCTTTGGACTGGACGAGCGCAGGTTCACCGTCCTCGTCATGGGCGGCGCGGCCGGGGTCGGACACCTGACGCAGCAGGTGCGCACCCTTGGGTGGGAGCCATACCAGTGGCAGCTAGTCGTCGTGGCCGGACGAAACGAGAAGCTGCGGCGTCGCCTGGAGGAGCTTCGCTTTGCGACGCCGACCCTGGTCCTCGGATTCGTCGACTACATGCCCGAGTTGATGCGCGCATGCGACATGGTGGTGACGAAAGCGGGGCCCGGCGCGATTGCAGAGGCGCTGGCGACAGGGCTGCCGCTGATCATCACCGGCTTCCTGCCGGGACAGGAGACGCCCAACGTCGACTACGTCGTCGATTCAGGGTTCGGTGCCTACGCGCCAAGGGACTCGGACCTCCTGGATGAGGTGCGTGTTCTCGCGGAAGGCGGTCCCACCTGGCGCGAGATGTCGCGCAAAGCCGAGGAGCTGGCGCATCCCTACGCGTCGTCTGACATCGCACGCGAATGCCTGCTGCTGGCAGCTCGTTACAGGGCGTCGGCGCACGCGAGCCGGTAGGGACAGAGACGGCAGCGGCGGCGCTCGGGCCGCGCCTCAAACCTGCCCTCCCGCACGCCTTCGGCGACGTCCGCGGCCTGGTTCGTGGCGTCGGTCACGAGTTCTTTCACCTTCTCGACTCTGACGCTCTCGCCCGCTGCCAGGTACACGACCTCGAGCTCCATGGGGTCGAGGTGCAGGGTGCTGCCTGCTCCCAGCGCATACAGAGCCACCTGGAGGTCGCGGCGGCTGCGAGTGAGCGGCCGGCCGCTCTTGTAGTCGACGATCCGCCACCCTGAGTCCGTGCGATCGATGCGGTCGATCACTCCGCGTAGCGTCCATCCATCGAGCGAGACGCTGAAAGGCTGCTCGAGGAAGTCGGGCGAAACGTCGAATCCTCCCCGCTCGCGATATGCCTCCAGCTGCGCTGCTCCGATCCGCCTGAACGTGGCCGCGCGCCGCGGGTCGGGGAACGTGCTGTGCCTCCAGACCTCGTCGTGGATCGATCTCAGCGCGCGGGCCGTCACCTCGCGGCCGCTCTTGCGTGCCTCGCCTGCCTGACGCAGCACCTCGTGCTGGATCACTCCATGCACGGCTTCGGCGCTCTGCACCGCGGGCAGCCGCTGTTCCTGGCGGTACCAGTACTGCCGGGGGCAGTCGCGATAGGCGGCGATCGCGCTGTAGGAGAGCACGACCTCACCTGGTCTACGAGTCGGAATGCGGACGCCGGGAGGCACCGCCGCGGCATCGAACGTGCGCTCGCGGACTGTGCGGGCGCCGGCGGCACGGACCTCTTCGAGGAAGCGCGACTCTCTCCAGCGCCGGCCTCCCTCGTAGTGCGAGGCCCTCGTCAGAAACAGGTGGCGCTTGGCTCGAGTCATCGCCACGTAGAACAGCCGCCGTTCCTCCGCCACGACGTCCTCGCGGCCTCTCACAAGCGGCTCGAGAACAGACGCCGGGAGCTCGAAACGAGGGGAACGGCCGGACTGAGGCAGGCGTCCCTCGACCAGGCCCGGGACGAACACCACCTCGAACTCGAGCCCTTTGGCCTGGTGGATGGTCATGACGTGGATGGCGTCATCTGCCGCTTCGACGGGCGCCGGCTCTTCGTCCTCTCCCGAAAGCAGGACCAGGTCGAGGTGATGCAGGTACGCGGACAGCGACCGATCCGCCTCGTTCTCAGAGAACTCCGCGATCATCTCGGCGAACCGGCTGACATTGGCGGTGACCCGCGCGGCTTCGCCCGGTTCGAGGGCTTGCCCGACCACCTCGAGGTAGCGGCTGCGATTCATCAGCTCGAAGAACAGGTCGCGGACGTCGAGCCTCGTCGCTTCGGAGGCGAGGTCCTCCAGGAGGTCCGCGAACGATGCAGCGGGCGCCCAGGTCTTGAGGGAGCTGAGCGGAGATCGCTCACCGCGGTCCCGGAGCAACGCCAGCGCGCGCAAAGGATCGAGGTTCAAAGGAGGGCGAGTGAATGCCCTCGCGAGGGCCACGAGGTCCGCCGGGTCCAGCAGCACGCGCAGCATCGCGATGACGTCTCTGATCTCTGCCCGGTCGTGAAAGCCGCGGCCTCCGATCACCACGTGCGGCAGCCCTTGGGCCGCCAGGGCCGCGGCGATGGGACGCGCGATGGCGTTGGTTCGGCATAGGACTGCGATCTCGCGGAGCAATGTTCCACGTGCAACCAAAGCCGCGGCACGCGTCGCGATGGAAGTGGCTTCGGTCAGCATGTCCGGGCAACTCCACAGCTCGACCTGCGGTCCGGCCGTGCCGGAAACCAGTTGTTTCGGAAGCCGGTCGCCGTTGTTTCCGATCAGCGCGGCGGCGGCGGCCACGATGCGGCGCGAGCTTCTCCTGTTCCGGCCCATCGTCATCGAGCGCGTACCTGGAAAGCTGGCGATGAACCTTTCCAGGCTGGCCCGCGAGGCTCCTCGAAATCGATAAATGGACTGATCGTCGTCGCCCACGACGAACGGCTCGCTCTTCGATGCGACCAGCTCGACGAGGCGCTCCTGCGCCAGGTTCAAGTCCTGGTACTCGTCGACCAGCACCCTCCGGAAACGGGCCGTGTACCTCTCGAGGACCTGGGGGTGCTCCTCCAGCATCCGGACCGCCAGCACCAGCAAGTCTTCGAAATCGAGATAGCGGTGCTTGCGGCACTCGCGGTCGTAAGCGCGAAACAAGCGCGCGCAGGCGCGCATCAGCTCGCCCCGCTCGTGGTCGTCGGTGGCGGACGCCCAGGCCGCGAGTCGAGCGATCGGCACGAGCTCTTGCTTCATCCGTTCGAGCATCTGCAACACGGGGCCGACCAGGTCGTCGGGCCTTTCGTCGCCGGCCAGTGCGTTGTCAGCCAGCTTCCACATCAGCTCGCGAGCGAGGATCCAGCGGTCGGCGCCGGTCAGGATCCGAAAGCCCGCCGGCACACCGACCACGCGCCCGTCTGCGCGCAGCCATCCGAGGGCGATCGAGTGAAACGTGCCCACAGCCGGGGCGGCGTCGCCGATCAGGTCCTCGATGCGCTGGCGCATCTCCGCCGCGGCGCGCTCTGTGAAGGTCATGACCAGGATCGAGGCCGGCGCCGTGCCATCGTTGACCAGGCGGCGAAATCGCTCAGCGATGACCGCCGTCTTCCCGGTTCCGGCGCCCGCGACGACGCGGATCGGCCCGCCGCCGATCGCCGCCGCCGCGCGCTGCTCGACGCCCAGGCGGTTGGTCACTGCGTTGGCGTCGAGTGGCCGATCCGAACACGGATGGCCCGGACCTTGCGACCAAGGTTGAGACCGTTCAGCCGGCCCAGGATGACCTCTGAATCGAGCCTCAGCTGGTGAGCCAGGGCCGGGCTGGAAGTCGTGACCACGAGCGTGCCGGAATGAAGCTCGATCTCGTCGCAAAGTCCGGCCGGTTCGGCGCCGATCACCAGGCGAAAGGCCGAGGCAACCTGGACGCCCAGGAACTTCGCCCCGCCTGGTTGCCGGCGGAGCACTCTCGGCAGGATATTGCCCAACTTATCCACAGGGTGCGATCGTGCCCCCGCTGACGGTCCAGACCATCGAATTTGCCATCAGCTCGGGCGGGAATGGTCCGGCCTCAACCGAGGTGATGATGACCTGCCCGGCGTCCGCGACCTGTGTTAGAAGTGCGGACCGCCGCTCGAGGTCCAGCTCGGACAGAACATCGTCGAGAAGGAGTACGGGCCGCTCGCCGGTCCGCCTCGCAACGAGGGCCGCCTCAGCCAGCTTCAGGCTCACCACCGCGGTCCGCTGCTGCCCCTGCGAGCTGTAGGCTCGCGCGTCCTGACCCTCCAGCAGGATGCGCACATCGTCATGGTGCGGACCCACCGTCGTCGACCCTCGTCGAAGGTCTTCTGCCAACGAGTTATGCACAGCTTCGGCGAGGTTCTGTGGAGGGCCTTCGTAGCGGATCTCCAGCCGTTCCCCGGCGGCTATCTCGGCATGGCGGCGGGCGGCCTCCGGGTCCAGCTCGAGTACGGCGTTCGCACGCGCGCTCGCCACCTCGCCTCCGAGCCGCACGAGCCCCTGGTTCCATACCTCCAGGACGTCTCCTCCTTCCTCACCGGCCGCGATCTTCTTCAGGAGGCTGTTGCGCTGCTCCAGCACACGTTTCAGCCCGGACAGGGCTCGCGCGTAGCCCGGCTCGACCTGCACCAACATCTGGTTGAGGAAACGACGCCTGAGCTCTGGTCCGGCCTTGACGAGCCCCAGGTCATCGGGCCAGAAAAGAGTGACCCGAAAGCGCCCTGGCAGATCGAAAGCCCGGCGCCGGATTCCGTCGACCTCGATGACCCGTCGAGCCCGGTCGCCCTCCACGGTCAAGGTGATCGCCAGTTCGGCCGTGATGCCCCCGCTTTCGACCTCCGCGTCGATGCGAGCCATCGGCGCGACCGGACCGACCAGCTCGAGCTCTCGCCGCGAACGCGGGGAGGACGACAGCGCAAGCATCGCCACCGCTTCGAGCAAGTTGGTCTTGCCCTGCCCGTTGGCGCCGATGAACACATTGATTCCTGGCCCGGGAACCAGATCCAGCTGAGCGTAGTTGCGGTGATTTCTGAGGCGCAGTCTGCGGAGTCGCACTCCGCGTCAGGACATCGCCACCCGCACGGGCATGATCACGTACAGGTAGTGCTCCTTGCCCGGCGGCCGGAGGAGCCCCGGGCTCAGGGGACCGTCGAAGAGCAGCTCCACTTCGTCCGTTCCTATGACTCCCAGGGCATCCAGGACGTAGCGGGCGTTGAACGCGATCTGGATGTCGGAACCGTCGACGTCGGCGGTCATCTCGGCCTTGCTGTCACCAACCTCGTTGGTGGTCGCCGACAGGATCAAAGCCCCGGCTTGCGCCTTGACCCTGATCACATTCGCGCTGTCACGTGCGAAGAGCGACACGGCGCGCACGGTCTGCGTCAGCTCGCTCGTGGAGACACGGACCTTGGTAGAGCTCTTACTGGGGATAACCTGTGCGTAGTTGGGATACTTTCCGTCGATCAGCCGGGAGGTCAGCTCGGAGCTGCCGGCCCGGAAGAAGACCTGGTTGCGGGCTTTCGAGATGATCACCTCGACCTTCCCAGGCTCGCCCTTCAAGACCCTCGAGAGCTCGGCGAGCGCTCGTGCCGGCACGATCAAGCTGGCTTCCAGGTCGGATGAGCCGGCCGCCGAAAGCTTGCGCACCGCCAGCCGGTGACCATCGGTTGCGGCCAGCGTCAGGCTGCCCCCCTGCACCTGGACCAGCACGCCGGTCAAGACCGGACGGGCTTCGTCAGTTGAAGCGGCCATCTGCGTCTGTTCGACGGCGCTGACGAGCTCGTCGAGCGCAACCTCCAGCCGGTCGCCTTCGTCTGGCCTGGGGCCCGGCGGGAACTCTTCCGCCTCGATGCACTTGATGTGAGTGTCAAATCGGGCGCACCGCAGGCTGAGCGATTGGCTTGCGCCGTCGAGCGCCATCTCGAGGTCCTGGTCGGGCAGCGTCCCCACGAAGTCTGTTAGCAGTCTTGCGGGCGCGGTGGTCGCTCCTTCCATGGCAACCTCTGCCGGCACCAGCTTTCGAATGCCGATCTCCAGGTTGGTGGCGGTGAGCGCCAACCCTTCTGATGTCGTCTCGATGAGGATGTTATTGAGGATCGGCAGAGTGGTCCGGCTGGAGATCGCTCGCGAAACCACCTGCAAGGCCTGGCCCAGAACAGACGGCCTGCAGGTGACCTTCATCTGACTAGCTAGTACTTTCGAATTCAAGACAGTTGTCCCCCGTTGTTAGAGATTCTCTTGATTGAACTTATCCGTAGTAGATAACAGTAAGCGCTGTGGGAACTGTGGATGTCGAGATCATTTACAGATCGAACCTTGCGGTGGACAAGGTCTTGGTAAAGGGGAGAGGTCGACCTAAGTCCTGTTGAGAGGCTGGGGACGATTGGGCCGACGACTGTCCGTGCGAGCTGCGTCCCAAGGCGGTTCGAACAAACTGTGGAAACCCTCACGTCTGCACGTAGAGGCGCTCGCGGATCGCCTGGACCTCGTACCTCAATCGCTCATCCTCCTTCAGCTCGTTGGCGATCTTTTCAATCGAGTGAAGGGCCGTCGTGTGGTCCCTTCCTCCGAAGGCCTTACCGATGGCCGGCAACGATGAAGGAGTCTCTTCACGGACCAGGAACATCGCGACCTGGCGGGGAAAGACGATGTGCTTGTCCCGGCGCTTACTTTTCATATCCTCGAGCGTCACGTTGTAGTAATCGGCGACAAGCGCCTGTATACGCTCCACGTTGATGGGCTTCCGAGTCCCAGCAGGGATGATGTCCGCGAGCAGGCGTGCGGCCTCCTCTTCGTCGACCTGGCGCTGGTGGACGGCGGCAAACGCCTGCACCCTCGTGAGTGCTCCTTCGAGCTCTCGGATGTTGCGCTGCACTTTGTGCGCGATGAAGTTGAGGACCTCTTCGGGGATGAGCGCGCTGTTGTCGCCCAGCTTGGAGTGAAGAATGGCAAGGCGAGTCTCGAAGTCCGGCGACTGGATGTCAGCGATCAGTCCCCATTCAAATCTCGAGCGCAGCCTGTCCTCGAGCGTTGGGATTTCTTTGGGCGGCCGGTCGGACGAGATGACGATCTGCTTGTTGATCTCATGCAGCGCATTGAACGTGTGGAAGAACTCCTCCTTGGTGCGGTCCTTGCCGGCGAGGAACTGCACGTCGTCGATGAGAAGCACGTCGACAGTGCGGTACTTGTGACGGAACTCACCCATGCGCGCGGTGGCGATGGAGCTGATCACCTCGTTGGTGAATTGCTCGGATGTGAGGTACACGACTCGCTTGCGGGGGAAGCGGTCGTGGACTTCGTGGCCGATCGCATGCATGAGATGAGTCTTGCCAAGGCCCACTCCTCCGTAGAGAAACAGCGGGTTGTAGCTGTCCCCCGGAGCCTCGGCGACAGCCTTGGCGGCGGCGTGTGCAAATTGTGAGTTGTGTCCGACCACGAATGACGAGAACCGGAACCGGGCATTGAGCTCTGAGGGCGGGATGGCCGGCGCATCCGGCAACGCCTCGACCCCGTTGCCGTGCCCGTTGCTGTCGCGGCCGTTCTCTGACACGCGGTCGAAATCGCCGTCGACTGTGGACAGCGCCGGGCGATGTCCTGTCGGCGAGATCACGAAATCGATGTCGACCTCGGATCCAGTCACCGCTTGCAGGGTCTCCTGGATCAATCCAGAGAAACGATCTTCGAGCCAGTCCTTGGCGAGCTTGCTTGGTACGCCGATGCGGAATGTCCCGCCGTCGGCTGAAACCACCGATGTGTTTTTCAGCCACATGTCATAGGTCCGCTTGGCGAGCTGAAAGCGCAGCTCCTCCTGGACCTGTGACCAGATCTGGTCCTGATTCACCTTATATCTCCTTGTCCGGAGGCGCCGCCGTGGTTGGGGAAGAGGATGCCCGGCCCTGGGGACGACTGGCTGTCCCGCTCTGCAAATGCTGTGGACAACCTGGGGCCAAACTCCTCTTTCACCTCTCCTGCGTCATCGCTCACGCGGGACACCCGCCGATCGCGCCGCCCGCGACGGCAGGTTCAACCCGAAGCTCCCTGACCATGAGCTCCGCCTCCTTGGTGCCTGTGGAAAAGAGCGGACCGGATTTCCACAGGCTGGCGCTGCCCAGCCACCCGAAATCCAACATCCGGTCGATCCCGAAACCAGGAAGCGGTGTTATATCTTTATTGTGGCGTCGAATATAACGATAAGTGGAACGGCTTGGTGCAATCTGTACTGAGTCAATACCAGAACCCTGGACCCGGCTGCTTCCGGGCGGGGAGTGTAGCAAAGCCCTGTGGACATCGCAAGGCATCTGGGTCAGCGGATGAAGTGACATAAGCGCTATCACGATCGCACGGCCTCACCTCCGGTACACTACCGCGGTTCTCGCCAGCTCTTGACTCCTCGGAGGGGGCCACCATCAAGCGGACGTTCCAACCCAAGAAGCGCTACCGCCGGCGCGTGCACGGCTTCCTGCGCCGGATGAGCGCCAGGGGCGGAGTACGTGTCGTGCAGAACCGCCGACGCAAGGGTCGCCAGCGGCTGTCCGCGTAGGCGGGCGAGCCGGGCGCGCGCAGGGCGCAATGAACCCCGTCGGGCGCGCGCAGGGCGCAATCCAGATATGAAACGACGCATCCGGTTGCGCAGGCATGGCGATTTCCAGGCCGCGATCGGCGGCAAGCGGTTTCACAGCGGCCGCGCCCTGGTCGCTTTCGCCGTGCCAAGCGACCGAGAGCAGTGCCGGGTCGGGGTGGGCGTAAGCCGGCTGGTGAAGGGGGCGGTCGCCCGCAACCGGGCCCGCCGGCGGCTGCGCGAGCTTGTGAGGGTGAGGTGGTTCGCCGTTGGTTCGCCTTTCGCCGGGGTGGGAATACGATATGACGTGGTTCTCATCGCCCGGCCTGCCGCCCTCGACGTTGCATTCGCCGAGCTCGTTGCCGAGGCAGATCAGGCCGCCCTCCGGCTGTCGAACCTGAACTAATGACCAGGCTGTTCCTCACCCTGATTCGGGGCTACCAGATGTCGTTTTCGAAGGTGCTTCCACCTTCCTGCCGCTACTACCCGTCCTGTTCCCACTACACATATGAGGCGGTTGAAAGGTATGGCTGGCTGCGCGGTGGCTGGATGGGGGCGGCGCGGATCGCACGCTGCCATCCATTCGCCAAGGGCGGCTACGATCCTGTCCCCTGATCCCGCCATCCACGTTTCATCGGAGAAAACAAACTGAGCGACCTCATCAACAGCATTGGCAAGTTCCTGTCGCCGATCCGCGACGTCTGGCTTGCCGTGGTCGAGCAGCCACTTTCGAGCTTGTTGAACTACCTGTACATCCACCTGCAGGGGTTTCCGGTCGTCGAAGCGATCGGGGCCTACGGGGTCGCGATCATCGTCCTGACGATCATGATCCGCCTGGTCCTCGCTCCCTTACAGCAGTTCCAGCTTGTGACCCAGCGCAAGACGATGGTCGAGCAGCGCAAGCTCGCACCTCAGGTAGCGGACCTTCGCAAGAAATTCAAGAAGGATCCGACCAAGCTGAACGCGGAGATGATGAAGCTCTACCAGGAGCACGGGGTCAACCCCCTGGGCGGCCTGGTCGGGTGCCTACCCCTGATCGTCCAGCTGCCGATCCTGACGGCGCTCTACTACGTGTTCCAGGGCTTCGCCAAGGCTGGCCATCCGCCTCAGCCGTTCCTGTGGATCTCGAACCTGAACGACAACCCGAACCACCATCTACTGATCGCGGGCCTGCCGATTCCGGTGATTGCGTTCCTGATCTTCCCGCTGCTTGCCGCGCTCACGACACTCGTCCAATCGCGGATGCTGCAGATGCCTCCCCCGCCCAACCCGACGGAGCAGGAGCTTCAGACGCTGCAGATGCAGCGCACGATGGTATGGCTCTCACCCCTGATGATCGGCTACTTCGCCCTGAACGTACCGGCCGGGCTCGGCCTCTACTGGTTTGTCGGCAACTGCGTCAGTATCATTCAGCAGAGCTTCGTGGTCGGCTGGGGAAACGTGCTGCCGGCTCGGTTCAGACGGATCGTGTCTGGGGGTTCCAATGGCAAGGGCGGGACGCCGCCGCCACCGAAGAAGGGGCCCGACAGCGGTCCCAGGAAGGGCTTTGACAGCGGTCCGAAGAAAGGCCCGGACAGCGGTCCTAAAAGCGGTCCGAAGAATGGGCCCAAGAATGGTCCAAGACCAAAAGACAACCGACAGAAATGAGGGTAGAGGTGAGTTGCGATGAGCTCCGCTGAAGGGCGCGGCCGCACGGTTGACGAGGCGGTTGACGCGGCATTGATCGAACTGAAAGAGAGCCGCCGGAACGTGGACATCAAAGTCATCACGGAGACGCCGGACGAGGCCGTGGTCGAGGTCACCGTGATCGACCACGCGGCAACCGCATCAAGCGGCGCAGACGCCGCGCCGGCCAACGGGAAGGCAGAGGTTGCGCGCGGCCTGGTCGAAGGCCTCCTCAAGCTCATGGGCGTGCGCGCCCAGGTGACCGTGCGGCCGAGCAGCGAGCCGATCACGCTCGACATCAGCGGGCGCGACCTGGGCGCGTTGATCGGGTGGCGCGGCGAAACGCTGCGGGCGCTGCAATCGGTGACCAACGTCATGGTCGGCCGGCACCTTGACGAAGGCGAGCGGATCATCGTTGACGTCGAGCGCTACAGACAGCGTCGCGAGCACACCGTGCGCGAGATCGCGATGCGTGCGGCGCGCCAGGTCAAGATGACCGGCGACGCGATTACGCTCGATGCGATGCAGCCCTTCGAACGCCGGGCGATCCACCTCGCGCTCGAGGGCGATCCGGACGTGACAAGCGGCAGCATCGGCGAAGAGCCTGAGCGCCGCGTAGTGGTCGGACCGCGGAAAGCGGCAGCTGAGTAGTAGAGACCGATGGCTGGCCGGGCCGCCGAGCGGATCCGGAAGGCGATCGCGCTGGTCAACTCGGTCGCTGACGGAGCCGGAGACGAAGACATCACGCCAACTGAGATTGCGGAAGCGATTCGCGACTGCCTGGAGCTGAGCGAGGTCGACCAGGTCGCCAACGTCCGGCGCTACCTCGGCGAGGCTCTTGACGCGGTGTCGGACGGGATGCCGGCGGACTTCGTGGCGATGACTCTGTACGCCGCGCTCGGAGCGCTTCGCGAAGGCGGGCAGACCGGCTAGGACCTCGTAAAGGGACGGCTCACCGCGGGTCCTATACTGGCCCTCCCATGCCCTCCACCCACCACATCCACGCGCTTGCCGGAGGAGCCAGGCTCGTCACAACGGCGATGCCTGGACGGCTCTCATCGAGCGCCGTCGCCATGTTCGGAGGAGGTTCGCGTCTCGAGGACGACCGGCTCGCCGGCGTGTCGCATTTCATCGAGCACCTCTTCTTCAAGGGCACGCGCAAGCGACCCTCGCCCAAGGAGATCGCGGACGCGATCGAGGGAGTCGGCGGCTTCATCAACGCCTCGACCGACAAAGAGCTGACCGCTTACTGGACACGAGTGCCCGCGGAGTACACGGAGCTCGGCCTTGACGTTCTCTTCGACATCGTGTCGAACTCCAGGCTCGATCCTGGCGATATCGAGCGCGAACGTGCGGTGATCCTGGAGGAGCTGAAGATGTACCAGGATCAGCCGCAGGACCACGTGCAGAACCTGTTTGAGGAGTTGATCTGGCCGGGCCATCCACTGGGCCGTGATATAGCCGGGACCGAAGAGTCCGTCAGTCGTCTGACTCGCGACGACATCCTCGAGTACGCCGACGCGCATTACCGGCTGCCGAATGTCGTGATCGGCGCTGCCGGCGCGCTCGACGAGGACCAGGTCGTGGAGCTGGTGCGTCCCCGGCTCACGCTGCCCGAGGGTCTGAATGGACACGTGGCCGCGGTCCCTCCAACCGCGCTCGACGGCGCGCATGTGATGGTGCGCCGGCAGCGCACGGAGCAGGCGCATATCTGTCTTGGAGTGCGGGCGTACAGCTACCTACATCCGGACCGATACGCCATCGACCTGTTGAACACGCTGCTCGGGGAGGGGATGAGCTCGCGCCTGTTCCTCAACATCCGCGAGCGACTCGGGATCGCGTACGACGTGCACAGCTTCATGCAAAAGCATCGCGACACCGGCTACGTTGCGGTCTATCTGGGCGTCGACCCCAAGAAAGCCGTAGAGGCGGTGAAGGCGGTTATGGGCGAGCTTGGTCGGCTGTGCGATGAAGAGGTGGCTCCGGATGAGCTCGAGCGAGCGAAGGAATTCACCAAGGGGCGCTTGCGCCTGGACCTGGAGACGACCAATGGCGTTGCGTTCTGGCTCACGTACCAGGAGCTTTTGCTCGGTGAGATCAAGACCATCGACGAAGAGCTGGAGCTCGTGGACGCCGTTTCCGTCGCGGACATCCGGCGTATCGCGTGCGAAATCTTGCGAGGGCCGATCCAGATGGCGGTCATCGGGCCCTTCGCGAGCGACGCCCGTTTCAGGTCGGCGATCGGAGCGTAGGGCGCTCCGCTCTCAGCCGACGGCTACGGTCGAGGTCTCGAGGATGGGTTCCTGCACATAGATGTTTCCGAAGTGATCCAGAGGCCAGATGCGGAACCACGCGCGACCGTCGATTCGATCTCGACCGATTGGGCCGAAGATGCGTGAGTCCTGTGAGCGATTGCGGTTGTCACCCATGACGAAATATTCGTTGGCGGGAATCACCGCGCCGTCTCCCACGCTCCATGGCGGCGGGTTGTTGAGTGTCGTCCACGCCTCCGGTAGGTAGGGCTCGTCCAGCTTGTGCCCGTTGATGTAAACGATTCCATCGCGGATCAGGAGCTTCTCGCCCGGAAGGGCGATGACGCGCTTGATGAAGTCCTTCGAGTTGTCGGTGGGTGGTCGCAGGATGATGATGTCGCCGCGCTGCGGCGCGTGCAGCCGGTAGTCGATCTTGTTGGCGATCAGGTAATCGTTGTCGTCCAGGGTTGCGTACATCGACAGCCCCTCGACGTGCACGGCCTGGACGGCGAAGCTGATTCCGAAGTAAAGGATGATCGCCAGCACGATCACTTCGGCAACTTCGCGCAGGAGCGAAGAGGCGCCGGAGTTCGCGGCAGGCGCGGGTTGGGCCGCGCGGGGAAGGGGGGCGGCCATCTTTTTTAGGAGAGGAGCTTAGCGCAGACCCGCTCCAACTCTTCGCGACTGGAATAGCGCAGCTCGATTTTTCCTCGGTTGAGACTCCCCGTCAGCTTCATTGGCAGGCCGAGCTTCGACTCGATGCCGGCTCCGATCTCGCGCAGCTCGGTGGTCGAGTCGACACGCTGCTTGCGGCGCGGGCGATAAGTCCTGACCCAGTTCTCGGTCTGGCGAACCGACAGGTGACGCGCGATCACAACCTTGAGGCCCTGCTCCTGCGGACCCTGGCCGTCGAGCGCGACGAGCGCGCGAGCATGCCCGGCGCTGACGACTCCGGCTGCCACGGCGGACTGAACCGCCGGGCACGCTGCGAGCAATCGCAGCGATTGCGTGACGGATACTCGATGCTTGCCAATCTTCTGTGCGACCTCTTCGTGCGTCAGGCCGAACTCCTCGGACAGGCGCCGCAAGCCGCGCGCTTCTTCGATTGGATCAAGGTCGGCGCGCTGCAGGTTCTCAATGAGCCCGAGCACGAGCTGTTCGTCATTGCCGGCGTCGTTGCGGACGACGGCGGGCACCGCCGTAAGACCCGCGAGCCTGGCCGCGCGCCACCTGCGCTCGCCGGCGATCAGCTCGTAGCCGTCGGCCAGCCTGCGCACAAGCAGCGGCTGCAGCACACCGTGCAGGCGGATCGACTCGGCCAGCTCCCCCAGCGGCTCCGCGTCGAAGCGGGTGCGGACTTGCTGGTGCGACGCTCGAATCTGGTCCACCGCGATCATCTGCGGCACGAGGGCATCACCTTCGCGAGACATCGGGATCAGTGCCTCGAGTCCGCGACCGAGACCGCGCAAGCGTGGTTGGCTCATCTTTCCAGAAGCTCCTTCGCGAGGGCGCGATATGCGATCGCTCCTCGACAAGTGGGGTCGTATTCGAGCACCGATTTGCCGTGGCTCGGCGCTTCGCTGATGCGCACATTGCGGGGGATCAGCGTTTGGAGGACCTCATGCGGATACGAGCGCCGGACCGATTCGAGGACGTCCCACGAAAGAGTGGTCCGCGCGTCGAACTGCGTCATCACGATGCCGGCAATGACGAGCTTCGGGTTGAGGTGAGAGCGCACCAGCTGGTGCGTATACATGAGGTGTCGCAGTCCTTCAAGAGAGAAGTACTCGCACTGCGTGGGAATCAACATGCTGGTGGCGGCGGTCAGGGCGTTGAGGGTGAGGAGGCCGAGGGACGGCGGGCAGTCGATGATCACGCATTCGACACCGGCTTGGGGCGCCGACAGCGCTCTGCGCAAGAGCGTTTCGCGTGCCTCGAGCGTGGCGAGCTCGATCTCGGCCCCGGCAAGGTCGATGTCCGACGGAATGATTTCCAACCCTGCGACGCTGGTCGGCTGAGCCACCTGCTGCACTTCGGATTCACCGGTCAGGAGGTGGTAGATGTTGAGACGGGCGCGGGTTGGGTCAAGTCCGAGTCCTGAGGTGGAGTTGGCCTGGGGATCGAGATCGACGAGCAGCGTCCGATGGCCCAGCTCGGCGAGTGCGGCGCCCAGGTTGATGGCTGTGGTCGTTTTGCCCACGCCGCCTTTCTGGTTGACCACGGCAAGGATGGGCGGGGTCGCCGTTGCCAACATCTTGGGGTTGGTCAGCTCAAGAGATCCTATATCTGGTGGCACTGCAGGGATTCTAGTCCAGATTCCACTGGGTTCCCAGCTGGGTTGTTAAGACTGTCCGACATCGTCCGAACGGGAGAATACCTGGTCGGGGCGAGTGGATCGGGTAGCCCCCTGGCGGGGCCCTCCCTCTCCCATGCCGGCCCTCCCCCGCCTGCACACCGCGTCCTCACGCTATTCAATCTTTTCCGGCTGTACAACCCTGCCCGTTAAGGGTTCGGCCTGAAGTCGCCGGCGGCGCCACATCGACCAGATTGCATAAGCCGAGAGAGCGACCAGGACGAGCTCGACCGCAATCGCGGCATCGACCTGTGAGGCTGCGAGTCCTACTCCGATCAACAGGTTGTAGGCCGCGTGGGCGATGGCTGAACTCGTGGTATTCGTGAACTTACGTAGCACGCCAAGGCCGAAAGCAGCCACGAGCACGAACAGGAGATCCAACGAAAACGAATATTGGGAATGAGATGCCGCAAACAGGACCGCAGTCGCGATGAGGCCCAGTCGCGGTTGGAGCGCGCCCCGGAAAAGAATCTCCTCGCCAAGGGCGGGTAGGACGGCAAGGGCCGCGATTCCGACCGGGTTGCTGACAAGTCCACCGAAGGTCTGATCTACGTTCGAGCTCACCTGGCGGTAGAGGTCAGGGGTCAAGACCTGGCTCAACGCAACGGTGGCCTGTGCAAGCGCGTACAGCGCGCCAGCCACGGCGAGTGCAAGCAAAACCTGCCACCACGCCGGCCTGACGAGCGAGAGCCTGGCTGCGGTCTGGCGCAGGTCGCGGCGCACGAAGATGCCTACGCCCGCTGCAGCAAGAACGATGAGTCCAAACGCCTCGGCGACCAGGTCGTCCACGCCAATCCCTGACTGAGGAGCGCTCGCCAGGTTCGTGAAGAGGGTGATCGAGACCTGGAGCCCGAAGAAAATCACGGCCAGAACGAGGGCCAGTGCATGGACCGGGTTGTCGGGGTCGGTCGGCAGGATTCGGGCCACCCATTCGCGGACTGGTTTGGAGGCGAGGGTCGCAGCGATCAAGCCGGTGGCCATGATCCCGAGGTCGAGCGGAAGCCGGTTCTGACCTTTCGGAACAGCGATCAACAGCGGGGCGCCGGCGACATCCAGCGCCCCGATGAGAAAGGTGATCCCGGCTGTCAGGCCGGCCAGGATCGCGATCGCGTGGTGCGCCCAGGGCCGGCCGACGCCCGCGTTGGCCGCGAGGATCAGCGGCAGCGGCAGCAAGAAGAGCGTCGCCGTCGACGCGGCGTCGAGGAAGAGGTGGCCGCTCAGCCTGGCTTGGAGGTCTGCGCCGGTAGTGGTTTCGTCGGAGCGCCGTCCTCAGGAGCCGGCGCCATGTCGATGAGGGGTCGGATCAGCTCGATGGGGAACGGCAGGAGGATGGTCGTGTTCTTCTCTGAGCCGATCTCCACCATGGTCTGAAGGAATCGCAATTGGAGCGCACCCTTCTGAGATGAGATCACCTGGGCGGCGTTGGCCAGGGTCTGCGACGCCTGGAACTCGCCGTCGGCGTTGATGATCTTGGCGCGCTTTTCGCGTTCCGCCTCGGCTTGCTTCGCCATCGCGCGCTGCATCGTGCTGGGCAGCTCGACGTCCTTGATCTCTACGACCGCGACCTTGATCCCCCACGGCTCGGTCTGCTCGTCGATGATCTTCTGCAGGTTCTGGTTGATCTTCTCCCGGTTGGCGAGGAGCTCATCGAGGGTCGCTTGTCCGAGTGCGGCGCGCAGCGTTGTCTGCGCGATCTGCGACGTCGCGTTGATGTAGTTCAGAACCTGGGTCACCGCTTTGCGCGCATCGATGACCTGGAAATAGATGACCGCATTCACTTTCGCGGTGACGTTGTCGTTCGTGATGACTTCCTGTGGCGGCACCTCGAGCGTGATGACGCGAAGGTCGATCTTGACCAGGCGGTCGACCCCGAAGGGAATGATGAAGAACAGCCCGGGGCCTCTCAGGGCAATCAAACGTCCGAGGCGGAAGACGACGCCGCGCTCGTACTCGGCTGCGATGCGAAGGCTCGAGAACGCGACGATGAGTGCGAGCACGAGGATCACCGCGATGACGGTGAGGATTCCGATGTCCACTAGCTCTTCTCCTTGACCGCAACCTTTCCGCCGTTCTCGCTCGGAGCCACTTTCAACTGAAGCCCGTCGCGCCCGATCACGCGCACCGGCGCGCCCGCGTGAATCGGTTCAGGCGTTGCGACAGCCTTCCAGAGTGCGCCTGAAACAAAGACTAGACCTTCTGGAGCGAGCTCCTCGCGTGCTTCGCCCACGGCGCCGACCATGTTTTCGGCTCCGACAAATGGGGGCGCCCGCCGCGCTTGCCACACCTTGCGAATGAAAAAGAGGAAGAACGCCAGCGTGACGACGCCCGAGCCGACCGCGATGATCGGGTTGACGCCAAGACCGATCGGCCCGGTGTTGACCAGAAAGGCCATGCCCAGCACGAGCGCGAAGACACCGCCGGTGCTCAAGATGCCGTGCGTATTTGCCTTCAGGTCGGCGATGAACAGGATAAGAGCGAGCAGCATCAACAAGGCGGCCGCGATGTTCACCGGTAGGTTGGCGAGCGAGACGATCGCGAGTATTGCTGCCAGACCGCCGAC
>Ga0209648_10000682_pt1 | contig 26457 bp, 26 predicted proteins | sample GraSoi2013_115cm_FD_185830 | JGI IMG/M metagenome (GOLD analysis project Ga0209648, IMG submission 185830) | Grasslands soil microbial communities from the Angelo Coastal Reserve, California, USA - Sample 9_17_2013_115cm (SPAdes) (version 2) | ecosystem: Environmental > Terrestrial > Soil >... | reverse complement strand
GACGCCGACCCCGACGCCGACCCCGACGCCGACTCCCACGCCGACGCCGGTCCCGACGCCGACCCCGACGCCGACCCCCACGCCGCCCCCTTCCCCGGCATCGACCTTCAACATCTCCCTGCAAGCGATCTCGCCCAACCCAACGACACCGGGAACAGCGACGAACGCCACGACGGACTTCAAGTTCAAGAACACCGGCTTGGAATTGGCTTCCAACGTGACCCTGGTCATCGAGGTCCTCGACTCAGCCGGCACCGTCGTGAACTCCCAGTCATGGACGGGCCAGAACGTCGCGCCAGAACAGACACTGAACGAGACCTACGCCTGGAAGGCGGCCTCGTCGCCCGGTACCTACACGGTCGAGGGACTCGTGCAGGACTCCTCCGGTCACACGCTCCAGCAGGCGCAGGTCGGAACCATCACGGTGAGCGTTCCCGCACTGCCAGGAACTCCGCCGGCCATGACATCGGCTGTCGGCTCGTGAACCGGTGGTGGACGATCGCGTACAGCGCTAACCGGCGCGTACGAACGAGAAAACTGCACCCATAACCCAGGGGCCGCGGATTCAAATCCCGGCCCCCGCCACCAGGAAAGTACGGGTCAGAGGCCTGACCGCTAGAAATAGCGGTCAGGCCTCTCGACCGTCTGTCGTCAGTGATGCACATGCCGTTGTCGGTCACAGGCAGGTAAGGGCCGCCGCCCCCGCGCCCGCGGGCTCATGACCTAAGAACGGAGGTGGCCCTCTGACGCCGGGGCGGCGTCTGGCATGCCGGGATCTGGGCCAGGGTCCTGGCCGGCGGCTGTGATCCGGAGGCGAGTGAGGTAGTGGGTCCAGCCGCTGGCGTGCCCGGGCTGTTCAGCGGGCGGCAGGTCGCGGTGCTCGAGCTCGACGCGGGTGCCGCCGCGCTCGGCGGCGAGACGGATCTCGACGGTGCTGGCTCCGGCCGGCAGGCGGGCGGAGTCAGCGTAGCCCCAGCTGATGAGGAGCCGGTGCGGAGGGTCGAGGTGCAGGTAGCGGCCGCGTACCGGGGTGCCCTTGATGTCGAGGTCGAAGCGGCCGCCGGGCCGGGCTTCGAGCAGTGCGTACTCGCCCATCCAGGAGACGATGGCCTCCGGCCGGGTGAAGTACTCATAGACCCGTTCGGGCGGGGCGTTGATGTGCACGGAGGCAGTGACCGGTTCAGCCGCCATCGGCGGACTCCACGGCCTGCTTGAGGCGCTGCAGGCTGTCGGGCCAGAACTCGGCGAGGAAGTCCCGCAGCGCGGCGAGCCCTTCCGGGCGGACCACGTAGAGGCGCCGCTGGCCCTGCGGGCGGACCGCCACCAGGCCGGCGTCCTTGAGCACCTTCAGGTGCTGCGAGATGGCCTGCTGGGTGACGTCGAACTGCTCGGCGATCTCGTTGACCGAACGCGGCCGGTCGCGCACGAGCCGCAGGATCTCCCGCCGGCGCGGTTCGGCGAGGGCCTGGAACGCTGCCTCGCTCACGGCACCCAGCATAACACAAGGGTTGACTTGTACAAGCGGCAGCTAGTAGCTTATACAAGCCTGAGCTTGTGCAGACTCGGCGGATGGCCGGCCGCCACTGGCCGGAGCCGCCCCGGCGGAAGGAGCCCGTATGAGCACCCAGGACACGGCCGCGATCATCCGCGCCTATCACGACGCGTGGACGACAAAGGACTTCGCCCAGGCGACCGCCCTGCTGGCCGGCACCCTGGCGGTCGAGGTGCCGGTCAACGACTACCCCACGGCCGAGTCCTTCGCCGCTGCGCTGAAGAGCTTCGGGTCAATGGTGACCAGCGTCGACCTGCTCGCTGCGATGAGCGCCGGCCGAGAGGCGATGCTCCTGTACGACCTCGACGTCGAGCGTCTGGGGACGCTGCGCGTTGCCGAGCACTTCACCGTCGACGACGGCAAGATCACCCGCATCCGCCAGATCCACGATACCGCGGCCGTCCGTGCGGCCGGCCTGGCCGGGGAGGCCGCGGGCCCCTTGCGGCACAGGAAGGAAAGGCCATGACAGCAAGACCCGGCGAGTTCCCTGGCGCCCGGACCGCGATGTACGCGCGGCAGCTCACCATCCATGCGGCCCGCGAGCGCGTGTTCGACGCCATCGCCACGCTCGACGGTCCCCGTCACTGGTGGACCACCGTCGTGAGCGGGTCCGCCGCGGCCTGCGGCGAGCTACGCTTCGGGTTCGCAGGACTGGACGAGCAGATCGTCATGCGCGTCGACGCCGTCCACCCCCCCTGCGCGGTCGGGTGGTCGTGCGTGGCACACACCCGGGACGGGGAGTGGACCGGCACCGAGGTGCGGTTCGAGCTCGCCGAGCTCGGGCCGCAGACGTGCGGTCTGGACTTCCGCCACATCGGCATCTCCCCCGACGTGGTGGCGGAGGGCTGGGACCGCTTCCTGGCCAGCCTGGCCGCCTACGCCGAGCGCGGGGAGGGCTGCCCGTACGGCGCGTGACGGGGCGAGGCAGGCCTACGCGGATATGGGCGCCGCCGAAAGCCGCCGCCAGAGGCCGCGAACTCGCCGAAACGCCCTTGGCCCGCGCCCGGCGTGAAGCGGGATACATTCCGGTTGGGTCTGCGATACTGGTGCGATGCCCGAGCCAGCTATCCCCATGTCAACCACGGATACTCTCCCGCACGGCCTGCAGCAAGATCATGTAATAAATCGCGCAGCAGTATTGACGAGTCGCGGGCATCCAAATCCTGGATCGGCCCGGGACGCCCTGGCTGACTGGGCGGAAAGATGCAACTACGACGCTGTTGTGGGCGTCCGTTTCGTGGCCGTCCCGGAAATAATCACGCCAGCCGAGATAATAACCGAGGTTAAATGGGCGGCCTACGGAACGGCTATCGGCTGGTGAGGGCTGGCCACGAAGATGCAGAACGGGTGCCCGGCGAGGTCGGCATAGACGCGCAGTGGCTCATCGGGATCGCCGGAGCGGTCGTAGAGCAGCCGGGCGCCCAGCGACAGGGCTCGCTCGTGCTGGATGTCGAGGTCGGCGGTCGTGGGCACGGTCAGGTCCAGGTGCAGCTGCTGCGGGCGCGGACCGTCCGGCCATGTCGCCTCCGCAAGCTCCGCCACCTGCTGGAACGCCAAGCGGGCCCGGTCGGCGGGATCCTGCAGCACCAGCCAGTCCTGCCCGGCTGGGTCCGGCTGGCCGGTGGCCGGGGGCTCGTCCCCCCGCCGGTAGCGCAGGCCCAGTAGCTGGCGGTAGAACTCCGCGAGCGCACGCGCGTTAGTGCTGTCCAGGACCACCTGCCGAAGCTCGGGGAACCCCCGCTCAGTCTCCACCACGTCACCTCCCGCGGCACGGTGCCGCCACCATTCTCCCGCCCGCGCAGCCCAGGGTCCCAATAGCGGACCGGGCGGGCGGTCGCCATGATCTGGGGCGCAGTGATCCTGCTCACCGCCGCCATTCTCATAGCCGTCTGCATCGACGCGCAAGCACCGGTGCCGCGCCGCTTAGACCTTCGGGGGCGCCCGCCCCGCGCCGTTACTCCCGAGCCGACAAGACCTTCCGGGGATGGGCGCCGTCCACGTAGCCCAGGAACGGCGGATAGATGTTATAGCCCAGGAGTTCCTGGAGCCGTTCGGGCAGCTGCCGTACGACGTCGCGCGGTACCGCCAGGCAGTGGTTCTCCTGCGGCCGCAGCCACGCGGAGACGTACTCCAAGATCACGCCCAGGCGCGGCCGGCCGGTGCGGTTGGCCCCGCCGCCGTGCCAGAGGCTGCCGAGGTAGAACATGACCGAGCCCGGTGCCACGGTGGCCGTCTGAACCGGGTCGCCGGCGCCCGGCTGGCGTCCGGGTTCCCAGCGGTGGCTGCCCGGGATGAACCTGGTGGCGCCGTTGTCCTCAGTGAACTCATCCAGGGGCCACATGGTGTTGACCACCACCGGCGGGCAGGGCTGCGGCAGCGGGTACACCGCGTCGTCGCGGTGCAGCATCTGGGCGCGCTCACCCGGGCCGATGCGGATACCCACCGGGGCGCTGAGCTGGTAGTGCCCCAGGACGACGTCAAGTACCTCGAGCAGAAGCGGGTGAACGGCGGCCCGGTCGAACGTCCGGGTCTTGGCGAACAGGGCATAGACCCGCTGGGTGGCCAGCCCTTCGAAGGCATTGCGCCCGGTCGGCGTCGCCTCCAGCACCCGGGCCAGGTCAGCCCGGGCGGCCTGGACCCCGTCCGCGGCCATCAGGCCGGAGACGATCACGTAGCCATCGTCGGTCAGCCGCTGCGCCACATCCTGGCCGGTGGACGTTGCGCCTGGCATCGGGGCCATCACCACCCATGAGCCTAAACCAGGCCGCCTCGCTCGGGCCCGCTCGGCGACACGCAAACCGGATGGACCAGGACGGTGACCTGTCGCGGTCAGATCGCGGCCAGTGCGTCGATCTCGACCCGGAACGCCGGGTTCACCAGGCTGCTGACTTGCACCAGCGTGCTGGCAGGAGGCTTGTCCAGCGAGATGTACTCGTCGCGGACCTGCCTGAAGGCGTCCAGGTCGGCGAGGTCGGTGAGGTAGACCGTCAGCTTGACGACGTGCTCCATGCCCGCGCCTACCGCGGCCAGAGCGGCGGTGAGGTTGTCGAACACCTGCCTGACCTGGGCCCGCGGGTCATCAGGCCCGGCAAGCTTTCCTTGCGCGTCCAGGGGCACCTGCCCGGAGACGGCGACCAGGTGCCCGCTGAACGCCACGGCGTGGCTGTAGCCGTTGACCGGTGGCAGCCCGTCGGGCCGGACGTAGTGCTGCTGCATGGGGTCCTTCCTGAGAACCGCCCCGGAACATCAGCACTGTAACGATCAAGCATCAGAGCCCGTGAGACGACACGCCGGATACGCCGGGACATCGCCGCACCCGACTCGCCGAGATACTTACTCGAAAACAAGCTGCATACCTAGCTATGTCATGCTAGTATCGAATACGTTAGCGAATCGGCCGGGGAGGACGCCATCACCACCACCCGGGACCCAGAGCCTTTCGGCTCGCCCGAAGAGCCGTACGACCACCACGCGCTGACGCCTGCGGAGCGGACGGCGCTGGCCCGGCTGGAGAACGGCCAGCAGTTGCGCGCGGCCGACGAGGCTGCGCTGGCCCGGCTTGGAGACGACCTGTGCGGCCCTGCAGACGACTCTGGCAGCTGCCCGCCGGAGGAGCATGACGCGTGGATGGCCGACCTGGCCGCCGCGGCCCGCGATGCCCTCCCGGGCGCGCCCGGCCCGGAAGTGCCGGATTGGCTGGATGCCGGGTTCACCCATCGCGAAGGGACCGGCGGGGCCGGGTTCGCCGCAGGCGGTGTGCTGGACCGGACGCCGGCGGGCTGGCTGCTCGCCATGGCCGCGGACCGGACCTGGGACAGCGGCCTGGGCCAGCTGTCGGACCCCGAGCTCGTCGGGCTGCTAAGCGCCGCGCAACGCAACGGCTCCCGCCAAGCCGCCCTCGGGCTGGCCGTGATCGGCGAACTCGCCGCCCGCCGCGCCGGCCCGGACGGCATTCCCGGCGAGCATCTCCAGGACGAGATCGCCGCGGTGCTGACCCTGACCGGCTGGACCGCCGCCCGCCAGGTTGCGCTGGCCGCCGCTATGACGCGGCTGCCCGACGTCGCGGCGGCGCTGGCCGCCGGGTGGATCGACCCGGACAAGGCCAGGGTGTTCGCCGACGAGCTGATCGTGATCGATGACGACGTGGCCGCCGCGGCGATCGCCGCCAGCCTGGTGCCCCGCGCGCCTGGGATGACCACGAGCGAGCTGAGACGGAAGCTGCGGCAGAAGATTGCCTCGTTCGACCCGCAGGCCGCCAAGCGGCGCAAGGAGAAGGCGGAGAAGGACGCCCGGGTGGAATCCTGGGTGGAGTCGGACGGTACCGGCGCGATCGCCGGGCGGGGCATGAACCTGGCCAAGATGATCGCTGCGGACCAGCAGGTCGACGCCGACGCCCGCTGGCTGCAGGCCAACGGCGCGCCGGGCACCCTGGACCAGCTGCGCGTCGAGGTCTTCCTAACGCGCCTCTGCGGTCAGCCCCTGTACACCCTTCTGCCCGAGCCCTCCACCGGGACCGGCGCGGGCAAAGGCACCGCCGGGACTCGCGCGAGCGCTGCCAGCGCGAGCACTGGTGGCGCGGGCACTGCCAGCGCGGCTGACGCGGGCGCGCTGGGCGGCGGCCTGGGCGGGTCGGTGAACCTGACCATGCCGGCGGGAACGTGGCTGGGCGTCTCGGACGCGCCGGGCGAGGCCGGCGGGTACGGCACGATCGACGCCGGTACCTGCCGCGACCTCGCCGCAGCCCTCGCCGCCGCCGGCCGACGCACCCGCTGGTGCATCACCCTCGTCGACCGCAACGGCTGGGCCGTGGCCCACGGCTGCGCCCGGGCCGGCCCCGGCCCGCCTGGCACCGACCGGGCCTGGCTGGCGTCGGTGACGATCACCACAATTGAGTCGGGGACCTGCTCGCACCGGCGGGAGTCCGCCACGTACCGGCCGTCGGCCTCGCTGCGGCATGTAGTGAAGGTCCGGTCCCCTCGGTGCGGGTTCCCGGGGTGCCGGCACCGGTCCGAACGATGCGATGACGATCATACGGTTCCGCACCATAAGGGCGGGAAGACGTGTGAATGTAACCTTTACCCGCTGTGCAGACGACATCACAGGGCCAAGCAGGCCCAGGGCTGGCGGCTAACGCAGCCAGAGCCAGGCATCCTGACCTGGACGCTGCCCTGCGGACGGCAGGTCACCGTCACCCCCGAGCCCTACCCCGTCTAACCAAACGTCAGAAGATGGCGGGCGGAGGGGCGGGAGAGGGTTTCGCCCTTGCGTCGGTAATCGCCCTCGCTCCTGCGGCGAAGCGGGCCAGGTCTTCGCCGTCGACCAGCCGGGCCGGGAACGGGTCGCCGGCCGTCCGCCGCGTCAGCTCCGCGACGGGGAGGTCATGCTGCGCGCCGGCCAGCACCAGGTTGCCGAACCTGCGGCCGCGCAACACGGCCGCGTCGGCGATCAGGCAGGCGTGCCGGAAGGCGGACCACACCGTCGCCGCCTGTGCGCGAGCGTGCGCGAGCGGAGGGCCGTCGCCGACGTTGGCGCCGTAGATGCCCGGCGGGCTCAGCGCACGGGCCGCGGCGGCCGCGAACTCTACCGACGTCAGGTGCGCCGGAGTGCGCGCCCCCAGGAACAGGTCCGCTATGACCACATCAAAGGATCCGGCCGGGACGTGTTCCAGAACGGCGCGGGCGTCTGCGACCCTGACGCGCACCCGGCCCGTGCGGCCCCCGCGCGCCCGGCGGCCGCGCTGGACCAGAGGCAGCCGCCGCCGGACAAGGTCCACCAGCGCGGCGTCCGCCTCGACCGCCAGCTGGTCGGAGCCTGGCCGGGTTGCTGCCACGTAACGGGCCAGGGTCAGGCCGCCTCCCCCGAGGTGCAGCACGCGCAGCGGCTCCCCGGCCGGCGCCGCCAGATCAACCAGGTGCCCGAGCCGCCGCATGTACTCGAATTCCAGGTACTGCGGATCATCGAGGTCAACGTGTGACTGCGGGGCGCCGTCCACCAGCAGCGTCCAGGCCCTGCGCCGGTCGGGATCACCAACAAGCTCGACGACTCCCGAATCGGCACCCGGCCGGGCGGCCGGCCGGCCGCGGTCCTGCTGCCGATGTGCCATATCGGCCAGTATCTCCTGCGGCGGCGGCAAGAACGGAGCTGGTCTCAGCAGGCGGTGCAGCGGCATGCCGCCGGGCCGGGGCCGACGGCTGACCTGATTCCCGTTGACCGTACATGCCTGGTGAAATCTCACTATCGTGGGATGGGCTGGGCACCGGCCCATGTGGGGCTGGGGATGTCGGCTGGGCCATAGGAATCGAGCCGCTCATTTGCAGGTGCTCGGCAACCGCACCGCGAGTGGAGGTGCGTGAGATGGTGCGCCCGTGAGCCGCGGGACGGACCCGGTCCTGCCCGACTTGGGAATGTCAGGCAAGATCGGCGATTACCGCCTGGACGGCCATATCGGCCGCGGCGGCATGGCCGTCGTCTACCTCGCCCAGGACGAGCGACTGGACCGCACGGTGGCACTCAAGATCATTGCGCCGGAGCTGGCGCGCGACGCCGCCTTTCGAACCCGGTTCCTGCACGAGTCACGGGCTGCCGCCGCGGTCGGCCACCCCAACATCATTCCGGTCTACGACGCCGGAGATGCGGGCGGCGTCCTGTACGTGGCTATGCGTTACGTTCAAGGCGGCGATGCCCGGTCGCTGCTCAACCGGCTCGGGCCGCTCCCGTTTGGCTGGGCCTGGAGCATCACCGCCCAGGTCGCGTCGGCCCTGGATGCCGCTCATGCCCACGGCCTGATTCACCGCGACGTCAAGCCCGCCAACATGCTTCTCGATGCCGACAGCGCGGCGGGCGGGAGAGCGCCTCGCCGGGCCGACGGCAGCGACTTCGACCACGTGTACCTGTCCGATTTCGGGATCAGCAAGAACTCGCCGCCAGGCGAGAAGACCGCGATGGGACAGTTCGCGGGGACACTCGATTACGTCGCGCCGGAGCAGATCGAGGGCCAAGCCGTCGACGGACGCGCGGACCTCTACTCGCTGGCCTGCGCCGGGTTCGAGCTGCTGTGCGGCACGCCGCCATTCGGGCCGGACCAGGGCCTGACCGTGATGTACGCCCAGCTGTACGCCCCACCGCCCACGGCCACCGCGCGGCGCCCCGATCTGCCTGCGGCAGTCGATCTGGTCCTGGCCACGGCCATGGCGAAGAACCCGGCCAACCGGTACGCCAGCTGTGGCCAGTTCGCTGAGGAACTGCGGACCGCGCTGGGGCTCGTTCCCGGCGAGTCGGGTATGCCCGCGCGGCCGCGCTCGCCGCGCTACGCCGGGCCGGTCGCGGAAGCCTGGCCGGCCGCCGCGGAGCAGGAATCGGCCGCGAAGGCCGCGGCACCCACGCTGTACGGGCCCGGCTGGCCGCCGTCCCCGCTAGAGCAGCCTCCGGCCGGACCGGACCGGCTGAGCGTGGACGCGGCGGGCACGCCGGACCGGCTGAACGCGGGTGCGGCGGGCACGCCGGAGTGGGCGGGCGCGGGCCCGGCGGGCACGCCGGAGTCGGTAGGTACCGCGGACAGGCCGGGTCGGCTGTACCCGCGGCAGCCCCGGCCACACCCCAGCCGCACGAGGCTCATCCTGGCTGTCGCTGCCGCGGCCATTGTCGTGGTCGCCGTGGTCGTCGGCATGAGCCTGTCGAAGGGATCGGCGCCGGGCGCGTCGGCGCCGCGTACCGCATCCTCAGCGCCGGCATCGTCTGTCGCGGCATCCCGGCAGGCGGCCGCCGTCAACCATCTGCTGGGCTCGAGCGCGGCCACACGAAACGCACTGATAGGCGCGATCAGGAAGGCCCATAATTGCGCGCACTTGCCCACTGCGGTCAGGCAGATCCAGGCCGTCGTGAACCGGCGCAGCGCCGAGTTCAACCATGCGACGGCCGTGTCAACGGCTGCGCTGAGCAATGGCGCGACCGTGCGGTCCGACCTGCTCGCGGCGCTGCGCCACTCGCTGGACGCCGACCGGGACTACCTGACCTGGGCCCAGCAGCGGCTGAGCTCCGGGTGCACGCCGGCGGCTCGATCGAGTGCCTACCGGGCCGCGCTGAACGCCGACGGGCAGGCCGACGCGGCTAAGGCGGCGTTCGTCCAGGTGTGGAATCCGGTCGCGGCCCGGTACGGACTCCCGCGGAAGTCGCCCGGCGACATCTAGAGCCCGGGCTGGCGTCCTCCGCCCTCGTCACCCGCAACACCGCCGACCTGGCCCGCAGCACCGTGACGCTGCTTAATCCCTTCGATCCCACGCCTGCGACCTGACATGACCAGCCTTTGCGTCTAAAAGAGGCTGCCGAGTACAAGCTGATTGGCGTCATCGCCGCGAAGCCACGCGCTTCCTCACCGCGAACGAGGCGCGGCCGTAGTGTCCTGCCCGGCTACAGTTACGGAGAGTGAACATCCGGCGAGTGCGACAGGTGCTGGATCTCATGCCTGGTATCAGCCTGATCGGGCGGTCTCCCGGCTGCCCGGGCAGGAGGTGGGCGATGTCCCCGCCGGAGCGTTCGCGCGTCCGAGACGACGGCGCATCCAGCGTCGATGACGAAGAGCAATATCGCCACATCGTTGAGAGGCCCGGCTGCGGCAGAATCAGGAAATAGCTGTGCGATGCCCCAGGCCGTGAAGGCGAGAACCGCGACAAGCCGCATCAGTCCGTGTCGTGCCTTAGGCGGATGCGCGACGCTTACAGCGGCGATAGCACTGGCGACCATCAGCAATGGTGCAGCCGACACGGCGGCGTGGTGGGTCCACCGGACGCTCCCGCCGATCCCGTCAGCGGTGACTAGCAGGATGCTTCCGGCGATGGAGGTCAGGCCAAGCCCTATTGCGACCGAGAGCCGGACGTGCGGTGCGCCTGCTTGCTGGGGTTGATCCACGAGGTCCACGGTATCGGGGCGGATCGCAGGCCGGACTCACAGGCTGCCTGGGTAGGGAGGTTCGGGCAAGGCGAGGACTGCGCCGTTCAGCGCAGGTGAGGCGCCGGGCTGATCGGCGGAGACAAGTTCAGCTGAGCAGCCGTCGGCGGGGAGCGGGAAGGTGGCCATGCCGCATCAGCGGGCGCCGTCAGGGAGGCTTGGGTTCGGCGCGGCGCCGACGGGAGGGCGGAGGTGGCACCACCTTTCCGGCGAGGGCGCGTCCGGTTGGGATCACAACCAGTTTCCCCTCACGGGTGCGGACCGCGAAGGACCCGGCATCAGCCTCCTCAAGAATGCCGAGCACGTCGGTCATCTGCTTGCTGTCACCCGGTCCTGGCCGCCAGCGGATCACGACCCGCTTGCCGACATCGGCGGGGGTGAGCCAGATTTCCAGCCGGTAGCGCATGCCGCCCCCAAGGACGCAGCATCAGGGCCCGCTTCGTCTGAGACGATGGTCAGGCATACAAACCGCCTCGTTGATACAGACTGTAGCTGTACATCGAGGGTGGGCCGCCGATGCTTAGCCCAACGTCCGGTGACTCAGCACGAGCCGGTACCCGTCGGGATCGACGATGGTCCTGCCCTGGTGGTCCGGGTTGGCACCACGCAGCTGCGCTACCAGCTTCGCTGCATCGAGGACCTGCAGGCGATGCTGAAGGAGCGCGGCGACTGGGTGCCGCTGGGCAACACCGACGAGCAGAAGCAGGCACCCGACGGCACCGTCGAGGCCTGGGGCCGGTCTCCCGACAACCCGGTTGGCGGCTGGTACGGCCTGAAGAAAGGGCTCCGCGGCCGGTTCGGCAACTACGTGCCTCCGGTCCTGGAAGTGCTCGGCCTGGCCGAGGTCGAGCACAACGCGCGCAATAACCGGATGCGGGCCCGCTAGGACCCGGCCCCCGGACCCTGTGCTTGCTGGTTCCGCTGTCGCCGCGTGACCTTCGCGGCTACCATCGCCGCCATCGCCCGTGGCCGGGGGAGTCATCGGCATCGGGTACGCCCGGGGGTTGCGCGGCGGTTGCTGACCGCGATATCTGCGCCAAGATCCGATCCGGCATCCTAATGCGCGCATATTGTGCCAATATGTTCAGTGACATTGCGGGAGGGCGTACATGGGCCGCTGGGGAAGACGGTATCGCCGCTGGACGGTCAGCACGGTATTAGTGCTGGCCGTGGTCGCCGCAGCTCCCGCGGCCGCCGTGATGGCCGCGGCGTCCACGGCGGGCTCGCACCCGGAGATCGGGGTCGTGCACACCGTCACCTCGTCCGCGCAGCAGACGGCCCGCGCGCTCTGGACGCCCTCGCGGATGGCGGCTGCCACGCCCGCGCCGGTTCCCTTCACCGCGGGCCCCGCGATCAGCCCTCCTCCCGGGACGCCTTCCGCCACGCTCTTCAACGGCGTGCCCACTGTCGGTGCCCTGTTCTTCACCACCAACGGGGGGGTCACGCACTTCTGCACGGCCAGCGTCGTCGACAGCACCAACGAGAACCTGGTCCTGACCGCCGCCCACTGTGTCGATCCCGGCACATTCGTCAGCAACATCGAGTTCGTCCCGGGATTCCACGCCGGCCACCGGCCCTACGGCGCGTGGGTCGTTAAGAAGATCTTCGTCGCCCGGGGATGGGCGAACGGGCAGAACCCGAACCTCGACTTCGCATTCATGACGGTCACCCCCCCGGGGCGGCGGCCACTCCAGAAGGTGACCGGCGGGCTGCAGCTCGGCATCGACCGTCCCTACCGGCGCCCCATCGAGGTCATCGGCTACAACAACACCGACCACAGGCCCGTTGAGTGCGCGACGCACAGTTTCGAGTTCAGGCCGGACCAGATGGAGTTCTTCTGTCACGGCTACCGGGACGGAACCAGCGGCGGCCCCTGGATCGTCAGCTATAACCCCCGCTACGGCACGGGCGTGGTCATCGGCGTCATCGGCGGCTTCGAACAGGGCGGCTTCCTCGAGTGGGCGTCCTACAGCGCGTACTTCGGGCGCCCGGCCCTCCAGCTGTTCCAGCAGGCGGGGCGTTAGGGAATCTCATAACGCGGCGGCTGCGGCCGGAGCGCCACCGGGCGTCAGCAATGCCTCAGGAAGCGTCCAGCCGGCATGCAGATCGGTTTCCTATTGTCTGCTGAGACGCGACGGGCGTGCTGAGCAGGAAGGGCTGGAGCCGTGCGTGAGAAGGTCACCATCTCGCACCGCGGGGCGAGGTACGAGATCGGGCGAGGAGAGCACTTCTACGGGATCTGGGCCGCGGGGACGCCGGGGTCGCGGGCGCAGCCGCTCGAGTGGTGGCCCGATACCCGTGAGGGCTGGTCCGCAGCGTGGCAGCGGTTCGCGGCGATCGAGGCGCCAGGCACGATCGTCCCGGTCAGTCAGCGCCAGGCAATCCCCGCTGCGGGTAACGCCATCGTCGCGGCGGCGCTGCTCGCCGCGGGCGTCGTCTGCGGGATCGCGGGGCTCTTCCCCGGCTACCTCGGCGGAGCGAGCCTGGCCCAGCAGCCGGCCGAGCTCGTGCCGCATGCGATCTACCTCGCCGCCTGGAGCATGAGCGCACTGCTCGTCCTGCTCGGGGGTGCCCGCCTCCGGGTGGGAGCGCTCCTCGGGGTAGGGACGAGTGTCGTCACCTTCGGCCTCTTCTTCGCGGACGCCGGCACGGTGATCGCCGGGGGTGCGCACCTCATGGGCGCCGGCCTGGTGCTCGGGCTCATCGGCTGGCTCGCCTGCGCGGCCGGCTCCGCGATGGCGTTCCGGCTTCGGTCGGCCGGCGCGCCAGGCAGGCCGAACGGCAGCCAGGTGGGTCCCGTGGTGGCGCTCATACTCGCCGGGCTGGGCGCGGCGGTCGCGTTCGCCCCCTCGTGGGACAGCTATGTCCTGCGGACGGCGGCCGGGACGCAGTCCGTGACCGCGGGCAACGCCTTCGCGAACCCCGCGCCGGTGATCGCCGGCGACGTCGCCGTGATGGTCGCGCTGGTCGCGGTGGTGGTCGTCGCCGCCCTGTGGCGCCCGATGCGGCATGGGGCGGCGCTGCTCGCCGGGGCCACCATTCCCATGGCGGCCCAGGCGATCTCGGCTCTCGTCCTGGTCGGCGAGGGCGCGTCGCCGGCCCAGTTCGGGATCTCCCCGGCACAGGCCGCGCAGGCCGGGCTCACGATCGACTCCGGGGTCACGCCCGTGTTCTGGATCTACTGCGCGTTCGTCGTGGCGCTGATCGCGTCGTGCGCGTGGATGCTCCTCGCGTCCCGCCGGAGCGCTCCCGGGCCGGACGCGCTCGTCGCGAGCAGCGTCCTGTCGCCGGCGCCCCAGGACGGCGACGTGCCCAGCGGGGTGACGCCAGGCCGTCCCGAAACGCCGGATGCGACAAGCGCCTAGCCCTACCGGCTGCTTCCGCGGGAGCTACTCTGGGCCGGTGCGGGTCGCGACCTGGAACGTGAACTCAGTCAAGCAGCGAGTGCCCAGGCTGCTGCCGTGGCTGGACCAGCGGCAGCCCGACGTGCTCTGCCTGCAGGAGACCAAGCTCGCCGACGACGCGTTCACTGAACTGCTCGGAGGTGAACTGGACCGCCGAGGCTATGCTGTCGCCCTGCACGGCGAGGCCCGGTGGAACGGGGTGGCGATCGCCTCCCGGGCGGGCCTGGACGACGTCGTGGCGGGAATCCCCGGCGCGCCCGGCTTCCCCCGCCCGGAGGCGCGCGCGGTGTCCGCGACCTGCGGCGGGATCCGGGTGTACTCGGTGTACGTGCCGAACGGGCGGGCGCCGGACTCCGAGCACTATCGCTACAAGCTGGCCTGGCTGGCGGCGCTGCGGGAGATGGTCGGCGCCGGCCCGGACGCCTCGGTCGTGTGCGGGGACATGAACATCGCGCCGACGGACGCCGACGTATTCGACCCGGACGCCTACATCGGCCAGACCCACGTCACCCCGCCGGAGCGCGAGGCGCTGGCCAGCCTGCAGGCGCTCGGCCTGCATGACGTGGTGCGGGAGCGCTGGCCGACCGAGCGGGTCTTCACCTACTGGGATTACCGGGCCGGGATGTTCCACCAGGACTTCGGGATGCGGATCGACCTGGTGCTGGCCACCGCCCCGGTGGCCGACCGGGTGCGGGCGGCCTGGGTGGACCGTCAGGCGCGCAAGGGCACCGGGCCGAGCGACCACGCCCCGGTGATCGTCGACCTGGACGAGGCACCCGACGGTGACATCGGCCCGGTGGTGCCGCCGCCCTCGGCGCGCCCGGCCGGGCGGCGCACGGTCAAGCTGCCCCAGTCCCCCTGAGGTTTGTCGGCGGACGCAGTAGGAAACGGCGGCCGGGCCGCCGACAATGTGGGGGGACCCGCACCTGGAGATGATCGATGACGGCTGACGCCCGCAACCCCGAGCACCTCGATGTCCTGATCGTCGGGGCCGGCCTGTCCGGCATCGGCGCCGGCCATTACCTGCAGGCCCAGTGCCGGTGGGCGTCCTGGGCCATCTTCGAGGCGCGCGACGCGATCGGCGGCACCTGGGACCTGTTCCGGTACCCGGGGGTCCGGTCTGACTCCGACATGTTCACCCTGGGGTATGCGTTCCGGCCGTGGGACGGGGCCAAGGCGATCGCGGACGGCGCGTCGATCCTGGCTTACATCCAGGACACCGCGGCCGCGGCGGGCATCGGCGGGCGCATCCGGTTCGGTCACCGGGTGGTCCGGGCTGCGTGGAGCAGCGACGAGGCGCGCTGGCACGTCACCGCGCAGCGGACCGACACCGGCGAGGTGGTGGAGGTCACCTGCGGCTTCCTGTTCTGCTGCACCGGCTACTACCGTTACGACCACGGCTACGTGCCGGACTTCGCCGGCATGGACCGCTTCGCGGGCACGATCGTGCACCCCCAGGCGTGGCCCAGCGATCTTTCCTGCAACGGCCAGAGGGTGCTGGTGATCGGCAGCGGCGCCACCGCCGTGACGCTCGTTCCCGCGCTGGCCGCGACCGCCGGTCACGTGACCATGGTCCAGCGGTCCCCGAGCTACGTCGCGTCGATGCCGGCCAGGGATCCGATCGCCGACGCGCTGCGGCGCGCGCTGCCCCGGCGGTATTCGGGCCCGGTCATCAAGTGGTTCAAGGCCCTCACCACCCAGGGGTTTTACCGGCTGAGCCGCAGCCGCCCGGAGCTTGTCAAGGGGATGCTGCGCCGGATGCTCGAGCGCCAGCTGCCGGCCGGATACGACATCGACACCCACTTCACGCCGCGGTACAACCCCTGGGACCAGCGGTTCTGCCTCGTGCCCGACGGCGACCTGTTCCAGGCCATCAGGAACGGCTCGGTGTCGGTCGTCACCGATCAGATCGACACGTTCACCGAGCGGGGCCTGCGGCTGCGGTCGGGCACCGAGCTGGAGGCCGACATCATCGTCACCGCGACGGGCCTGGAGTTGCTGTTCCTCGGCGGGATCGAGCTCTCGGTCGACGGCGAGGCGGTCGACCTGCCCGGCCGGCTGACCTACAAGGGGATGATGGTCGAGGGCGTGCCGAATCTCGCCGTCGCCGTCGGCTACACGAACGCGTCGTGGACGCTCAAGTGCGACCTCACCTGCGGATACGTGTGCCGGCTGGTCAACCACCTGCGCGCGACCGGGATGCGCCAGGCCACGCCGGTCAACCGGGCCCCGGCGGTCAGCACCCGGCCGCTGCTCGACCTGACCTCGGGCTACATCCAGCGGTCGGCCCACCGCTTCCCCAAGCAGGGCTCGAGATTCCCGTGGCAGATCCAGCAGAGCTACCTGCGCGACTACCGGTCACTGAAGCTGAGCGGCATCGAGGACGATGCCATGGTGTTCTCCAATCCAGTCCGCGAGAAGGCTGCCGCCGGGTCAACCGCTGGCTGACCGCTGGGTTAGGAGCAGAGCATGAAGACGTTCCGCGGCCGGGTCGCGGCCGTGACCGGGGCCGGCTCGGGCATCGGCCGGGCGCTGGCCCGGGAGCTCGCCGCCCGCGGCGCCCACCTGGCCCTGGCCGACATCGACGAGGCCGGCCTGGCCGAGACCGTCATGCTCGGCCAGGGCTCCGGGACGAAGATCACCTCGCAGCGCCTCGACGTCGCCGACCGCGATGCGGTGTACGCCTGGGCCGGTCAGGTCGTGGCCGACCACGGCCGGGTCAACCTGATCGTCAACAACGCCGGCGTCGGCCTCGCCGCCACCGTCGAGGCCATGTCGTACGAGGACTTCGAATGGCTGATGAGCATCAACTTCTGGGGCGTCGTCTACGGGACCAAGGCGTTCCTGCCGCATCTCAAGGCGGCGGGCGAGGGTCATGTGGTCAACGTGTCGAGCGTGTTCGGGCTGATCAGCGTGCCCTCGCAGTCTGCCTACAACGCCGCGAAGTTCGGGGTCCGCGGGTTCACCGACGCGCTGCGCATGGAACTGGAGCTGGAAGGCTCGCCGGTCTCGTGCACGACCGTGCACCCCGGCGGCGTCAAGACCAACATCGCCCGGAACGCACGGGTTGACCCCAGCGTGATGGCCAACCTCAGCCATCCGGACGCTGCCGCCGACGACTTCGACAAGCTGGCGCACACGAGTCCGGAGAGCGCGGCGCGCCAGATCCTCCGGGGCGTGACGCGCGATCGCCGCCGCGTCCTGGTCGGCGCCGACGCGACGGCGATCGACGTCATCTCCCGGCTCCCTGCCGCACTATCCCAGCGGCTGATCGAGAAGGGAGCCAGCCGCCGCCGTCGGGGCTAGCACACCCACCTCGGCCAGCCCGGCACCCGGCGCGGCTCACGGGACGAACTGAGGCCCGCGCGCCTACCCGATGTCGCGAATCGAAAACCGTGAACCTCGCCGCTCAGGGCCGGGTGCCGAACGACGGCTTGCCCGGCTGGACGGGCAGCGTGGCGTAGGCATCATGGACCCAGTCGCACAGCAGCGGCCGGGTCTCGCGCGGGTCGATGATCTCCTCGATGCCGAACCGTTCGGCGGTCCGCAGCGGGTTGCGCACGGCGTCGAGCCGGGCCCGGATGTCGGCGAGCATCGCGGCGGGATCGTCCGCGCGCTCGAGCTCGGCCCGGTAAGCGGCCTCGATGCCCCCCTCGACCGGCAGCGAGCCCCAGTCGGCTGAGGGCCAGGCCCAGCGGCGGATCAGGCGGTGCCGGTTGGTGAGGCCCGCGCCGCCCACCCCGAAGACGCGGCGCACGATGACCTCGGCGCCGGGCACGCTGGCCTGATAGACGGCGCTGATCGCCCGCACCCCGGAGCGGATGGTGGCGCGCTGCTCCGCACGGGTGCCGATGAGCAGCCCCGGCTGGTCGGTGAACGTCACGATCGGCACGTGGAAGGTCGAGCACAAGTCGGCCAGCCGGGTCACGGCCTCCGCGCCCTCGACGGTGAGGCAGCCGCCGGCCACATACGGATCACCTGTCACGACACCCACCGGATGGCCGTCGAGCCGGGCCAGCGCGGTCACGACCGACCCGCCGTAACGCTGCACCTCCATGACCGAGTCGGCATCGAAGACCGCCCGCAGGATGGCCCGGATCCGGTACGGCTGGCGCCGGTCGCGGGGCACCGCGGACAGCAAGCTGTCGTCGCGCCGCCCGGCCGGATCCTCGCATCCCGAGACCGGAGGTCGCTCGTACGCGCTCTGCGGCAGATAGGACAGGAAGCGCCGGATCATCCGGAACGCCTCCAGCTCCGAGGACGCCACCAGGTCGACGGCGCCGTTGCGGCCGTGCACCCGGGAGCCGCCGAGCCCCTCCTTGTCGACGTCTTCTCCGCTGCCGCTCTTCACCACCGGCGGCCCGGCCACGAACAGCTGCGCCGTGCCCTCGACCAGGATCGACAGGTGCGCCATGCACAGCCGGGCGGCGCCGAGCCCGGCGACCGGCCCGAGGCCGGCCGCCACCACCGGCACGGTGGACAGGTTGTCGACGACGTAGTCCCAGCCAGGATTGGCCGGAACATAGGTGTGCCCCGTCTGCTCGAGCGTCTTCACGCTGCCGCCCCCGCCGGTGCCCTCGACGAGCCGCACCATCGGCAGCCTGAGCTGGTTCGCGAGCTGCTCGGCGTATATCTGCTTGCCGATGATCCCGGCGTCCGCGGCGCCGCCGCGGATCGTGAAGTCGTCACCGCCCGCCACGATCTTGCGCCCCAGGATGCGGCCGGTTCCGGCGACGAAGTTGGCCGCCGTGAAGCCCGTCAGCTCACCATCGCCGTTATAGGCGGCCGTGCCCGCGAGCGCCCCGATCTCGTGAAACGAGCCGTCGTCGAGCAGGGCCGCCAGGCGCTCCCGCACTGTCAGCCGGCCGGCCTCGTGCTGGCGCTGTACCTTCTCCGGCCCGCCCATCCGGTCGGCCAGCTCCTGCCGCCGGCGCAGCTCATCCAGTTCCGGTTGCCACGTCATGACGTTGGGCTCACGGCGAGTCCCATACTTCCTGGGCCGTCTCGACGATCAGAGCGAGCTTCGCCCACTGCTGATCCTGGGTGAGGTCGTTGCCCTCCTTCGTGGAGGAGAACCCGCACTGCGGCGACAGGCATAGCTGGTCGCCGTCGACGAACCGCGCGGCATCCTCGATCCGCCGCTTCAGGTCGTCCTTGCGCTCCGGCTGGCCGTGCTTGGTGGTCACCAGCCCGAGCACGACCCGCTTGCCCTTAGGCACGAAGCGCAGCGGCTCGAAGCCGCCCGAGCGCTCGTCGTCCCACTCGCAGAAGAACCCGTCGACGTCCAGCTCGTTGAACAGTGCCTCGGCGACGAAGTCGTAGCCGCCCTCGGCCGCCCACATGCTCTGGTTGTTCCCCCGGCACATGTGCGTGGTCACCGCGAGGTCGGCCGGGCGGCCGGAGAGCGCGCGGTTGATGTTCGCGATGTAGTGCTCGTGCTGGTGCTCGGGGTCGCCGCCGATCTCGCTGACGTGCTGGCGCTGGACGGGGTCGTTCAGGTACGCGAGGCTCGTGTCGTCGAGCTGCAGGTAGCGACAGCCGAGGTCGTACAGCCGCCCTACCTCCTCGGCGTAGGCCGCCGCCAGGTCGGTCCAGAACCGGTCCAGGTCGGGGTACACCGACGCGTCGATCGCCGAGCGCCCGCCGCGGTAGTGCACCATGCTCGGCGACGGGATCGTGAGCTTCGCGGTCACGGCCTTCCCCGTGCTGGCCGAAACCGTGCCGGCCAGGAACGCGAACGCCTCGCCGAAGATCGTGTGCTCGAGAGCCAGCGGCGCGACGACGTGCGCCGACGGCGGCGCCCACACTAACGTCTTCTGGTCGTTGTGAAACGCCACCCGGATCGTGTCGTCCTGCACCTTACGGATGCCGCCGAGCTGATAGATGAAGTCCATGTGCCACGACTCGCGGCGGAACTCGCCGTCCGTGGCCGACCGCAGCCCGACCTCCTGCTGCATCCGCACGACCTCGCGGATCGCGGCGTCTTCGATGCCGCGCAGCTCGCCGGCGCCGATGCGCCCGGCCGCGAAATCGTCGCGAGCCCGCAGCACCTCGGGCGGGCGCAGCAGGCTGCCGACGTGATCGGCGCGGAACGGCGGCCGTCCGGCCGGCGGCCGGGGGGTCTCGGGCGGCTGCGGCGCGGGGCTCTCAATCTGGGTCACGCGGGCCATCTCCTTCCGTGCATAACGTCATCAAACTGTAAGCAATGTCTGGGGCGGCCAGGCTGGGCGGCCGGGGCCGGGCCGGCCGGGGCTGGGGCGGCCAGGTGGGGCGGCCGGGGCTGGGGCGGCACGCTCACCGCTGCGTGCGCATGCCGCAGAGCGTCGGGCATGCAACCATGGGCTGATGTCTTCAGCGCGCCTGGAATGGGCCGTCGCGGGCTGCACGGCCGGATGGGCGGTGGCCCGCCTGACGGCCGCTGATCGCTTCCGCCCGCTGGAGCAGGTGGCCGTGCCGCTGCTCGCGCTCACGCCGCAGGCAACCGTCGCTGCCGTGCTCGCCGCGCTGTTGCTGCGCGGGAAGGGCCCGTCGGCCACCGCCGCGCTCGCCGGGGCGGCCCTCGCCGCCGTGGTGGCGCCTCGCGCGATCCCGCGCCGCCAGCCGACCGCGGTCGGACCGGTGCTGCGTGTCCTGACGGTCAACCTGCTGACGGGCCGGGCCGCGGGAGGCAGGCTCGTCGAGCTCGCCCGCAGCACAGGCGCTGACGTGCTGTTCCTCCAGGAACTCACCGAGGATGCGGTGAGCCGGCTCAAGCAGGCCGGACTGGGCGAGCTGCTCCCTCACGAAGTGGCCGACGTCATCGGATACCGCTATCGCGGCAGCGGCATCTACGCCCGCTATCCGCTGCACGCGGGCCTGACCATCGGGCCGAGCTACGCCTCCCAGCCCACCGCCCGGCTTGATCTCCCCTCGGGCCAGTCGGTACAGCTGGTCTGCGTCCACCCGCATCCTCCGATGCCGCCGTGGTACCGGCGCGCGGCACCGCGCTGGCGCTTCGAACTGGCTGCGCTGCCTCCGCCGGGCGACGTCCCGGTGGTTCTGGCCGGTGACTACAACGCCACCCTCGATCACGCGCAGTTCCGTCGGCTCCTGCGCCTCGGCCATGTGGACGCCGCCAGCCAGGCCGGCCAGGGCCTGGTCCCCACGTGGGGGCCGGAGCCACGCGGCCGCCCGGCCCTCCTGTCGTTCGACCATGTCCTCCTCGACCCGCGCTGCGCGGTGCTCGCCACCTCGACGCATCCGCTTCCGGGCAGCGATCACCGGGCCCTGTACGCCGAGTTCCGCTTGCCCGCCTGACCGGTGGGCATCGTCACGAGCCGGGAGGCAGCGTTACCGCCTGCGCCCCAGCAGCGACCGTGCTCACTGGGATCAGCGGCTGTCCCGCATCCACGGGCCGGATAAGCGGCGTGACCTGGCTTCTGACGAACATGCTCAGGAGCGCGGCGGAGATCCCCATGACCGCTCCGGTCTGGGCATCAGTCCAATGCCACCAACCGAACGCGATGCCGACCGCGATGAAAGCAAGGATGAGGGCCTGGGTGGTCGGCGATTCCTGCCTGACCCATTTCACGATCTGGCGCAAGACTGTCAGCACTGTTCGCTCCACACAAATCGACGTTGCCCCGCGTGGCCCGCAGCACGGAAGCTGGCCTGGCTTTGCAGAGCCTTGGCGGGAACGATACGTCCGCAGTGGGTCAGAAGCGTGGTATTTGGGATAGCTGATGCCCTATGGGGCGCGAGGCGACGAGGTCGCGGGCCCCCTGCCGAGGAAACAGGAACAGCGGGGTGCCCACGTCCTCAGTGCGGTCCCGCCGGCTGCGCGCGTTATGCCGGCCCGGTGGGATCGGCGGGCCAGGAGCCGCTGACCTCGTGGGCCTCGTTCGGGCCGGGCCAGGGCGGCATCGTCACGGCTACCGCGGCGAGCGGGCCCGCGGCCGTGGCCCGGAACTGGAAGCGCGTCCCGGCGGGAATCGACACGCAGGTTCCCGGTTCCAGCAGTACCGTCTCCCGCCGGTCCCCCTGGCGGCGCCACATCTCGCCGTGCCCGCGGAGGATGTACCAGATCTCGTCCACCGAATGGTGGGCCACGGCCACGGAGGTCCGCCCGGCGCCCAGCTCGAAGTGCGCCATTCCGCCCCGGTCGAGCTGCAGCAGGACCCGGACGTCCGAGCCGTCCGGCGCGGCCACATCGGGCACGCCCGGCAGCCGCATGGTGTCAAAGCGGTCGGCCATGCTTCCATGATCCCAATGTCGGCCTCAAGCCGGAGAGCTACGGGCTCGCCGGGGCCAGGCGGCGCTTGGCTTCCTCGTAAACGTCCGCCGGCAGGGGCCCCTTCTCGGCGACGGCCAGGTTGGAGCGCAGATGGTCCAGGCTGGAGGTGCCGACTATGGTGCTCGACAGGCCCGGGTGGCTGAGCGTGAAGCGCAGCAGAACTCGAGGCGGGTCATGTCGCCCAGAAGGTCCTCCACCTGGGACGACTCCCAGCGGCGCTGGCCTTCGCCCTCGGCCAGCCCGATCGGCCCCCGGCGCCAGTCCTTGTCGTCCGCCGGGGCCCCGCGGGCCGCGCCGCCCCGGATCAGCGTGCCGGCGCCCGCCGCCGCCGCGGCGGTGATGAGATCCTCGTGCTCGCGCTGGATCGCCGAGTACGGGATCTGGAACACGTCGAAGACGTCCATGGCGATGTGGTCGGGCAGGTTGGGCAGGGTGCCTGACATCCCGATGAAGCGGACCTTTCCCTCGTCGCGCAGGGACTGCAGCGTCTCGATGGTCTTGTCCGCCTCCATCTGGGCGCGGCTGGGCGACATGTGGACCTGAACGAGGTCGAGTCGGTCCGTGCCGAGCTGGCGGGCCCGCGGTCATCCCTTCACCTTGGCGATGACATTGTCGGCGTACTGGCGGAGCTTGGCGATCTTCTCGGCCAGCGGCTCGGTGTCGGGGCCGACCTGGTAGGGCCAGCGGAAGCCGACGATCACGTCGGTCACCCCCTGCTCCTCCAGCCTGCGCACGCCCGCCACGCTGTAGGCGTCCATGGAGATCACGTGCACCTCGAACGGGCGGTCCGCGGTGCCTTCCTGCTCCCGGAACCCGGCGAGCCGCGCGAGCAGCCCGGGCAGGCGCTCGGGATCCCCGCCGCCGTGCAGCCAGCCGTCCCCGGCCCGGGCGGCCCGGCGGAGGGCGGCGCCGGAGTGACCTCCGACGAGGATCGGGAGGGGCTCGCTGGGCACGGGAGCGATCTTGACCGGCGGCAGGTCGAAGATCTCGCCGTGGTAGGAGAAGTAGCCCCCGGCCGAGAGCCCGCGGATGACGGCGAGCTCCTCGTCCATGCGCTGCCCGCGGCGCTCCCAGGGCACGCCGAGCACCTCGTAGTCCTCGCGCCACGGGCTGGACCCGACCCCCAGGGCCAGCCGGTTGCCGGTCAGAACGGCGGTCGACGTGGCCTGCTTGGCCACCAGCACCGGATCCCGCACCGGCAGCTTCAGTACGAAAGTTACGAACCGGATACGCTCGGTGACCGCGCCCAGCGCGGGAATGAGCGAGAACGGTTCAAGGAAGGGCTTGTCCTCGAGGAATTCGCGGGTGCCGTCGGGGTTGAACGGGTACACGCTGCTGGCCTGCTCCGGATAGCAGATGCTGTCGGGCACGACCATCGAGTCGTACCCGGCCTCGTCGGCGGCGCGCGCGAGGGGGGCATAGAACGACGGGCTGGTCATCGACTCGGCGTAAGAGAAGCGCACCGGACCTCCGGGCCTTGGAAGCTCCGCGGGCTGAACGCTCCGCGGGCTGAACGTTCTGCTTGTTGAGCGCTCGGCTAGTCGAGCGCTCTGCTGGCTGAACGCGACGCTAACTGAACGCGACGCTTGCCGGCCACCCGCCGACGCCACAACAGCCAGCCGCCCCCGCTCACCACGACCAGGCCGCCGAGGACGCTCGCCGCGATGGCGCCGGGGGAGATACCTCCACCGCCGGTTGGCGAGGACTGGCCGGTGGGACTGACCGAGGCCGTCGTCGCGGCGGTGCCGGGTGTAGCGGGCGTCGCGGCGCGGGAGCTGGACGCTCGGAAGGCGACAATGTGCCTCGCGGAGGGTGCCAGCAGGAGGCCGTCCCCGACGCTGGGGGTCGGGAAGTGGTTGGCCTCCGCGCCGATCGCTGCCTGCTGTCGCACCTGGCCGGTGGCGGGATTGAGACCGAGCAGGATGCCGTTCGGGACGCTGATGGTCCAGACCAGGCCCGCGGCAATGATCGGCGGGCCGCCTCCGTTACCGGCCCTCCACAGCACACGCAGCGATGCCGGAGACCTCGTCGCCCGGACCGCGATCACGCCGGTGAGGCAGGGAAGGTAGACCGTCATGCCCGACATCGCGTCTCCGCCGTCTATGTCATCGGCGCACGCCGAGCCCAGCGCGGCCTCCTGTCTGCCGATGCCACCGAGGCGCGCGCCGTTGAGGAGGTAGACGATCCGGGACTTCCCGGCCGCGATGACCTGGCCGTCGGGCAGCAGGGCCGGCGCCGTCGACAGGTCTGCATCCTGGGCATTATTCGCGGCCCAGGTACGCGGCGCGAAGAACTGCAAGAGGCGCATGGTTGATGACAGCTCGAGCACCGAGTCGCTGTGGTCGTAGGCATGGGAAGACGAGGTGACCGAGCCATTCCCGACGGTGACCCAGACGTGGCCCTTCCTGTCCACGACGGGCGCCGCGCCGCCCATCCAGATCGCTCCCTGCGACTCGCCGGCCGCGGCATCGGCGGTGAACACTACGGGGCTGCCGCCCGTCTCCGGGACTGCCTCAACCCGGCCCCGGTAGCTGCCGCAGTCCCCGAAGTTCCCGCCCATGCCGAATACCACCCGGCCGGCGTCGAGGGTCAGGCCGGTGCGCTGCAGCAGCGACGCGGGATGCGCCCCGGCCGGGTCGACGTTCCGGGTCATCTCGATCCGGCCCGTGGTGGTGGCGAGGCCGACCAGTATGTGCGCCGCCCTGCCGCGTACCAGCTCGTCGGCCACCACGAAGATCTCGCCTCGGGACTGGTCGATGACCGGCGTGCCGGTGATTCCGACGGTGGGCGCGATGTTGCCGCAGGGCAGGGAGCCCGCGGGCACGGCGCGGCCGAGATGCATCGACCAGGCGAGCCTGCCGGTGGCGGACGAAAGCGCGTACACCGTGTCGTTCTCCGTCGCCACGTAGACCCGCTGCGCGAACACGAGCGGCTCCCCGTAGATGTCGCCGTCGAGAGGCGGCGATGTCCACGCCCGGGTCCTGGTGGTGACGGCGGTCACCGACGGCGCGACCCCGGTGCCGGCGCGATCCTGGTGGTATCCCGGCCAGGAACTGGAGCTGGCCGGTGCGGACGCGGGCGTCGCCGCGCCAGCGCCCGCGGTCACCCCGCCAGCGCCTCCGGTCACCCAGAGTCCCGCGGCCAGGGCGAGCATCGCGGCCGGCGCAGCGCGCGGCCACGCTCTCATGGCGCTACGTCAGCGTAGCGGGCGACAAATGTGCCCATGGCCAAAATCGTAACGACATGTGCCGGCCTGGCCACCGGTCTACGTGGCCGGCAGGGTGAAGGTCTGGGTGACCGGAACGTGCGCCGGGCGCTTGCCGGTGAAGATCCAGGTCAGTCGGCTGAAGTATTGGCCCGGGTGGCCTGGCCGCGGCGCGGTCCGCCACAGAACCACGAGGATGGGGTACTTGGTGAACTTGCTCGGCCCGCAGCTTGAGCTCGGCGTGCAGTTGTTGACCTTCAGGACCCCGCTGCCGAACGCCACCGAGCGCCAGCTCGTCCACGACAATCCGCCCACGAACTCGTTCGACGGCATGCAGCCGATGTCGTACACGGCCGGCCGGACCAGCACCTTGCCATGGCAGCCGACCAGCACCACCGGGGGGGAGGCGGCGGACGCGGGGCTGGCGGCGAGCACAGTCCCGGTCACGGTCCCGGCCGCTGCTATGATCCCGGCCGCCAGCATGGCCCGCACGCGAATGAGTTTCATCGGGTGACTCCTTCGGCTGATCCCGTTACGTAATAGGACGCCGGACCTGCGGCAACGGATGAAAGCCCCCGGATCACGATCTGGCATCGGACGGCCGGGCCCGCCGGCACATCGCGCCGGCGGGCCCAGGGACTTGCAGCTAGGCCAGCGTCTGGACGGATACCTGCCAGAGCCGCGCGGCGGCCTCGGGATCGAGGGCGTACGCCGCGACGCCCCGCCGGGTGCCCGGCTGGTTCGGCCCCGCCTCGTTGCAGTCCTCGAAGTACCGCCCGCCGACGCCCTCGAGCAGCGGCGACGTCGCGACCAGCACGGATGTGGCGGCGCCCTGCTCGGGCGTCTTCCACGCGGGGCCCGCCCCGCCCGTCTGGGCGCGCATCCGGTCGAGCTCGGCGTCGGTGACGTAACGCTGCAGGTTGGTCCGGATCCCGCCCGGCATCAGCGCGTTGGCGGTGATGCCGTCACCGGCCCAGCGCCTGGTCGCCTCGACCGCGAACAGGACGTTGGCCGTCTTGGACTGCCCGTACGCGGCCCACGGCTCGTAGGCGCGCTGGCGGAAGTGGATGTCGGAGAAGAC
>Ga0209648_10000680_pt1 | contig 26471 bp, 30 predicted proteins | sample GraSoi2013_115cm_FD_185830 | JGI IMG/M metagenome (GOLD analysis project Ga0209648, IMG submission 185830) | Grasslands soil microbial communities from the Angelo Coastal Reserve, California, USA - Sample 9_17_2013_115cm (SPAdes) (version 2) | ecosystem: Environmental > Terrestrial > Soil >... | reverse complement strand
TCGCCAGCCTGACCGACCACCTGCTGCCCGGCCTCTGGCCGTTCCTGGTGGCGATGGTCGGGTGCGTGGTCGCCGTGCCGCTGGCGATCTACCTCTCCCGCCGCTTCGGCTGGATCGCCCAGCCCGGCGGCCGCCACGCGCACAGCAAGCCGACGCCGATGCTCGGTGGCCTGGCGATGTACGCCGGCTTCGCCCTCGCCGTCGCGATCTTCCTGCCCGGCTACGGCGCGACACCGGGCGTGCTGATCGTGTCGGGCCTCGCGATGGCGGCGCTGGCGGTCGACGACCGATGGCCCATGCACCCGCTCGTCAAGCTGGCGGTCCAATTCGCGCTGGCCCTGGTCGCCGTGGTCATCTTCAAGGTCCAGATCGGGTGGTTCAGCCTGCCAGGCGGCCACCTCGTCTACCTCATGCTGCTCGAGGCGCCGGTGAGCACCTTCTGGCTGCTGGGAATGATGAACACCGTCAACTTTCTCGACGGCGCGGACGGGCTGGCCGCCGGGGTGATCGCGATCGTGGCGCTGATCCTGATGCTTGCGGCTGGCCAGCTCCAGCAGCTCGAGGTCTTGAAGCTCAGCGGCGCGCTCGCCGGGTGCTGCGTCGGGTTCCTGCTGTTCAACTTTCCGCCGGCGCGCATCTTCATGGGCGACTCGGGAGCGCATTTCCTCGGCGTGGCGCTCGGCATGATCTCGATCCTGGGCGTCGCCAAGGTCGCCGTCGCGTTCGCCCTCGCCGCGCCGGTGCTTGCCCTCGCCCTTCCGATCGCCGACACAGGCTGGGCGATCCTCCGGAGGCGCATGCAGGGCTCCTCGGTGGCGGCGCCGGACCGCCTGCACCTGCACCACCGGTTGCAGTCGTTCGGCCTCGACCCGCGCCAGACGTGTTACGTCTTCTACGCGGCGAGCGCGCTGCTCGGCGCGCTCGGACTCACCCTGTTCGGTCACGGCCGCATCCTCGCGGTGGTCCTCGTGGCCGCCACCATCCTCACGTCGACGGTCGTCGCCGACCTGCTCCTTCACGCCGGGTGGCGCGTGCCCGCACCATGGCTCCGCCGCCTCCTGGGCTCTCCCAGTTCCCGCTAGGATTTATCGCGGATGGCGTCCAGCCCTGGTCAGGGGCCTTCAGGCGCCGAGCTGATGGGACTCGGCGCAGTCCTGGCTCTCGCCGTGGTAGCGCCGATGGTGCTGGGCATCGTCCTCGATGCCGTTTTCCACGCCTCCCCGGTTTTCCTGTTCGCGGGCTTGTTGGTGGGGATTGGCGTGTCCGTCTGGGTCGTGTATGTGAGGTACGTCAAGCGGTACTGGTGAAAGGGCTTACCGGCAAGGTCGTGGTCGGGTGTGTCGTCGCAGCGGCGCTGGCGCTGGTCGCGCTGTCGATTGCAGGCAACGTCCGAGCCGGGGCCGCGGTCGCCCTCGGCCTTCTGCTCGGCTCGGTCAATGGAGCGCTCGCCGAACGGGCTCTTAGCGCCGGGGTCAGCCTTCGGATGTCCAGCCTGCCGCGATTGGGTGTCCTGTCGGCCGTGGCCGTGGTCTCCGGGCTCCTCATCGGTGTCGCTTACGCTTGGATCGTCGTCCTTGGGGTAGCCGGGGCGCAGATGGTCCTCGTCGCCGTTGCCACGAGGTCTCTGTACAACCAATGAGGATCCTCCTCGCGGATCAACCGCCGGTGACGCATCCGACGGTCAGTCTTGGATGTGGCAACTGGTGCACGTTCAACTACGACAGCCTCATCTCCAGCGCACTTGCCATCGTCGTGACGGTGATTGCTGCAGTCCTCATCGCGCGTTCGATGAACAGTGAGCGCCCAAACCGGGTCCAGGCCCTGGCCGAATGGGCCTTTTCGTACGTCAGGTCGACCAGCCGAGAGAACGCGCCGGACGCGTCCAGCTTTGTCGTGCCGCTTGCGGCGACGATTGGCTTCTATATCCTCGTTGCGAACTACCTCGACTTCCTGCCGATAACGCTGATCCCGAACGTTCATCCCGCCAACACAGACGTCAACCAGACGGCTGCGATGGCGGTGGTCGTCTTCGTGCTCCTGCACTGGTACAACATCCGACTACGCGGCTTTCGCGGCTACCTGCTCTACTACACGAGACCGCACGAGCTGCCGGTGTGGGCGCGCGCGCTGTTCGTGCCACTCAACATCATCGAGGAGGTCGTCAAGCCGATCACGCTGGCTCTTCGTCTCTTCGGCAACCTGCTTGCGGGCCTGCTCATGATCTTCGTCATCGGTCTTCTGCTGCCCGGGCCGATCGCCAGCGTTGCGCTCGCCGTCTGGAAGTTGTTCGACGTCCTGTTCATCGGTCTGATTCAAGCGTTCATCTTCATGCTTCTCACCCTCGTCTACTTTGGCCTGGCCCGCGAGGGCTTCGAGCAAGAGCACTCACACTAAGGAGGGAGTGATGGATCACCTAGGAGCGGCAATGATCGCCTTCGGCCTGGCGCTCGGAGGTGGCGCGATCGGCGCCGCCATCGGCGACGGTCTCGCAGGCAATGCGACGATCAATGGAGTCGCCCGGCAGCCCGAAGCACGAGGTCAGCTGCAGGGCATCATGTTCATCATCATCGGCCTGGTCGAAGGCATGTACTTCATCAACCTGGCCTTCGGCGCGCTGTTCGTGTTCTCCCTGGGTGCCAAGTGACCCACGCCGCCCTGTTTCTCGACGCCGGGCCGCTGACCCTCAACGGCACGTTCATCGTCGAGACGGTCGGGTTCCTGTTGATGCTGCTGTTCCTGGCCAGGGTGCCGCTGCCCTTCCTCGGGATTCCAAAACCGGTCTTTCCCTGGATCATCTCGATCGCGGAGGCGCGCCAGCGCGAAATCACGGCCAAGCTCGACGAGGCCGAGAAGGCACGTGCCGAGGCGGAGGCGCGCCTCAAGGAAGCGGACGTCAAGCTGGCGGACGCGCGCAAGACGGCCGAGACGGTGATCGAAGGAGCCAACCGCTCCGGAGAGCAGCTCCGTCAGGAGCTTCGGGACAAGGCTGAAGCGGAGTACCAGCGAATCCTCCAGAACGCCACCAAGGACATCGAGGCGGAGCGCGAGCGCGCGCTGCAGTCGGCGCGCAACGAGGTTGCGGGAATGGTCGTCGCAGCGACCGAGAAGGTCATCGGCGAGACGCTCGACGAGCCCAGGCACCGTCAGCTGATCGAGCGCGCCATCCAGGAGGTCGCGAGTGGCGACGGCCGCGGCTAAGCGTTACGCGAGGGCGGTGTTCGAGCTGGCCCAGCAGGATGGGCAGCTCGAGCAGTGGGCCCGGCGGCTCGAACGCGTCCGCGAGCTCCTCTCCGACCCGAACGTGGCCGCGGTGCTGCGCAACCCGACGATCGACCGCCGGCAGCGGGAGGCATTCGTCGTGGACGTCCCCGGGCTCGACCGCGAGGCGACGAACCTGGCGCGGCTGCTCGTCGAGTCCGGCCGGATCGACGAGGCGGCCGGGATCGAGGATGAGTTTCAGCGCCTCGCCGATGACGCAGCGGGCCGAGTCCGAGCCACCGCCACCACGGCGATCGAGCTTGGGAGCCGTGATCGCGAACGAGTCGCCGAGCAACTGTCCAGGGAGCTGAAGCAAGACGTCCGGCTCACAGTCGTGGTCGACCCTCGGGTCATCGGCGGGATGAGATTGCAGTACGGCGACCATGTCGTGGATGCGACGGTCGCCGCGAGGTTGGAGCAGCTGCGACGCCGCCTGGCGGCCACGTAGTCTTCGAGGAGAGCGAACTTGAGCATCAGCACGAAAGAAATCTCAGACGTCATCAAGGAGCGGCTCAAGGATTTCGACGCGAGCCTGGTCTCGGCTGACGTCGGCCGGATCGTTGCCGTCGGCGACGGCATCGCGCAGATCTATGGCCTCCAGAACGCGATGGCCGGCGAGCTGCTCGAGTTTCCGCACGAGACGTACGGACTCGCGCTCAACCTCGAAGAAGACCAGGTGCGCTCGGTCATCCTCGGTGAGTTCGGTCACCTGCACGAGGGCGACGAGGTCCGCACCACCGGACGGCTCCTCGAGGTTCCCGTGGGCGACGAGCTCCTCGGCCGAATCGTCAGCCCTCTGGGCATGCCGCTCGACGACAAGGGCCCGATCAAGACAAAAAAGACCCTGCCGGTCGAGAAGATCGCGCCAGGCGTGATCACGCGCAAGCGAGTCGATAGTCCGGTCCAGACTGGCATCAAGGCGATCGACGCCATGATCCCGATCGGACGTGGCCAGCGCGAGCTGATCATCGGCGACCGCTTCACAGGCAAGACGACGGTGCTGATCGACACGATCATCAACCAGAAAGGGAAGGACCTGTTCTGCATCTACGTCGCCATCGGGCAGAACGCCGCGTCGATCGCCCGCGTCGCCGCGACCCTGGAAGAGAACGGTGCGATGGACTACACGATCATCGTCGCCGCGTCGGCCGCCGACCCGGCCTCGCTCCAGTACATCGCTCCTTACGCCGGATGCGCGATGGGCGAGTACTTCATGGAGCAGGGCAAGGAAGCGCTGTGCTGCTACGACGACCTGACCAAGCAGGCGTGGGCCTACCGCCAGCTCTCCGCGACGCTGCGGCGCCCGCCGGGCCGCGAAGCGTACCCGGGCGACGTGTTCTACTTGCACTCGCGATTGCTCGAGCGCGCGGCGAAGCTGAATGCGGCGCATGGTGGGGGCTCGCTCACCGCGCTGCCCGTGATCGAGACGCAGGCCAACGACGTGTCCGCGTTCATCCCGACCAACGTCATCTCCATCACGGACGGCCAGATCTACCTGCAGTCGGACCTGTTCAACGCCGGCCAGAGGCCGGCGCTCAACGTCGGCATCAGCGTGTCTCGCGTCGGCGGCGACGCCCAGACGAAGGCCATGCGCCAGGTCTCGGGCAAGCTGCGCCTCGATCTCGCCCAGTACCGCGAGCTGGCGGCGTTCGCCCAGTTCGCCTCCGACCTCGACACGGCGACTCGAAACCAGCTCGAGCGCGGCTCGCGCCTCACTGAGCTTCTGAAGCAGGACAAGTACCAGCCGGTGCCGCTTGCGGAGCAGGTCGCGGTGCTGTACGCCGGCACGCAGGGCCACCTGGACAAGGTGGCGGTGAACCGCGTGCTCGAATGGGGCGGAGGCTTCATCCGCTTCTTGAAGAGCGATCGTCCCGGCCTGCTCGACGAGATCGACCAGAAGAAGGCGCTCGACGACGGGCTCTTCGCTCGGCTCAACGCGGCGATCTCGACGTTCAACCACCAGTTCGGTGTGGAGGGCTACGAGGACCAGCCAGACCCCGTCGCACAGCCTGTCGCACAGAAGGGATAGCGAGTGCCTGCTTTCAGGGACATCGTCCGCCGCATCGACTCGATCAAGAACACGCAGAAGATCACCAAGGCGATGCAGGTGGTGGCCGCCACCCGGCTGCGCCGCGCCCAGGCCGCGGTCCAGGCCACGCGCCCCTACGCGGACAAGATGATCGAGGTGCTGCAGACGGTCGGCGAGCGGGCGACGGAGTACAAGCATCCCTTCCTCGTCCGCCGCGAGGGAGGCCGCGCGGTGATGATCCTCGTGACCACCGACAAAGGCCTCAGCGGCGCGATCAACGTCAACAACATCCGCGCCGCCACCCGCTACATGAACCAGAACTACCCGACTCGTCAACAGTACGTGACGCTGGGCCGCAAGGGCCGCGACTTCCTACTTCGATTCGGCCGCGACGTCATCGCCGAGGTCAGCAACCTACCCGACCGGCCGAGCCCGGGTCAGGTGCTGCCCGCGGTGACGGTCGCTTTGGAGGAGTACACAAGAGGCAACACCGACGCCGTGCTGCTCTGCTACGCGAAGTGGATCTCGACCCTCAAGCAGGAGCCGACGATCCGGGTTCTGATCCCTTCCGAGATACCCAAGCGCGAGGAGGGCCGGCAGGGTCCACAGGCCGACTACATCTACGAGCCCGAGCCCGAGGCGGTGCTCGACGGTTTGCTTCCGCGCTACGTCGAGACGCAGGTCTTCCAGGCGGTGCTTGAGAACAAGGCGAGCGAGTACTCGGCCAAGATGATCGCGATGCAGAATGCGACCAAAGCCGCCGGCGACCTGATCGACTCGCTAACCCTTTTCGCGAACAAGGTCCGGCAAGCAGGGATCACGACCGAGCTGATGGAGATCGTGAGCGGCTCCGCGGCAGTGAGCGGCTCGAGCTGAGGAAGGAGTTCTAGATGGCGAAGACGAAAGCGAAGCCGGAGAAGAAGACAAAGACACCGTCCCGTGTCGGCCGCATCCACCAGGTCATCGGGGCGGTGGTCGACGTCGAGTTCGACGCGGGAGCGCAGCCAGAGCTATTCGAGGCGCTGGAGGTCAAGTCCGGGGACGGGCGCAACGTCGTGCTCGAGGTCGAGTCGGACATCGGCGACAACGTCGTGCGCTGTATCGCAATGGACTCGACCGACGGGTTCCACAGGGGCGACCCGGTAACCGCCACCGGTGCTCCGATCTCGGTGCCGGTCGGCGTCGAGACCCTCGGACGCATGTTCAACGTGATCGGCAAGGCGATCGACGACGAGCCCGCTCCCGAGGGCACGACGAGGTGGCCGATCCACCGGGCGGCGCCCCCAATCTCGGAGCAGCAGGCCAAGGTCGAGATCCTGGAGACGGGCATCAAGGTCATCGACCTGATCTGCACGTTCGCCAAAGGATCCAAGATCGGGCTGTTCGGCGGCGCCGGAACCGGCAAGACGGTCATCGTGCAGGAGCTCATCCGCAACATCGCCTACCAGCACAAGGGCCGCTCCGTCTTCGCCGGAGTGGGGGAGCGGACCCGCGAGGGCAACGACATGTACGTCGAGATGCAGGACGCCGGCGTCCTGCCGCAGACCGCCCTGGTGTTCGGCCAGATGAACGAACCGCCGGGCGCGCGGGCCCGGGTGGGATTGACCGGCTTGACGATGGCCGAATACTTCCGCGACGAAGAGGGTGCGGACGTCCTCCTCTTCGTCGACAACATCTTCCGTTACCTGCTCGCCGGCTCTGAGGTGTCGGCGCTGCTCGGCCGCATGCCGTCGGCAGTCGGCTATCAGCCGACGCTGGCGTCGGAGATGGGTGAGCTTCAGGAACGCATCACCTCGACGCGCAAGGGATCGATCACGTCGGTGCAGGCGGTCTACGTCCCGGCGGACGACTACACCGACCCGGCCATCCAGACCGTGTTCGCCCACCTCGGCGCGACGCTGCGGCTCGAGCGGTCGCTCGTCGAGATCGGGATCTACCCCGCGGTCGACCCGTTGGGATCGTCGAGCCGGTTCGTCGAGCCGGCGATCGTCGGCCAGGACCACTACGACGCGGCCCAGGGCGTGAAGAAGATCATGCAGCGCTACAAGGACCTGCAGGACATCATCGCGATCCTAGGCATGGAGGAGCTGTCGGAGGACGACAAGCAAGCCGTGTCGCGGGCGCGCAAGGTCCAGCGATTCCTCTCCCAGCCTTTCAGCGTTGCGCAGAGGTTCACAGGACGCGAAGGCAAGTACGTGTCACGCAGCGAGACCGTCCGTGGATTCAAAGAGATCCTCGAGGGCAAGCACGACGACCTTCCTGAGCAGGCTTTCTACATGGTGGGCACGATCGATGAGGCCCGCGAGCAGAGCGAGTCGATGAAGAAGAAGGAGGCCAACTAGTTGCCGGTCCCACTCCGGGTCGTGAGCGTCGAACGAAGCCTCTTCGAGGGTGACGTCGACTTCATCGTCGCCAACGGCATCGACGGCGAGCTTGGCATCCTGCCCCACCACGCGCCGCTCATGACCATCCTCAAGCCGGGTGCGCTGAAGATCACGCAGGGCGGCCAGGAGCAATTGCTCTTCGTCGGCGGTGGCTTCCTCGAGGTGCTGCCGGACCGGGTGACGGTGCTCGCCGACGTGGCGGAGCGCGCGGACGAGATCTCGATCGACCAGGCCGAGCAGGCCCGGCACCGCGCCCAGGAAAGGTTGAAGGGGACGCTGACGGCGGCGGAAGAGACCGAGTTCCAGAACGCGCTGGCGATGGCCGAAGCGCGCCTGCGACTCGCCAGGTCCCGGCGCGGATAACAAGAGTCCCCGCGCGGGTTACGTTTATCGGTCGATGAAGGGCGATCCCGGCTCGCGCGACCGCGCGCTCCGCATCACAGGTGGTGCACAGCTGGCAGGAGACATCTGCGTCAGCGGCTCCAAGAACGCGGCCTTGCCGGAGATGGCCGCCGCGCTTCTGACCACCGAGCGAGTGACGCTGCACAACGTGCCGCGCGTGACCGACTCGACCGTGATGGCCGAGATTCTGACGGAGCTCGGCGGGCAGTCTGTGGGCGACGGCACCGTCATGCTCGATACCAGCGCCGTGGTCCGCAGCGACGTACCCGACCACCTTGGGCGCCGCATGCGGGCGACGATCGTGCTGCTGGGCGCCCTGCTCGCTCGGTTTGGAAGGGCGCGTGTGCCGCGGCCCGGGGGCGATGACATCGGGGCGAGGCGCGTGGAGCAGCACCTGCGCGGCCTGCGCCAGATGGGCGCGCACGTCAGCGAGACGAAGGACGAGATCATCGCGACAGCCGACCGCCTGAGCGGCGGCCGCATCGTGTTCGACCTGCCGACCGTGACGGGGACCGAGAACATCCTTCTCGCCGCTGTCACCGCCAAGGGCCGGACTGAGATATTCAACGCCGCGCGCGAGCCGCACGTCCAGGATCTGTGCCACCTCCTCGTCAAGATGGGCGCGCGCATCGAGGGCGTCGGGACCGAGCGCCTCATCGTCGACGGGATCAGCGAGCTGCGCGGAGCCGAGCACACCGTGATCGCCGACTACCTGGAAGCCGGGACGTACGCCATCGCGGTTGCCGCCGCGGGCGGAATGCTGCGGATCCAGTGCAGCCGGCCAGAGGACCTGCAGGTGCTGCTGCTGAAGCTGGAGCAGGCGGGCGCGCAGGTCGAGGCGGGCGACGGATGGTTTCGAGTGAGTCGCTCACATCGAGCCCCGGTACGCCCGATCGACATGTCAACCTGGACATTTCCTGGTTTTCCGACCGACCTCCAGGCCCAGTACATGGCGCTGATGACGCAGGCCGATGGCGAGAGCGTCATCTCCGAGTACGTGCACGAGAACCGCTTTCAGCACGTGCGCGAGCTGGCCAAGATGGGCGCGGGCATCACGGTCGAAGGGCGGCTCCATGCGATCGTGCACGGTCCATGCCGGCTGCACGGCACCGAGGTCGCCATTCCCGACATTCGCTCAGGCGCTGCCCTGGTCATCGCGGCGCTGTGCGCGGAGGGGGACAGCCTGCTGCGCAACGCATGGCATGTGGAGAGGGGCTACGAGGACATGGTGGGCAAGCTCGCGTCCGTCGGCGCCCGGATCAAGAGCGTGAGCGTGGAATCCGAACCGCCCGACTCAAATCACCTCTACGAATAGGTGTCGATCCTCTCCAAGAAGATCGGGATCGACCTTGGCACGTCGACTGTGCTCATCTACGTCAAGGGCGAGGGCATCGTGGTCAACGAGCCATCCTTGGTCGCGGTCAACCGCGACGGGACGCGCATCCTCGCGGTCGGCAGGCAGGCCTTCGAGATGGTCGGCCGCGCGCCGGAGTCGATCCAGATCGTCCGTCCGATGCGCGAAGGCGTGATCGCCGACTTCGTGGTGACCGAAGGCATGCTGCATCACCTCATCGGCAAGGTGCAAGGCCGCCAGCGGCTGTTCAAGCCCGAGATCATGATCTGCGTGCCGTCCGGCGTCACCTCCGTCGAACGGCGCGCCGTCACCGAGGCTGCGATCTCCGCCGGCGCGCGCCAGGCCTGGCTGATCGACGAGCCGCTCGCCGCCGCGATCGGCGCCGGCCTCCCCATCGCCGAGCCGAGGGGCAACGCGATCTGCGACATCGGCGGTGGCACGACCGAGATCGCGGTCATCTCGCTGTCCGGAATGGTGGTCGCCCACTCCATCCGCGTTGGCGGCAACCGGATCGACGACGCGATCGCGGCTTACCTGAAACGAAAGCACAACCTGCTGATCGGCGAGCGCACCGCCGAGGAGGCGAAGATCGCCGTCGGGGCCGCGGTATCGATGAAGCAGCCGCTGTTCACCGACGTGCGCGGTCGCGACCTGGTCACGGGGCTGCCCAAGCACGTCGAGGTGTCTTCGAACGACATCGTCGAGGCCATCCAGGAGCCGCTGCGCCTGATCGTCGGCGCGGTGCGCGATGTGCTGGAGGAGACTCCGCCCGAGCTCGCGGCGGACATTTTCGATCGCGGCATCGTGCTGACGGGGGGCGGCGCGCAGCTGCGAGGGCTCGACCGCTACATCTCGATGCACACGGGGATTCCGGCGGTGGTGGCGGACGAGCCGCAGACCATCGTCGTGCGCGGCACGGGCCTGGCGCTCGAGAACTTCGAGGTCTTGAAACGGAATCAGTCGTATCTACGCTGAGGTGATCCAGACCTCCCCATCCGGCGCTGCGCGCCACCTTCCGCGCTAGCAGGCAAGTGACCAGCCTGGATGTCGTCGTCGACGGGTCGGGGCTCGAGCGGCCCCGCGCCGGGGTCGGCGTGTACACGGCGCAAATCCTGCACGCGATGGCGGTCGACCGGCCGGACTGCAGGTTCACGGTCTTCGGCCCGCCGGGCGGCTTCGTCCACGTGCCGGACGCCGCCTATCGCCTCCTGCCGCGAATGCGTCTGATCGGCCGTCACGTCCAGTGGCCCGCCGAGATCAGAAGGCTGCATCCTGACCTGTACTTCGGCCCCGCGGGGGCGCTGCCTCTAGGCAGCGTCGGCAGCCCGTCCGTGATCACGGTGCATGACCTCGCCATCTATCGCAACCCGAGGTGGTTCCCCGGCCGCCAGCCGCTCAGCACGCGCCTGGTCGTGCCGCGCTCGGTCCTGCGCGCGGACGTCGTGATCGCGGTCTCGGAGAACACGGCCCGCGACGTGGCGGACATATTCGGCCTCGACCGCGGCCGGATCCAGGTGGTCCCACACGGAGTGGCCCCGAGGTTCAGGCCGATGGGGGCGGAAGAGCTCGCCGATGCGCGCGCGCGACTCCAGCTACCGGAACGCTTCATCCTTTTCGTGGGTACCGTCGAGCCGCGCAAGAACCTCGAAACTCTGCTCGACGGCTGGGTCCTCATGAGGGACCGGCCGGACCTGGTGGTCGTCGGCTCGTGGGGATGGAACTACGAGCCGATCAGGGAGAAGATGGAGCGGCTCGGTCCGCGGGTGCACCACCTCGAGTCGGTCGATCCTGACGAGCTGCCCGCCATCTACAACATGGCCCGCGTGGTCGCGCACCCGGCCTGGTACGAAGGATTCGGATTACCTCCCCTCGAGGCCATGGCATCTGGCACGCCAGTTGTCGTGTCCGATCGATCCAGCCTGCCGGAGCTCGTGCAGGACGCCGGCATCATCGTCCCCGCCGGCGAGCCGGACGAATGGCGCAAGGCGCTCGAGCGTGTGGTGGGGGACACGCAGCTCGCGGCCGACCTCCGCCATCGTGGGATCCTGCGGGCGGCTCAGTTCAGCTGGGAGCGCGCGGCCCGGCTCACGTGGCGTGCGCTCGATGAGGCGGTCAAGAAACCAGCTCGTTGATCACCGCGGCGATCCCGGCCGCGGTCCTGTCCCAGGTGAACTTCGCCGCGCGCGCCTTTGCCATACGCGCGAGCTTCGTCCGCAGCGTCTCGTCGCCGATCGCCACCTCCAGGACTTTCGCCAGGTGGTCGGGGTCGGCCGAGCTGTGGAAGTACAGAGCCGCCTCGCCGCCGACCTCGGGCAGGCTGGAGGACTTCGCGGCCACGACCACCTTGCCGCGCGCCATGGCTTCGAGCACGGGGAGGCCGAAGCCCTCGTAGAGACTGGGCACGACGACCGCGGCGGCGCGCTTGTACAGGAGCTCGAGCGTCGGCTGGTCGACGCGGCCCAGCACCCGCGATTGGGTCGAGTTGCGGAGCTGCTCCGAAAGCCCCATGTCCCGCTCGGGGCCGGCGATGACGAGGGTGACACCGTCCATCCGCTCGACGGCGGCCAGCGCGGCCGCCTGGTTCTTCCGCCTCTCGACGCGTCCGACCTGCAGGACGAACGTGCCGTTCAGGCCCAGCTCGTCGAGCCGCGCCGCGGGCGCCGGCGCAGCCGACGGCGGGCTGGTTCCAAGCGGCACGACCCGCACTCGGTCGGGCGACACGCCGTAGAGCTCGACGAGGTCTTGCTTCGTCGACTCGGAGATCGCGATCAACAGCCGGCACCGCGCCACCGCCCAACGCGTGCTGAGTCGCAGGTAGGCCCGGTCGCTGAACGTGTACGCTTCGGGGTGCCGCTCGAACGCAAGGTCGTGGACCACGGTCAGAACCTGCCCAGGCCACGCGAACGGCACGACGTGGCCCGGCACGAATAGGAGGTCGGGACGCTCGCCCGCGAGAGCAATCGGCAGGCGCACCTGCGACCACAGACGCCGGAATGGCAGGACCATCACGTCGACGCCAAGGCCGGCCCTGGGCCGGGAGGCGAAGAAACGCCACCGCAGGTCGGGCGCCGAGGCGGGGAGGCGCGAGCACACCTCCCGCGTGAAGGTTTCCGTACCCGTAACCACCTCTCGTGTTGCGGGGTTGATATCCACTGCGATGGTGGATTGCTTTGATCGCACCGCCACTTCTTGTCCGACCTTAAGCTAACGGCCATGTGGCACGTCGCCGGCCGCGTCGGGATCGCGGTGGCATTGCTCCTGGCGACTTCTTACCTGCTCCAGATGGATGACTCTCTCGCCCGTCCGGCGCGAGCAGTCCAGGCGGCGACCGTGGCCACTGTGCAGGTCGACCCGATCCTCACCGTCCGCGCGGGGTCGGGCGACCGCGAATACTTCATCTCGCGGCACTCCATCGTGCCGTTCGGCTCGCAAGCGCTGGGGCTGCCGATCCTGATGTACCACTACGTCCGACCGCTCCCGTCAATCCAGACGGACTACCTCGGCTACCGGCTCTCGGTGGCGCCGGGCGACTTCGAGGCGCAGATGGACTTGCTGCACGCGCAGGGCTACCACCCCGTCAACTTCAACCAGGTGCGTGACTACTTCGCGGAGAGGACGGCGCTGCCCTCCAAGCCCGTCGTCATCACGCTGGACGACGGGTACCGAGATCTCTACACCGCCGCTTATCCGGTCCTACGCGCACACGGCTTCACGGCCGTCGCGTACATCGTGCCGAACTTTGTCGGCCAGCCTGCCTACGTCACGCAGAGCCAGATCCTGGAGATGGATCGCGAGGGGATCGAGATCGCATCCCACACCATGAGCCACCCCAACCTGGCCAGGATGTCATACGGAGCCGCCATGAACGAGCTCAGCAAGTCGAAGCAGTGGCTCGAACAGCTCGTGGGTCACCCGGTTCTCGACTTCGCGTATCCGTCGGGCCAGTTCACCCAGCAGACGGTCGTCGCCGTCCAGCAGGCGGGCTACGGCACCGCGGTGACGGAGCAGATCTCGTCGCCGCATACGATGGCCGACCGCTACCGGTGGGGACGCGTGAGGGTTGGCGGTGGCGAATCGCTGCAGGATTTTGCCGCCGGCCTCGGCCCGGTAATGGCCTCAGTCACGATCTCCAATGTCGAGGTCGAGCCCGTCAAATATCCGCCCGCGCCGGGCTGATCGAGGTCTTGAGGGAGGCTCGAGTCCTCGGGGTCCGAGTCGATTGCCTGGACATGAGCGCCGCTCTTGCAGAGATCGAGCGATTCGTCCAGGAGGGTGGGCTGCACCTGGTCGCCACTGTAAACCCGGAGTTCGTAATGCGCGCCCAGAAGGACCGGAACTTCGCCCGTGTCCTCGACTCGGCCGACCTCTGCCTGGCCGACGGCACCGGCGTCGTGTGGGCCGCGCGTCGCCTCGGCTGCGCGCTGCAAGGACCGGTCGCAGGCGCCGACCTCGTCGAACCGCTGGCCGCCCTGTGCGCGCGCCGCGGATTCCGCCTCTTTCTGCTCGGCGCGATGCCTGGGGTCGCCGACGAGCTGGCATCGAAGCTGCGCGAGGCCAACCACGACCTGCAGGTGGCCGCGCACCCGGGCGGCCCGGATCCCTCGTTCGACGCCGGGACGTTGGAGCGCATCAGCGCGCATCGCACTGACGTCCTCCTGGTCGCCTTCGGCGCGCCGGCCCAGGAGCTTTGGATCGACCGCATGAGGGATCGGCTGGGTGTCGCGGTGGCTGCGGGCGTCGGCGGTTCCTTCGACTACCTCACCGGACGAGTGCCGCGCGCGCCGTCCTGGATGAGGAGGGCGGGCCTGGAGTGGATGCACCGCCTGGCCTACCAGCCATGGCGCGTCCGGCGCATGGCCGTCCTCCCGGTTTACGCACTGAAGGTTCTGAGGGCGCCCAAGTAACATCCGCGGAACCGTGCTCAGCGTGGTAGTGCCCTGCTACAACGAAGAACAGCGCCTTCCGCGCACCGTCGAGCAGATCGAGCTCTATCTCGACGCGAAGAAGGAACCATACGAGCTGATCCTCGTCGACGACGGAAGCGCCGACGGGACGCGGCAGGTCATGGATGCCGCCGCAGCGCGGCATGGCGGCGTCCGCGTCGAAGCCCTTCCGCGGAACCGGGGCAAGGGGCGGGCGCTTGCCGTCGGAGTCGCAGCGGCGAAGGGCGACGAGATCCTTCTCACCGACGCGGACCTTTCGACTCCAATCGAAGAGCTCGACAAGCTCCAGGCGGCGCTGAGCAACGGCGCAGGCGTGGCCATCGCCTCCCGGGCGCTTCGAGGCTCGCGCGTCGAGGTGTCGCAGCCCTTTTATCGGGTCCTCATGGGCAAGGCGTTCAACCTCATCGTCCAGGCGGTCCTACTGCCGGGGATCTGGGACACGCAGTGTGGCTTCAAGCTCTTTCGGGCCGACGTCGCGCACCAGGTCTTCGCCGGCCTCAGCACCGACGGCTTCGGCTACGACCCAGAGGTGCTGTATCGGGCACGCAAGCACGGCGTGAAGATCGCCGAGGTTCCGGTGGTATGGCGCAACTCCGCGCCGACCAAGGTGAGCCCGATCAGCAGCTCGCTCGACATGCTGCGGCACGTGATTCGGGTCAGGTTCCGCGGATGAGCGAGGCACGGAACCTGACCGCGAGAACGACGCGGCCGACCGAGGTGCTGGTGGTGCTGCCGACGTTCAACGAGCTCCCCAACCTGGAGCGGGTCGTCGCCGGCGTCCGGCACCTGGGCCACGATGTGCTGATCGTCGACGATGCATCGCCCGACGGAACGGGGAACCTGGCAGACGAGATCGCCGCCGCGGACACCGGCGTCCGCGTCCTTCACCGGGAGCGCAAGCTCGGCATCGGGAGCGCGTATGAAGATGCGTTCCGCATCGGGCTTGCCGAGGGCAATGCCCTGTTCGTGGAGATGGACGCCGATGGCTCGCACAGGTCGCAGGACCTCGACTCGATCGTGGACGCGGCGCGGGGCTCAGGCGGCCTGGCCATCGGCTCGCGCTACATGCGAGGCGGCCAGATCGTGGGTTGGCCGGCGCACCGGCTCCTGCTCTCGCGGGGCGCAAATGCCTACTGCCGCACGCTGCTCGGCCTCCGCGTGCGCGACTGCACGTCCGGCTTTCGCTGCTACACGCGCGACCTGCTGGCCGGCATCAGGCTGGACGAGGTCGTCTCCCAGGGCTATTCCTTTCAGATCGAGATGGTGCATCGCACGGTGAAGCTCGGCTACCCGGTGGTCGAGGTGCCGATCCGCTTCGAGGACCGCATCGCGGGAGCTTCCAAGGTCTCGCAGGGCGAGATCCGCCGTGCCCTGTGGACTGTGCTGCGCCTGCGGATGAAGCGATGAAGACCAAAGAAAGGCTCCTGCCCGCCGGTGGGGCGGTGCCGGCGCAGCCGCCGGTGGGGAGGACCAAACGGTCACCCGGAGCCGACTCGTGGCGGCTGCCCTTGCTGACAGGCCTGGCCCTGGCGATCGTCACCGCCGTCCCTTACGTCTACGCCTATGCCGTGCAGCCCCACGGCCAGGTGTTCATGGGCTTCTTCTACCTCGGCGACGACGCCAACACCTACCTGGCCAAGATGCGACAGGGCTGGGAGGGAGCCTGGTCGTGGCAGAACCGCTACACCACCGAGGCAAGTCCCTCGGCTTACCTGTTCCTGTTCTGGATCGTGCTCGGGCACATCGCAGCGCTGACGAGCCTGCCGCTGATCGTCGTCTTCCACCTCGCTCGAATCGCCGCGGCTTTCGCCTTGATGGCTGCCGCGTGGCTGTTCATCTGCCACTTCATCCAGGACCGCTTCGCGCGGCGCTTTGCGTTCTTCTTCTGCGCGGTGGGCCTTGGCATGGGCTACGTGATCCAGGCTCTCGGCCACCCGGTGATCTTCGGCAACCAGACCGACACGCTGGACTGGCGTATGCCCGAGCTGACCGCCTTCTACTCCGTGCTCGCGCTGCCTCATTTCGCGTGGTCGGGCGTCTTCGCCGCGCTCGGCGTCGTGCTGACCCTGAAGGCGATCGACCGCGGGAGCATGTGGCTCGGCGTGCTCGCCGGCCTGGCGTGGTTGGGCCAGGCGTCGATCCATCCCCAGATGCCGATCCTCATGGGCGGTGCGACGGGCGTCGCCCTGCTCCTCCGGCCGGCGCCCCCACGCGGCTGGATCGGCGCGGCCATCGCCTTCGCCATCCCGGCGCCCTACATCCTCTACTCGTACCTGGCCTTCGTCGGCAACCCGGAGGTCCAGCGCTGGACCTTCCACTCCAAGAACGCCCTTCCGCCGGAGAGCATCAGCCTGTTCTTCGCCATCGCCCCTCAGCTGCTGCTCGCACTGGTCGGGCTGCCGGGCGCGCTGCGCAGGCGGACTCGCGAGGACCTGTTCCTGGTCGCGTGGATCGCCCTGCTGGCTGCCATCCTCTATCTCCCGAACCCGGCGGGCGACCTCCGCCGCCGGTTCCTCGACGCCCTCTACCTGCCGCTCGTCGTGCTCGCTGCGCGCGGCATGTACGACACGATCCTGCCCCGCCTGCGCAGCCTGAGGGCGCGCCGCCTGATTCCTTTCTCTTATGTGGCCTTTGCCGCGATCGGCAGCGCCTTCCTCGTCCTTGCGCCGCTTGCGGTGGCCGGTCAGCCGCAGTACACGGTCAGCACCGCCGAGTACGACGGGCTGACCTGGCTCGGGGAGCAGCCGGCGGGCCGCGTCCTGGCCATGCCCGGCGTCGGCCTGTACGTCCCTGCCTACAGCCCCGACACGGTTTACGTCGGCCATTACGACGAGACGTTCGACTACGCGAACAAGACCCAGGTGGCGCTTGCTCTGCTGACCGGCCAGGCCGACATCGAGCAGTTCATCCAGGCCAACCAGATCCGCTACGTCATCTGGACGTCCGACCTTCAGACTCCGCCGCCGTCTGTGCTGGGCCCGCCCTCATATGACACGCCAAATTTCAAGATCTGGCGGGTGTCCTAGAGGCCACAACCCGCGTCGCCTTGGCGGCCGGGTTCATCCCGGCCGCGACTTTGTCTTGCTCGACTCCCAAACGTCGCTTGGAGTGGCTACTTAAGAAAGTCCTAACCGCATACCGGAATGGGAGCAGCGCCTGCGGCGATAGCCGCACGCGCGATGCAATCAGCAAGTCCCATCCTGCCCGCGCCTGGCGCGCAGGGAAAACCATCCGGGTTTTCCCTCATACTCGTTCAAGATCTGGCGGCTGTTCTGACGTAGATGACGGCGACGGAGTCCTGGTAGGCGAGCGTCCAGTCCGGCTGTGTGGCGAGGACGTTCGCCAGCGCCTCGCCTTTGTTGTAGACGATGTAGTCGACGCCGTACTTGTCGAGGATCTGCTTCCAGTCCGGGCGCAGGGTTTGCACGTCCTCGTACTCGTTCAGCAGCTGGTCGCCCATGAGCGCCGCCTCGCCGAAGATGAAGACCTGGCGGTTCTTCTGCGGGTAGAAGCGATAGGCGAGGTAGCCGCCCCAGCCGTACTGGTTGTACATGTGCGTACCGACAGCTGGGTGCGCGGCGAGCCAGTCGGCCGCGCCGATCGGATAGCTGGACGCGTCGAGCTTCTGCTGCTTGGCGGGCGAGACCTCGTTCCCGACCCGGATCGCGGAGACGCCGAGGATGACCACCAGCACGATGGCGGTGATCACGGCGAACCCGGGCCGGGGCGGCACCGTGAACGTCCACTTGCGGGAGGCCGCGAACTCCTTCCACCACGAGCCGTAGGTGTTGATCAGCACCGGCGTCGTCGCCGCCACAAAGAGCGCGACGTTGCGTACCGACTGCAGGGCGAGAAAGAGCGCCACCGCGGTGAGCAGGAACTCGTACATGGTGGGCCGGCGTAAGGCGAAGCCGGCGAGCAGCAGGAACACCATCGCCTCGAACGGCCGCAGGAACACCTGGTGGAAGTCGGGCGAGAACCACTCGACGATCAGACGCTGTTGCGCGACGCTGCCTTCTGTCTGGAAGGGATAGGGGTACAGGCTCAGGAAGTGGGGGGTGGCGGCCACGGCCAGGCCCGAGGCGGCCGTGATCACCGCCAGGCGCCTGACGTGCATCCGGTAGGCGGGGTTGTCCTGGTCCCACGCCCACATCACGAGCTCGGCGACGAGGGCCACGCCGAGCCACACGAACCCGATGACCCAGCCGCCGTGGAGGTTGGCCCAGAGGACCATGACGAATGGAAAGAAGTTCAGGGCTCGGCTGCGGCCGCTCAGATAGCCGTGCAACCAGTACAGCTCGAGGCAGCTGAGCGCGAAGGTGATCATCTGCGCCCGCGGGCCCCAGATCGGCGAGCCGGCCAGCGCGCCGATCGCCAGTCCGAGCCCGACAAACACGAATGGCCGGCGGCGGACCTGGGCGTAGATCAGCCAGAAGCCGGCCCAGGTGAGGAGCCCGAAACCGACAGCGAGCGTGGCGAGGCCGAGGTGGCTGTAGGTCAGCCACATCAGGATCTCGGTCAGGTATTCGTGGTCGGTCCAGACGTGGCTCGAAGCCGTGAAGGTGAAGATGTCCGTGGTCGGCAGGAGTCCGTTCTCGACCATCCAGCGACCGATGCGTAGGTGCCACCAGAAGTCGGGATCCTGCTCGGCGCCGGTGAACAGGGCGAGGATCACGATCATCACCCCGCCTATGAGCAGGGTCCTCGCGGACAGGCGCTCGGCGAGGCGCAAGTTCAAGCCCGCGGGCGGAACGGGTTGGGGAGGTAGCGGGGGACACGCCGGGCGTAGCCGGGATACTCGTCGGGGAAAGCCGTCGAGAGGACACGTTCCTCCCACCGGACGCGCAGCAGCTCGCAGGCGATGAAGTAGCCGATGGCGCCCGCGCTCAGCCACCCGCCCGTGGCCAGGTTGATGCCGAGCGCGGTGGCGACCTCGCCGAGATAGACGGGATGCCGGCTCAGGCTGTACGGCCCGCCCGTCACCAGGTGTCGGGCCTCGGGGATGATCGAGAACGACCGCCGGAGATAGGCGAGGCCCCAGACCGAATACGCAAGGCCGGCGGTGGCCAGGATGTCCCCCGCCAGGACGAGGCTGTCGCGGTGGGTCCCACCCGGCAGGAAGCTGGCCCCGATCGCCGAGAAGGTGCCGCTGAAGGCGATGAAGATGACCGCCAGGCGATGATCGGTGCCGCGCTGCGGCAGGCGGACGGCGTAGAGCACGACCAGCAGGGTGAAGTAGGCGAGGGCGAGGATCTGCTGGATGATGAACAGCAGGTCGGAAGGCTGGTGGAAGCCCTGGATCCCGCTCCAGAGCAGGATCAGCTGGCGGGCCAGGAACAGGCTGAAGAAGAGGGAGGGGACCAGCCGCCCGAGCAGCAGCTCCCGCCAGTAGGCCGCCGAGCGCCTCTGCACCTGCCCCGCGACCCCGGTCACCATTTCGAGTGTCCCGCCACCGCCGCTCCGGGCATCTTCGCGAGCTGGACGGCCGGGCGCCTGCGGCGCCGAAGCCTGCGTCAAGGGGCCCGGCGCTTCCTCGTCACGCATCTACGATGCGCTCCTCGTCGCGCCACCCTTTCCTTGGCTCCGGCCGTCGATCTCGCGAATCTGCGTCGGAGCAGCGGCGGCGTGACACTCAGGGCGAAAGGTTAGCGACCCGACCGGGACCGCCGGTCGTTTTGCTAATGAATTGACCTGCCTTGGACCGCTGAGTAGCATCCTCGTCCGCGAGAGGCCCGGGTGCCCGCAAGAAGTGGAACCGGGCGGCGTCACACAGGACAGAAACCTGTAGTTCAGGAAAAAGGAGGTGAAATCGCAGAAATGTTGAGTCTTTACATGAAGCTTCGCAGCCTTACGACTCGTCAGGAAGGCCAGGGCATGGTTGAGTACGCTCTGATCCTCGTGCTGGTCTCAATCGTGGTCATCGTGATCCTTCTTACGATGGGTAACCAGATCAAGAACGTGTTCTCGAACGTCGTAGCAGCCCTCGGCGCGTAGTACCCACGTATCTAGCACCTTCAAGAGAGCCCCGCGAGGGGCTCTCTGTTCATTACAGCGAATTGGGGGGAAGATCGCGGTTCCCATGGTTACAATGTCGCCACTCTTGAGGATTCCATCGGAGGTGACTTAGTTTTGGCCGTCGCACCTGCTGCAGCAAGACCCCGTCCAGGGGGAGGACGTCTCTTCATCATCGTCGGCGTGATCCTCGCGATCGCCGCGTTTGGCGCCGTGTTCTTCATCAGCAGCCTGGGAGGCGGTGCCGCTATCGGCGGGCCTACCAATACTGTGGTGATTGCCAAGCAGGCGATCCCGCTCCGCCACCAGATCACGTCCGCTGACCTCGAGACGGCCAAGATCTCGGTCAACGGAAATGCATCGCTGCAGACCACCTACGCCAACACGACTGATGTCGTGAACCTGATCTCCGAGATCAATATCAGCAAAGGAACCGTGATCACATCGGACATGCTCGCCAAGGACATCACCCTTGTGCCTGCGGGCTCGGCACCGGCGTACCTGCCGCTGGCCAAGGGCTACGTCGCGATGACGATCCCGACCGGTGAACAGCAGGGTGTCGCCGGCCACATCAGCGTCGGCGACTACATCACTGTCATCGCTTCGGCGAGCCTCACGGTCTTCGGCTCGTCCGGCCAGCAGCAAGGTCCGGTCAAGGTCGTGAGCAAAACCGTCTTCACCGACCTGAGGATTATCGGGCTGGGTCCTGCTTCGGCAGGCGTTCAGCCCGCGGCGGGCGGCGGCGCCACCAGTGCCGGCGGGACAACGACCGGAATCACCTCGAGCCTGACGGTCGAGGTCACGCAGTGTGACGCTGAGTTCCTGACGTGGTTCCTCGGCAACACCACGATCCGCTACACGCTTGAGTCCTACAAGGACTACAAGACGGCGCCAACGGACAACCAGGACACCACGTGCGCGACCATCGCGGCCGCCGGCGGAGTGACTCAGAAGCAGGTCGACAACAAGTACCACTTCACAGCTCTTTAACCGAGATGCCCGATGGGACTCCTCGATAGGGTCAAGCAGAACCAGACGGTTCCACCGGCGGGGCCGGCAGGCAACGGCCCCGCCACCGCGACCCTGCCCGGTGCGACGCCCTATACACCGCCCACACCCGTAACCCAACCGTCGGCGCCCGCGCCCACCGCAGCGCCGCCTCGCCCTGGGATGGGCGGCGACCTGTCGCCCGCATTCACGGCGGCGAAGGTCCAGATCCATTCCAAGCTGATCGAGAAGTTCGCGGACGAGATCGACTCGAGCAACAAGGCGGGCGTCCGCGAAAAGATCCTCGAGCTCGCCGAAGAGTATTTCCGCACCACGGCGATGACGATGACCAAGGCCGACAAGGAGCGCCTTGTCGACTCGGTCCTCGACGACGTGCTGGGGCTCGGTCCGCTCGAGGCTCTGCTCGCCGACCCGGCCATCACCGAGATCATGGCCAACCATCCGAAGCAGATATACGTCGAGAAGAGCGGTGAGCCGATCCTGTCCGCGGTGACCTTCGAGTCGGAAAGGCAGATGCGCCAGGTGATCGACCGCATCGTCAGCCTGGTCGGCCGGCGCGTCGATGAATCGACGCCGATCTGTGACGCGCGATTGAAAGACGGCTCGCGTGTCAACGTGGTGATTCCGCCGATCGCGCTCAAGGGTCCTGCGCTGACGATCCGAAAGTTTGCGAAGGAGAAGTGGGGCCCGGCCGACATCGTCAACCGCTTCCGGTCGTCGAGCCCGGACATCATGACGTTCCTGCGCTCGTGCGTACGTGCGCGGCTGAACATCCTCGTGTCCGGTGGCACCGGCTCAGGTAAGACGACGCTCCTCAACATCCTCTCTACGTTCATCCCGGAGAGCGAGCGCCTCATCACGGCCGAGGACGCCGCCGAGCTGCAGCTGCAGCAGCCGCACTGGATCCAGCTCGAATCGCGTCCGCCCAACGTCGAGGGCAAGGGCGCGGTGACGATTCGCGAGCTGGTCAAGACCTGCCTTCGAATGAGGCCCGACCGCATCATCGTCGGCGAGTGTCGTGGCGGTGAGGCCCTCGACATGCTCCAGGCCATGAACACCGGCCACGATGGGTCGATGTCGACCCTGCACGCGAACAACCCCCACGAGGCCCTGGTTCGACTCGAGACCCTGGTCCTACAGGCCGGCCAGGACCTGCCCTCGCGAGCCATCCGCGAGACAATCGGCTCTGCCATCCACCTCATCGTCCAGCAGTCGCGCCTCCGGGGAGGCATTCGGCGCATCGTGAGCGTCGCCGAGATCATCGGCATCAAGGACGGCGACGTCCAGTACCAGGAGCTGTTCACGTTCAAGCAGGTCGGAGTGAGCGCCGAGGGCAAAGCTGTCGGCTACCACACCGCGACCGGTATCCTGCCGATGCGCATGGAGCACTTCCGGTCTGAAGGTGAGGAAGTGCCGGAACAGCTATTCGCGCCCACCAAACAACCATCCCCGGATAAGCTCTACTGACCCCTAGGAGGATTTGATGCCACCGATTTCCGTGGTTTTCGGGCTGATCGCCTTCGCAGGCGTCTTCCTCTTCTTTCTGGGCATCAGCCAGATGCGGCGCGCTGCGGGCGGCTCGGAAGACTTCCAGGCTCGCCTGGCCGCGTATGGAGTGACCACCGCCGGCGCGGCCGCGCTGCCGCAGTCCGCGGGCATGCGCGACACGCTCAACCGCCTTTTCCAGCCGGCCGCCGACCGCATGGGCCGCGGCGACGCGAAGAAGGGCAAGCCTTCGGTCATTGAGCAGCTGCAGCGCGCGGACCTGAAGCTGCGCCCATCCGAGTACTTCATGATCCAGGTCGGCAGCGCCGTTCTCGTGGCACTGATCGTCTGGCTTCGCTTCCACGCGCTCGCTGGGTGGCTGCTGCTGGTCCTCGGCTATCTGATCCCGGGCTTCTACGTGAAGTACCGGATCGGCCAGCGGCTCAAGAAGTTCAACGGCCAGCTGGGTGACACGCTGACGCTTCTCTCGAACGCCCTCAAAGCCGGCTACTCGTTCGCGCAGGCGATCGACACCGTGGCCAAGAACGCCGTCGCGCCGATCGGCGACGAGTTTGGCCGCGCGGTGCGCGAGATGAACCTCGGAGGCTCGCCCGACGAGGCTCTAGGCAACATCACCAAGCGCATCGCGAGCAATGACTTCGACCTGGTGGCCACGGCGTACTCGATTCACCGCACCGTCGGTGGCAACCTGGCCGAGATTCTCGACAACATCGCGTACACGATCCGCGAGCGAGTGAGGATCAAGGGCGAGATCCAGACCCTGACGGCGCAGGCTCGCGCGTCGGGCACGATCATCACCGCCCTGCCGATCCTGCTGGCGGCGTTCATGTTCTTCGTCACGCCGACTTACTTCCAGCCGATGTTCTCCAGCATCATCGGCTGGATCCTGATTGTCATCGGCGCGTTCATGATCTTCATCGGCAACCTGATCATTCGCCGCATCGTGGCGATCGAGGTCTGAGCTAATGGGAACCACAATGCTTCTCGCCCTGGTCGTCGGCATCGGCGTGCTGATGGTCTTCATCGGCATCGCGCGCACACCTACCACCAACACAGCGGCGATGGTCCAGCAGCGACTCTCCGTCTACGGCGGCGAGAAACCGCTGTCGATCGAAGAGATCGAGCTCCAGCGGCCGTTCAGCGAGCGCGTGCTGCGGCCCGCGATAGAGAAGCTTGGCTCCCTGCTCTCGCGCTCGACGCCGCAGAAGGCGAGGCAGGACCTCCTCAACAAGCTCGAGCTTGCCGGACGGCCGGGCAACCTCACGCCCGAGGACTTTGCCGCGGTCCGCATCGTCGTGGCCATCGTGGGGGCGGTCGTCGGTTTCCTGCTCGGACTGCTCCTTGGCAACATCCTCTACATGGTCATCTCGCTTTCCATCGGCGCGATCCTCGGTTTCTACCTCCCGGTGCTGTGGCTGAAGCAAAAGGTCGACGCGCGGCGCTCGGAGATCCAGAAAGGCCTGCCCGACGCGCTCGACCTGCTCGTCATCTGCGTCGACGCGGGCCTCGGCTTCGACGCCGCACTCGCGAGGGTCACGGACAAATACCGCAATGCCCTGTCCGACCTGCTCAGCAAGGCCCTGCGCGAGATCAGCCTCGGCCGGCCGCGCCTCGAGGCGCTCGACGAGATGGGCCGGAGCAGCGGCGTGGAGGACCTGCACAACTTCATGCAGGCGGTCATCCAGTCCGAGCAGTTCGGCACCGGCATCGGCAAGATCCTGCGCATCCAGGCCGATGAGATGCGGCGCAAGCGGCGCCAGCGAGCACAGGAGAGAGGAGCCCAGGCGACCCTGAAGATGATGCTGCCGATGGTTGGCTGCATCTTTCCAACCCTGTGGATAGTGCTCCTCGGTCCTGCCGTGCTGATCCTCATGCGGCCGAGGTAGACCCGCGCCCCTGGTCGAAATCCTGCCGAGCATCCCGGCGTGGGAGCTTGTCCTGCGCTCGGCGCTCATCTACGTCGGGCTGCTCGTCGCCCTGAGGCTGTTCGGTAAGCGCGAGGTCGGCCAGTTCACGCTGTACGACCTCGTGTTCATCCTCCTGGTCGCCAACGCTCTGCAGCCAGCGATCACGGGGCCTGACACGTCACTGGGCGGCGGCTTCATCCTCATCGTGACACTGGTCGGCCTGAACTTCCTCGTCGGCAAGCTCGACAACCTGCCGCGCTTTCACCGCCTCTTCACACCGGCGCCGGCGATCATCATGCGGGAGGGCAAGTACCTGGCCGACGTGATGCGCCGCGAGGGTGTCGACCAGGAGGAGATCGAGATGGCCATCCGCGAGCACGGCGTCGCCGATCCGAAGGAGGTCCAGCTCGCCGTCCTCGAGGCCGACGGCACCATCTCCATCGTGCCGGCGGGCACCATCATGCAGCGCGGCAAGCACCGCATCCGGTACCACCACCGGGCGTAATGCTCCGGTCAGGAATCGGCGGTCAGGAAGTCGACTGCGGCCTGCTTGAACTCGCGGGCGGGCACCAGGCTCAGATGGTCGCGGCCCGCGACTGTGACGAGACGGGCCGATGGGATCAGCTCGACGAGCTCAGGCGCGCCGCGCGCGATCTCGTCATGGTCACCGACGACGATCAGGATCGGCGTGTGAATCCTGGCGAGCCGCGCTGGGTCGGCATCGGGGTGCAAGCCCCGAATGCATGCGGCGAGCGCCTGCAGGTCGTTGCCCGGGCGCGCCGTCGCGAACTTGTAGAAGGTCTCGGCGACTGGATCGTCGGTCTCCCCGCCTTCCAGGAATGCGCGCGCGATAGCTTCTGAGCTGTCGAGCGCGCCGGCGGTGCCGACGCCACCCAGGACCGCGCGCGTGACGCGATCGGGATGGTCCAGAACCACCTGCAGGCCGATCCGCGCGCCCATCGAGTAACCGATGTAAGCCGCGGTGTGGACGTCGAGGTGATCGAGCAACCGGATCACGTCACCCGCCATCACCTCAATCGCGTACGCAGCGGTGTCGTGGGGTTTGTCGCTGTGCCCGTGGCCGCGGCAGTCCAGCCCGATCACCCTGAAACCGGCCTGTGTCAGGGCTTCCTGCCAGCGCGTGCCGACCCAGTTGAGCCGGTAGTCGGAGGCGAAACCGTGAACGGCGACGAGGGGCGTTCCTCGTTCGGGTCCGCTGACCTCGTAATGCAGCCGGACGCCATCGCTGTCGAAATCCATAGCCGGAGCACTAACCTATCGGATCGCTGTGGGAGGCAGGCGCGCGGTACACGAGCGGAGCGGGAGAGTGCTCGCAGAAGAGCTGGAGACTCCGCGCACGATGTTCGGCCGGGGGCTGGGGCTGATGTTTCGCAAGACCCTCGAACCAGGTCGCGGCATGTGGCTCATCCCGTGCAGCAGCATCCACATGTTGTTCATGAACTTTCCCATCGACGCCCTGTTCCTGGACAGCCGAGAGCGGGTGAAAAAGGTCTATCGCAAGCTCCCGGCGTGGTATGGCGTGGTGTGGTGGGAGATCGGGGCGCGCAGCGTGCTGGAGCTGCCGCCCGGCTCGACGGCGGGGATTGACCTGCAGCGGGGCGACCAGATCATCGTCCACTAGCTGTTAAGGACGGCTTGACCTCGTGC
>Ga0209648_10000677_pt1 | contig 26490 bp, 32 predicted proteins | sample GraSoi2013_115cm_FD_185830 | JGI IMG/M metagenome (GOLD analysis project Ga0209648, IMG submission 185830) | Grasslands soil microbial communities from the Angelo Coastal Reserve, California, USA - Sample 9_17_2013_115cm (SPAdes) (version 2) | ecosystem: Environmental > Terrestrial > Soil >... | reverse complement strand
TTTTAGAGTACCGCCGGACGCTGCGACTTCGCGTGGCGGAATACGAGAGGGATATGTTGACTGGCTATCGTCTGGCGCGTGAGGTGGCGGAATGCGGATTGGTACAAGCCGGATTGGGCATGGAAACTGCGCTTGCGGGATTGCAGCGTCAACTCGGGCTGGTGCGTAGTCACCTGCTGGTGCTCGAAACCATCGCGGAGAACCCCCCGAAGCCGAAGGAGGGAGAGAGCGCTTGAGTCGAACCTGCTGTGAGCCAAGCTGGGTGGGCTTGGCTTCCGGTATAGCGGTCCGATTCTCATGCTGGGCGGTGGCCCTCCTGAAATCGCCGAGCGAATCTCTCGAGTGAAATGCCAATTCATCCGAAAACCTTAAGCTTGTTGGCCACTCCAAAGCGATAGATTTTGTCAGCACAGTAGCCACCAAACATACCGGCACCGATCACGACGGCATCAAGCGCCGGCTGCCGTTAGCCGTGGCCTCATCCCAAGCGTTGCGGACGAACCTGCTCAGTACGTCGATTCCCAGTGTCGTGTGTTGTACATCCGGAAGGGAAAGAATGGTTGGCCTGAATCGATTAACGTGTTGAGAGGCATGGTCGAATCCTCAAACTGTGTGAACTGCCGCTAAGAGCAAGGGCAGTGGAAAATGCGGAGCAACGAGACCACCCGCTACTATTGTTTACGAGTGAATTGTTTCTCCAAGAGATCGATGGCTTCCTGCATCTCAGTGCGGAGTTCGCTGCCCTCGATCTTCTCTATCGTCTCCGTGCGTGCTATGGCAAAGACGGACACTCGGGTTTTTGATGTGAGAAGCATGTTCAAACCCACGACCAGCGCTTCGGCGTCTTGTTGAAGTGTTGTAAAGGATCTTGATCTCACCATTCTGCACGCTTTCGCGGTAACACGCCTTTGTTCCGTACCTAAGATTGAAAGGAGAACTCTGATGTTTGGACAGATGAACGTAACCCCAATCACTGATCTTCACAATGCGCCACCACAAGTTAGCGAATCCTTGGAGCAGGCCGCGGCTCGACTGCTTGATGTCACTGAGCATCCTGCAATCACCAAGTGGGTGCAATTTCCGAAAGCGTTGTTCCTATTCCTTACCACTCGAGGAGATCCAGAATCGGGTGCGTTTTATGTCTATGACCGCCGCTCGAAGGAATGGTTCTGGATAGACTTCGAAGACGAGAAATTCGGCGGATACAACAGTTCCGATTTCGAGCAATTGGTCCGAGACTGCCGGTTCCTCGACATAGTAGAGAACCCCCAGCTGCTTCGGAGCAGGGCTCAGTGGATCATCCAAGCGGGCTCCCGACCGCGGATAGGCACTCAGTCTATCCAAGTTGCTCCGCCTTCGCTCGCCGTCTAAAACCCCCGCGTTGACTCGGCCAAGAGCACCCCATCCCCACTTATTTGACAGCTAGGACATCTGGGTTTAGACAGGGGCCGCAACTGTCCAATCGGGAAGTTGTCGGAAAGGAGGAGTCGTGGAGAACCCGATAAAAGCCAGCCCCAGTGTGGTCGCCGACTACCATGCATTGTTTGTGAACCGACTGGCTTATACCTTGCAGTCGCCAAGGCCCCATCCCGAGAGCGGGCGGCATTATTACTTTCGACCGAAGGCAAGGGGGACAGGCAAGGAGTTGGGTCTAACCGCGGCCACGATCCGCCGTCATCTGGAAGGCGACCTCACCATGGGGCTGTACGCAATCAACCCAACAACGCAACGATCGAAGTGGGTCGCCATTGATGCCGATTATGCTGGAGCGATGGAGGACCTGCTCAAGCTGCAGTACTTCCTCCAGGAGGACAACGTGGAGGCCGCCTTGGAGATGAGCAAGCGGGGCGGCCACCTTTGGATTTTCATGGAGAAGCCTGTCTTAGCCCGGGAGTGCCGAATCTACATCCACAACTTGGCGCTGAAACTCGGAGTGCGCATCAGAGGCGCTGGCTTGGCGGAGGGAATCGAAGTCTTCCCGAAGCACGATGAGCTGCGAGAGGGAGAATTTGGGAACGCCATTCGTGGACCGCTTGGAATTCATCGCGGAGCAAACCGGCGATATTGGTTCTATGGGGCTGATTATGACCTGGAAAGGCAGATCGCGTACCTGGATCGGCTTCGAAAAGTGAGCGAGGAACAACTCCGGACGTTCATTGCGGACAAAACCATGCCGCCTGAGTTTGATAGAAGACGCCATTCTGCCGACCAGTCCGTTTCCTTCGTTCACTCATCCGGTCAGGAGTTTCGAATTCTCGAGCACGTAGGCAAGGTTCGGAATGTCGGCCGGAATTATGTGACACAGTGTCCGTCCTGTGCCGAGGCCGGCCAGGACCGAAGTGGCGACAACTTGGCGATCTCCATCGAAGACCCGCGGAAGTACATCTGCTGGGCGGGTTGCCCGAAAGAAATGATTCGTCGGGCGGTGGGTTATCCGATCCGCGTTCGGCAATCCGTGTGAGGAGGTGGCACATGCCGGACAAGCAAGTTTCTTTGGCGCGTCGGGGGCTCACGCTGTCGAGGCGAGTGCTACGACGCTTGAATGAGGTAGGCATTTTTGCGCAATCCCAGGTGAGCCTCGAACACCAGCATCTCGCCAAACGCTATGTGGTGCGAGGGATCGAATCAGGCGGTGCCGTGAAGGATCTCGGCCGGTACGTTACGTTCTGTGGGCCGGATGGCGAGCCACTGCCCCGTCTCCATCCAATCGATGCCATAGGAGTGAACGGAGTTCACGCAGTGGTAGTAGCTGCAATCCTTGTGCGAATCGAGTTATTTCGAACCGGCCGAACCTGCCAATTACTCATTACGAAGCATGAACCTGGAACGGTCGAACATGGCAGACGCCCTGCACTGGAGAACAGAGTTCTCTTTCGCGGAGTGAATGGGATCGTTGACCTGGAACTCTTGCGTGCAGACGCTGATTTGGCGGGACGATCGGTCATGCCCGAGTTTTGGTCACGCGGCGGTGAGGTGCTTGGAATCCCAGCCGTATTTGCCGCAGCGGTTGGGGCGGCAACCAAGGGCGCCAATTGCGTCGGATGCTCGCATTCCCATTACTTGGTTACTCCGGTCGAAGCCGTCGGCGTCGCTAGCGCGAGCATCTGATCAGACCCGATCGGTGACGAGGAACAGATGCAAGTAGGAAATTCAGCTGATTTAGAGCCGTCACCTGACACATCCCCGACGCAAGATGAAAAAGAGGAGAAAAAACCGGTCAGCGCCGAGGCCCCTGAACAACGGGACTTGTTCATTCGCACACAGAGGCGCAAGCTCTCCGACGAAAGAAAGGCCATTACGCACAAGTTTTCGATTGGCGGCCACGAGGGCTACAACATTGTCGGGATGTACGAAGAGGGAACGCCCGGCGAAATCTTCATCAAGATGGCGAAGGAAGGGTCCACGCTGTCGGGTTTCATGGATGGGCTGGCTCTTTCGATTTCCATCGGCTTGCAGTATGGGGTGCCGCTCAAGGCGATTGTGGACAAGCTGACAAACACGCGCTTTGAGCCTTCCGGATTCACGGAGAATCCGAACATTCGCTACTCCAGTTCCGTGCTGGACTATATTGCGCGCTGGCTCGGCGGCAAATTTCTCTCATCTGAATCTCTGAAACCGCGGGCCGCATCGAGCGACCAGGATATGATTCGCCCCGCCATTAGTTCCCCAGCGGTAAATACGGTAAACCGCAAACCGATTCAGTCAAGCAATAGCGGCGGCACGACCGCAGATGCGCCTTCCTGTGGTACTTGCGGCATGCTCATGGTGCCGAACGGCAGTTGCTACAAGTGTGTCAACTGCGGGAGCACAAGCGGGTGTTCATAAGAACCCCGAACTTGCGGACGAAGGGCATTGTAGCCCCTAATGAAACGCGACCTCGAATGCTGACAGGATGCGTCGTTGCGATACCGACGGCGGAAATCGGCAGGGTCTTGTGATAGGTTACATGTAACTAGGGATGGAGTTAGATATGGGAACACGAAGTCGATCCAAGTCGTCTCGCGATAAGGTCAGAGCACATCGCAAGCGGTTGCGTCAACAAGGCTTACGGCCCATCCAGATCTGGGTGCCGGACATGCGCTCGCCTTCTTTCGTGGCAGAGGCACGCAGGCAGTCCCTTGCTGTTGCCAGAAGTCCACATGCCAAGCAGGACCAGGACTCTATCGACGCCGTCACCGATTGGGGCGGGAAGTGAAGCGCGGCGAGATTTGGACCGTTTCTGGCAGTAAGGACTACGCAGGAAAACCGCGTCCGGTGGTGACCCTCCAAGACGATCGTTTCGACATGATCGATTCCGTTACGGTGTGCGCGTTCACGACCGATCCAACCGATGCTCCTCTTTTTCGGCTCCTCACTAAGCCGAGCGAGAGCAACGGACTGCGAGCTGTTTGTCGCTTGATGGTGGATAAGGTCACGACTGTTCCGAAAACAAAATCGGCGTGCATGTTGGCCGTCTTGCTGACGAGGATATGGTGCGGCTGAATCGCGCCGTTCTGGTCTTTTTGGGAATCGCTGCTCCAACTGGAAACGAACAACTGGAATCGCCATAACTTGTCCAGCGGACTTGCGAGACAGTCGAACAGAGATAAGTATTGGGAGACTTAATGGTTCGCGACGGAAAGCCATGATTAGAGAGCCTCCCAATGTCCTCGAATTGCCGATGCCCGAACGCGGTCTGATGGCGCTCAAGGTGGCCGTCAAAAAGGCGATTGAGGAGCACGCGCGAGAAGGGTTGCCAATCTACGTCTGGCGTGATGGCAAGGTGGTGGAAATCCCTCCCGATGAATTGCGGGCGCAATCGATCCTCTTGGGCGCGGAATCAAAATAGGAATCCCTTATATGAGCCTGCTGCCTCAGGTCCTAGGCTTAACCCGGAATAATCTCCTTTAGAGAAGCCCTATTAATCACCGTACGCGTGTGCCCTGCTTCACGCTCAGAGAACGAGCGCGTGCTCTGTCTAGTGTCGCTCCCAGCCTGATTCTCCCGATCGATCCTCGGCGCGAAACTTTAATTGAATGCGACCTGCTCCCTCTCACAGCGAAATCCGAAGTCCGTGTCTTGAGGAATTGCCTCGCTTCGCGGATCTCGGAGTCGAACCCCTAAATGGAAAGGAGAACGAAACAATGGAACAGTCCCAACTTTTGGCGCACTGCGGCAGTTCGAAAATCACCCGAGAAGAGTTGAAGGTGATCCCGACGCCCACAGGGAGCGCAACCTATCAACCCCTTCCGCACTTCGAGATTGTCGGAGCGCTGGTCGAAACACTCAGCTTCCGACAGATCTCGGTGGTGCGGGAAGAATACGCGGTTACGGGCGACGGCATGAAGATGTTCGGAGTGCTCGACCTTGAAACCACATTCGACGGATGCCGATTCTCAGTCGGCGTCCGAAACTCCAACGACAAGTCTATGCGGATGGCACTCACCGTAGGTTACCGAGTATTGGTGTGCGACAACATGGCTTTCCACGGCGATTTCACCCCCGTGCTCGCTAAGCACACCAAGCATCTGAGCCTCGTGGACATCCTTTCGGTTGGGGTAGACCGCATGCAGCGGAACTTCGAGCCGATGAGGAAACAAGTCGAGCTCTGGAAAGGGACACGACTCACGGCGGAAACTGCAAAGCTGATCATTTACGGGGCTTTTGTGGAAGGTGAGCTGGATGTTCCGAAACACTTAACCCGTCGCGTCCATGACCTGTATTTCAATCCGAGCGTCGAGGAGTTCGCTCCAAGGACGATCTGGAGCCTCTCGAATGCGTTCACGTCTGGCTTCAAAGAACTGGATCCTATTCCTCAGTTCAAGGCTACTGCTAAGCTGGGCGAATTCCTAGAAGCCCGGTTCTCCCAATCCTTCTAGCCTGCGGGGCGGTCTCGGCCGGACCGCCAATCGCTAAGGCTTGTGCACGCTATTGAAATGCTGCCGGATTTCAATAGAAGCGAAGAGTGAAATCCCGAGGTCATGAGTCACTTCTACGGCCAGGTGAAGCGTGTCTGCGATTAGATGGTGCCTCGCCATCTTGGCTGGCTTAGGCTGCCCCGGGCGGGAGATCTTCGCGGTGAACATCGAGTCGGGCCGGATGAGTGGGTGATCGGTAAGGTGTGAGAACACCCCCCGGTAACATTGTGTGTCAAGGCGGTCGCCGAGATCTTCCTGTCAGCGCAGAAGGCGTGTGACTTCCGACGCCAGCAGCTTGACGTCCTCCTCATTCGTACGGTGATTCGTGATACATGCACGGAGCGCCTTTGGACGATTCGGCGACAGACTCACAGCGGATAGCCACACGCGACCTTGGGAGGCAAGCTCGGCGCCAATGCTATCGGCACTGTGCGCGCCAGACTCGATCCTTGGGTGGGTGAAGCACACGAGCGGCAAGGGCGACTGGTTCACGATTGAAAATCCAGCATGGAGAAGCTCCTCACGTAACCTTTGCGCAACGCTCGTTTGTTGCCGTAACAGGGAAGCGATCCCTTTCCATCCTAATTCGGCCAAGGTCAGGAAAACTTTGAGACCGATGAATCGCCGCGACCACTGGATCGAATGGCCGTAAAGATCGACCGTCCCTTGCTGCGGGTCGGGCAAATAACCCGCCTCAACTCCGAACGCCCGAACTGCGTCCGCTTGGGAGCGCGCAAAGAACATCCCCGCACCCATGGGAACGGGAAAGATCTTATGTGCGTCCCATGTGACGGAGTCGGCCTTATCGATGCTGGATAGGAGCGGTCGAAACTCGTCCAGCAACAGTGCGAGTCCACCCCAGGCGGCATCAACGTGCATCCAAAGACCCGTCTCCTGCGTGAAATCGAGCAAGAGCGGTAGAGGATCGAACGCTCCTCCGGCTGTTGTTCCGGCGGTGCCCACAACCAGAAACGGACTCGCTCCATTTTTTTTGTCCTGCTCGTACTGCTGGCGGAGATCGTCGACATCCATGCGAAATGCGCTATCAGTACGCACGCGGCGCACAGCCCGTCGGCCTATGCCGGTCATGTGAGCAATCTTGACGAAGGAATCGTGTGCCTGTTCCGAAGCGTAGAGGACAGGGCACTTTTCAGAAACTGCCAGCCCTGTAGTCCCATAGTTCGGGAAGTGGCGAGTTAGGGCAAGTACCACAGCAGTCGCGTTCGCCTCCGATCCACCGCTCGTGAAATGGGCGAAGGCCTCCCCGGCATCAAACCCCAATTTTTCAAGGAACGCATTGAGGACAAACGTCTCGATCTCACAGGCGGCCGGGGAGTACCACCAGGCGCCCAGCTGTGGGTTCAACAGGGCAGTAAGCGTGTCGGCGACCACACCCGCGGCCTGAACCCCGGGGACGAACAAACCGAAATGGCATCGATGATTGGGGTGAACAATACCACTATAAAGCATGTCGAAGACGTCGCAGGCGAGCGATCCGATGGCATGTCCATGCTCAAGATCATAGTTGCGGGCAAGATATGCAGACAGGCTTCCGGGCTCGACTGGCCTCGAAACTCGGTCACTGTCGAGCTGATCCTCGATTCGTCCGAGCGACGCAGCCAGATGCCCAACCAGCGCTTCAATACCGGCGCGAAGGGAAGGTGTGCGAACATCATTAGGGACCATACGCATTCTGCGATATTATGGGCGGTATGAATATGTTTCCATCGAATCTTATGCGGAATTCTGTGGTTTCCGTGGCATTGGACCGAATCGATCTAGCAATTATTGCGGCTTTACAGAAGAATGCACGGTTATCCAATAAGGAATTAGCAGCAAAGGTTAATCTAGCCCCGTCGAGTTGTCTCGCCAGAGTCCGCAAGCTGACGGAGACCAAGGTCCTTGAAGGATTCCACGCAGAAGTGAATCCTGGTGCGCTTGGCGGTTCCCTCCAGGCAATCATCGCAGTGCGGCTCAGAAGACATTCCAGAGTAGAGTTCCGTTCTCTTTATACGCACATTCGGCGGTTCCCCGAGATCCTCCAGGTGTTTCACGTCAGCGGGGTGAACGATCTGCTGTTGCACGTTGCAGTGAGGGATGTCGCTCATTTGCGTGACCTGATCGTCGACCAACTGGCGACGCGTTCCGAAGTGGCAAACTGTGAAACCTCAGTGATCTTTTCGCTGTTTCGCAACCGGAGCCATCCCGTTCAGGTAAGAGTGTAGTTGCGCTTTGTTAATCAGTGGACCAGTCGCGCAGCCTGACAGGAACTCATTAGCTGTTGATTTTGACGTTTTCGCTTTGGTCTGTCACGAATTCGACGGTTGGCAACTGATCCTCCCGCCATTGGAAACGTTCCTGGCCCCGGGGAGCGTCTCGCACACATTGGAGGGCGTCCTCAAGAGCCATCCTGCCTCGCGCCATTCGGAATATTGTCACATTGTGTCAGACGTGTTCACTCTGGTGCTGGCAAAGCACACGAAACACATGAGCCTCGTGGACATCCTCTCAGTTGGAGTAGACCGCATGCAGCGGAACTTCGAGCCGATGAGGAAGCAGGTCGAGGCGTGGAAAGCAACGCGGATTCCAAACGAAGCCGCGAAACTGATCATCTACCGGGCATTTGTGGAGGGCCAGTTAGATGTTCCCAAGCACTTGGCCCGGCGGGTTCACGATCTGGACTTCAATCCGCAGATCGAGGAATTCGCTCCAAGGACGACGTGGAGTCTCTCCAATGCGTTCACGAGTGCGTTCAAGGAACTCGATTCGATCCCGCAGTTCAAATCAACCGCGAAGCTCGCATCGTTCCTCGAAGTGGCAACCGCCGCCCTAAGCTAATTCCACTACTACGGGCCAGTTTGGAGCAAGGGCCAAATCGGTTGCGAATAGGGAGGAGGCAGGTGTGCAAACTGCCTCCGCCTCCACTATGTAGGTCACTCGTGACTCCCCAAAAGTCCCGTTGTGAATAGTTGAGGGCTCCATTGATACTTGCCTCCGATTGCGAGCGGACGACTGGGGATTCTTCTATTACGGGCTCGTGGAAAAGTTGCCGACAATACGCTCAGAATGTGGCAGGTGCGAGCCAGCGCTGCAGTCGAGCCGTTTGCTAGCCGGCGCGCAGGCAGGACTGCCGTTGGCGGTGGATGTTGAGCCCGAACGTGACGACGAACGTCTAACAGCACGGGGGCGAGTCGTCTCCGGCTTCGAGCTCCGGCTTTTGTGTGGAGGTTGCAATGGGGGAATTCGTTGCATCGGTGAAGCGCGCCGTGTGGTGCGTCGTGGGGATCGGGCTCCTTGCTTTGTCGCTGGCTGGGCTGGCGCAGGCGGACCACGGCAAGTCCGCACTGACAGAGCACGATCGGACTTCGATCCGGAATGTCATCGAGAAATATAGGACGTCGTGGCTCGCGGGTGACGCAGAAGGCGTGATGAGCACGTTTACAGAGGATGCGGTGTTGCTGCCGGCGCAGGGCAGCGCGCCTGTCGTAGGGCGTGAAGCGATCCGGAAATACTGGTGGCCTGCGGGCGCTCCGCCGACAACCGTTACCAAGCTAAATATCACCTACGAAGAAATGGGCGGCGAATGCGGGACGGCGTTCAAATGACTCTGATCGCAAAAGCCTGTGCGGTACGCGACTTCTGAAATTGCTGCACCAGACGCCAAGATCTATGCTGCGCGCGACGATGTAAAGTACCGCTGGTCCCGGGATGACCACGCGGCCGATCAACAACCTCGACGTAACCTCAGGGAAGCGGTTTAACTTTACGAAACGCACGCAGCTGGAATTCCAGGCCCAGTTCCTGAACTTCCTGAATCATCCCCCACTTCACTCCGCGGCTCGTCAACCAAGTCGACTCAATTGCATTCACGGGGGACGGGGGGGTGACAAATTACTTTAGGCCGTCTAACGGCATCTTCAATCAGACCAACCTGACATTCCCAAGCAACCCCAGAACTCTTCAGATGGCGTTGAAGGTCATCTCCTAGAGTCAGTTGGCTCGAATGATTGGACCGGGACTACCGATTCTCCAGCCTGTTACGGGCGAGCATGAAGCAAGGCCAAGTGATGGTCAGCCGTGGTCGTTAGAAAGGTGAAATCTTTGCCGCTATAACAGGCGGGGATTCCAAACAGGTCCTTTGACGGAATGAAATCCCAGAGTTTTTCCCCGGCTTGAGCATCATAGACATGGAGCGTTAACTGCATTCGCGGGTCGCCTGGCGGACCAGGCTGAAAATCATCGAAAACAAGTCGTCGCGCCGAAACCGAGATTAACGTACTGTTCGCTTCGCGGTCCGATCCTGATGACGGGGAGAAAGAAAGTACTCTCAGGGTCTCCCCGGCCGGTGAAATGACATAGACTTTTGGTTGCATGCCCTGGCGGAACAAATAGACGTTGCCGTCATCGGCGGATACCACGCGGCTCAGGTCAATGGCAAGGCTTGGAAGAGTGAGCGGCGTATTGTAATCTGGCTTTTCCGTCGCATCAAATTTCACATCGCCTGGTAACTGTATTTCCTGAACCAGCCCTCCCCTGACGTCAAATATTGCTGTGAATGGTGTTCTTTGTCTTTTGGCTTCGGCTTCGTCGCCGTTCAATCCCTTCGCGGCATCAACAAACCGAGTGCCAGAAACGAGAAATTGTCCCGAGGAAAAAACTGCGATTTGGCGCGGAGAGAAGTGAGCATCGGTAGGCAGATGAGCATCCACACGGACAAACGACGAAGGGTGACCATCCGAATCGAAGGCGGCAATACCTGGAAAGATTTTGCCCTCTTTGTCGGTCACCACGAGAAGTTGGTACAAATTGCCTTTTGCATTCACCGCAACGTCCAGGGCCGCTATGTTCTTTACCTCTTTCAGTTCGCTGAAACCGCTCAAATCGTATAGAAGTGAGTCTTTACCATCTGGAGCAATTCGGAGAACTGGCGCGGCATCCGCAGGTGCGTTGCCGCCGGTAGGTCGCATGTACACATTACCGTTCTTATCGCATTGAATTCCGCCAATTGCCGTGGAAATGAACCTATTGGCCACAGGTATCTTTTCGCCTGCCTTCAATTCTATGCTGGTCGCAGGAGGAGGTGACTGACCGGGCAAAAGAGCTGGAGTCATGAGAGAGACGTACACAAGAACTTGTATTTTTCTCATAAAGTCTCCACTCCATGATTTTGTATGCCAATAATGATAGGGACGAAGGAACCATCGCAAGAACGAATATACACACGCGCCACTCTGGCTGCTTTGCCCTCTAGCTTCGTTTGCTGAATGTTGCAGGAGCCGCCCTGATTGGCAAGGTCAATTTGGTCTGCGTAACAGCAGACAATGGAATAAGCAAAGGGGTTACACGCAAAGCAAGAATCTTGAATGCTTGAACACTGAGTAACAAAGTGGCGACTATTGCAGGTGAGTTCGATGCACATTTGGTATTGACCGACAAGCTCAGAACATGTGCACTGGGCACTAGCCTGAGGTGGGTGAACCGAGAGTCCAACGAAGATTAATAGAAACGGAACCAGATGTCGTATTCGCATGGATACCTGCTGTTGGAAGGACAGTGCATGGCCATAGATTGGCCAGTCGTAGTACCCCTTCCCGTACTTGCAGGAAATTAGACCCTCGCCCTCGACTGCGGGAAAGAGATATGTGATGACCGGCAGGAAAAACGCTGTGGGGCGACGGAATTCGTGGACGGCCAAACGCGCCAGGATCAATCCTGTCTTGAGCGCGGAAACACGCCAGGCGAAGCAGTTCCCCCCACGCCGCCCCCTCCCACTGACGCATCGCCGGATGAAATCCTTGTCGCTGAGCGGACTCTTTCCGTCCGTATCGGAAAGAGGTTCCTACAGGAACGGAATCAAGGGGGTTCTCCATCGAGATGGACATCGAAAAGTGATGCATCAAACGCCCATGGCGTCATACGGATTGCGCGTTGCCGATCAACAAGCTGCCGAACTCCCGGATCACGTCCAACAGAAAGTCTACGTCCTCCCGGCGCAGACGGTGATTCACACTGCACGCCCGAAGCGCCCTTTTCCCGTGGATCTTTGTCCCCGAAAGAAACACCCGCCCGTCTTTCTCCAGCGCCTTTAACAGCTTGTTGTTCAACTCGTCCAAGTATTTGTGATTTCCATGGACGGAAGTGTCCCGGGTGCGGTACTGGAAACACACGACCGACAGCGGAACAGGGGCGAGCCGGACGAAATCTTGCGACTGGTCGATCTGGTCCGCCAGATAACGCATGATTTCGATATTGCTTTCAACGGCCCCGCGCAGTTTCCTAGCGCCGTACGCCTTGAAGGTCATCCACACCTTCAGCGCTCGGAAATTCCTGTGAAGCTGAGGACCGTAATCCTTGAAATCGAGTGGTCCATCGGCTCTCGTTTCGCTCTCCTCCGGCAGATAATCCACCATTTTAGTTGTGCGCGTGGTCGCTGTGACGGCCGGTGTGCCATGGGCCCGCCGCGGTTCCGATGATGATGGTGTCCTCATCTGCCGCCATGGTGTGTTTCACGTTGGCGGGAACAAACAAATAAGTTCCCACGGGGTAAGCCTTGAGGTGCTCGAGATCGAGCGTCTCGCCAAAGCTTACTTTTAGCGTGCCTTGAACGACGACGACCCGGGCGTCTGTGCCATGCCAGTGATGTTCATGGAAGCCTGCCGGAATAAAAGCGGCGTACGTGAAGGCTTCGCCTGACATATCGCTGCGTCCTTCGAGTACGGACCATTTCGATCCGTCAGGATCGATCTTTTGCCACTGAATTGATTTGGCATCCCAGGATTGAGGCACCTTGGGCTGTTCGCCGGGGCTGGCCGTCATAAAGATCAAATTCACCATCATCGCGATGATCCAAAGCATCTTGACTCTCCTTTCGGATTCTGGAGCCCACGGTTTCGTTCACTAGTGGTCCCATTTCTTGCAATGTAGGGTATTGCCTCGAAGGAGTTCTATCCGGAATGCGGCGTCAAACTCGGCCAGCGGATCACCCTAACCTTGAACCCTGGGATTGTCTCTTCTAACCAGATCGGCCTTTCCGGCAAACGCATTCACGAAGTTCTTTTTTGAACCTCGATCAATAACAAGCGCCAGCTCGCCAACGTGGAATTGGGGGCATCCATGAAGTGTGTTCTATGCGGTCAACCGATTGAAGAAGGGCGCAAGCAGGGTCAGCCGCCGCGCCTTGCGAAATACTGCTTGAAGTGCCGGGCGGAGCTGCGGCACGCAAGAGTGAAGTACACCTGGCGGCCGGAATACGACGCTTATCTCAAAACACACTATTTCGGCGGGTTAAATCGTCGCTTCCGAGTGCTCACCCGGATGGTTCGGCTGATTGGCTTGCCGCGCTGGTACATCAAGCGGCAAGCCGCACGGTTGGGTTTAACGATGCGAACGGAACGAAAGGTTTGGACGTGTCGCGAGATGGATCTCCTCGAGAAACTGGTAGGACGCGTGTCATCAGCCACAATCGCAAAACGATTGCACCGCCCGGAGAGCTCAATCGTGAACAAGCTGAGGCGCATAGGCACGTCTCGGCGCGTTCGCGACGGCTACACGATGCGAGAGCTTGAACTGTGCTTGGGAGAGGATCACCACAAGATTGCCGAGTGGATCAAGAACGGCTGGTTGCAGGACCGCCTTCAGGGAACGCACCGGCACAATGGGAATGGCAAGGACATCCACCGCATCCGCGAGAAGGACATCCTCAACTTCATCCGGAGCCATCCGGAGGAACTCAACCTTGGCAAAGTGGACCAGACTTGGTTCTTGGACTTAGTGTTGTTGAAAGGCCGCGAAGTGCGTGAAGCGACGCTCTCTCGGAACATTAGTACTGCAGAGGACGACGCGGCAGCATAATAGTTCGGAGTCTCCGAAACAAGGCAGTAGTTGACATCCTGGAAGGCACGCGGCCGGCATTCAGAAACAGAGATTCTAAATGTGGATTACCCGGCATCGCTGGAACAGGGTGGCAGTAGGAGCTGCTCTTAGTGAAAGGAAAGCTCACAGCCTCCCGTGGAACCGTCCGAATGCATGGGCAAGCATTAGCGACATCCTCATGGCCTGAACCGGGTCTCCCTCGCATGCGTGCCGGGCGTTGCGGCAAACGAATAGCCCAAAAAACAAAGCTAGGATCGCAGCCCCACAAAGCTTTGTCTTGAACGAAGATGACCCCTTTGCACAAGGACCTCATCCGTCTGTTGACTAAGTAGCGTCAAATGGATTCAAGACATGCCCGGACCAGTCGGGTCATCGTGTCTACAAGAAATGCTCAGCCGAAGGCATTCTCACCCGCAGTCGCGTTTGCCGACCGAATGTGGTCGTTCGAGCGTGCCAGTCTTCCGTTTCGCGCCCAAGGGCAGGACGGTCTGAATGGAACGACAGTAGTGGGTCAATTCGAATTTAGACCCGAGGAATTCGGAGCCGTTGGAACAGAGCTGGAAGCATCGACACAATCGCGACATACAAATCGCCTGAACCAGGCTGGTTGTTGCTTCGCCATTTGGGTTCTGGTTCAGTGCGCCTGTAACCGGCGGGAGGGAAAAACGGGGATCTCGAATTCACCACTAGCGGCTGAAACGAAGGCTCTCAGAAAAGCATACGCTGCGTTCAGCCGGAACGATATTGCTGCGACCGTTGAAGCGCTCGACCCCCAAATCGAGTGGACTGAGCCTGGTGAGTTTCCGGGAGACGGAACTTATTATGGGCACGAAGGAGTGGGGCCTACTTGTCGCAATCGCGCGCGGCCTGGGCCGAGGTACGCAGCGCGCCGGAGCGATTTATTGTCGTCGGTGACAAGATCATTGTGTTTGTTCATGCGCGAGCTAAACCACAAGACAGCACCGGATGGCACGAGAGGCGTCTGGCTAATGTCTTCACGTTCCGCAACGGCAAAACCATTCAAATGCGTGCATTCGCCGACCGGCGACAGGCCCTTGAATGGGTTGGATTCAAAGACTCGGATGCAAACTGACCACTATCGTAACTGAGTACCACGATGAGGAATAAATACGCTTCAAAGTGAGCATGACCTGAGGAAAGCGAGGCGATGAGATGCAGAACTTCGCGATTGGCTTATTAATCGCACTCGCCTTCGGCAGTGCTGTTCTGGGTCAAGCCATCCCGACGAGCGCTAACAGCACGAGGGATGATCCGTCGGAGGGGCTTGGAACCGTCACGTCCCCGCCGATGACAGCGCCAGCCTTATCTGCCACGATATCAGCCACAGCAGCTCAAAGTAGCTCAAGTTTGACAGTGAGTGCCCGCTTCACATCCGATGCGCGGCGAATAAGGGCCGGTATCTTCGTCTATCGCGATCTGGATCACGGCAAAGAAGTCGGTAGAGCCACAATTACGATCCATCATGTGCCAGATTCTGGAGATTATAATTTTTCAGCGGACAGCACCTTTGCTGAGGATTTCAAGGGCTTTCGTAGCCAGCGATGGGAAGCTGTCGCTACCGCAGGATTTGAACCGATTTCAGTGACCCTTGCCTCTGTCCGTGGCACTGAAGTCGCGACCGTTTTCGACCTAACATACAGATCGGGCCGAGTCACTGGATTTGTCATCGATCGGAAGGAATCTGGGGCGGAGACGACGAGGGAGGTGGATGCCGCTGTGCCGGCAAACATCGTTGACCAACGCATTGATTGGGCTGCAGTAGTCGCAGGCAATCTGAAGACAGGCCAGCAGTTCGAGTTCAACGTATATGATCCTGGCACTGGCATCGGCCGAGTAGGCGGGCAAGTCGGAGAACTTGAACAAATCAAGGTTCCGGCCGGGATCTTTCATGCACACAGGATCGCCTACTGGATCGAGAAGTCCGGAAGGAGAGAGCAGTACGTGATATACGCAAGCCGCCACTCGCCCTTTGTGATGCTTCGCGAAGAATTTCCCAAGGGAGTGATTTCCGAACTCGTTAAAGTCACAAATTGAGCGCCGCGCCCTAGTTCGCGTTGTCAAACCACGGGGAAAAGTCGTAGGTTCACCCTGAATGAGCAAGAGTTTCGCAATCTTTGGGGGAGACGCAGCGAGCCGGGGCGACTTATTGTCGCCCGTGACAAGATCATTGTGTTTGTTCATGCGCGAAGTAAACCCCAAGGCAGCACCGAATAGCACGAGAGGCGTCTGGATGATATCTTCACATTCCGCAACGGCAAAGCCATTCAAATGCGTCCATTCGCCGACCTGGGACAGGCCCTCGAATAGGTTGGAGTAAAAGACTCGGATGCAAACTGACCACTACCGAACGAAAGGCATGAAGCCTATTATCGCGTTATTCGCGTCCATTCTGGCGGTGGTTGTCAGTTATCGAGCCGCCGGTCAGCTGGTATCAGCACCTCAGTGGCGTACACTGGCGACGGAAGCCTACCCTAAGAAACGGGACGACATTGTGTTTGCCGACGGCCAGACTGGCTTTTACGGCACGGGTAAGGGCAAGCTCTATCGCACTCAAGACGGCGGACAAAGCTGGCATCTAGTTTGGTCCAACCGCGGCACGTTCATTCGTTCTTTGGGATTCATTGATACCAGGCATGGTTTCCTGGGCAACCTTGGCGCGGGTCTTGTGAACATTACGGATGCGACGCCGCTCTATGAGACGAAGGATGGCGGCGTGACTTGGGAGGGGGCCAAAATCGGTTCGGCTGCCATACCGGGCGTTTGCTCGATAGATATCCTGAAGTCACGCTCGATCCACGAAGGCGATGCCTCTGAGCGCTACTATATCCACGCTGCCGGCCGGGCGAACGGTCCCGCCAAACTTCTCCGGTCCGAAGATGGAGGCCAAAGCTGGGCCCTAATCGACCTGTCTGATCGAGCGGGCATGATCCTTGACGTAAAGTTCTTCGACCCGAACATCGGATTTGTGTTCGCGGGAACGAGCGGTGACCTCAGCCAGTCAAACGCGCTGATCCTGAAAACCACGGATGGAGGCCGAGTCTGGCGACAAGTCTATCGCTCGATGCGGCCGAACGAAATCATCTGGAAGGCCTCATTCGCAAACAACTTAGTGGGGTATGCTACGGTACAGAACGATGACCCCGCGAATCTACAGCAGCGGATTGTAAAGACGGTTGACGGTGGTGAGCATTGGTCCGAAATCCCGCTCGTCACGATCAAGGGCATCGAGGAATTGGGGATCGGTTTCGTCTCTCAGGACAAAGGCTGGGTAGGAACAACGGTTGGAGGGTTTGAGACAAACGACGGTGGCAAAAGTTGGGAACCATCAAGCCTTGCGCCTAAGGCCAATAAGATCCGCATACGCGCGGCCGATGGTACGCCAATGATTTACGCGATCGGTAGCGAAGTACAAATCTATCGATAGCTTGCAACCAGAATTCTGAGATCGCAGAATATCGTGCCTCCGCGGGTGTCTCCCGAGGCCTGAAGATTTGGAAGCAACCAGCCCTACGACGTTGCCCGTTCATACGGGAAGAATGCGAACGCGATTCCCAGGAGCCTCAATATACCTTGGCTCTGTTGACATCCTCGTTACAGTCATGAGAATTCGCAATCGCAAGTTCTTGGGAATCGTTGTTTGCTGTGGAGGCAGGAAGTGCGATAGCCGAAGTCGGAGTCCTGCCTTTTGCTCGCATCGCCGCTGTTCCACGCTGCCGCGATAGTCTGCATCAATGAGATAAAGCGTTCAGCAGTCAGCGGATCTCGTTCATGGCAGGGGCTGTCTCCGACCGGTGCGGAAGACGCGCGTGCAATTGAGCTGGTGAGTACCGCGTCCACCCACGTGCTGGGGATTCCGAGTTTTGCACCTGGCGGCCAGAAACTCCATCTCTGCTGGTCATTCCCGGTAGCATTGGTGACATCAAAGGCAAGACCGATCTTCGTTCCGGCGTCCGGGCTCAAGCTGACCTTTGCGAGTGAAATCCGGAACTCGACAACTCCATGATCCGACGGGGGATTGTTGGCGCTCCACCCTGGCTTCGTACGCGAGCACTGAAACACTCCATTCAGCCTGTAAACATCGTGTGCACCGTCCGCCTCACATAGGTTATTGGACGCGTGAAACCACCAGACACCCGGCGACCAGGATTCATTTCGCTGGCTACGCGAGTCGATTAGGACTTCGGGATAGAGGATTTCGGCGCCTCGCTTCAGGCCGCTGAACGCGAAATACAGATTCTCCCGATCATATTTATACCGTATGGGTACTTTCCAATTCGGTGTGACCTCGATCGTTACGACTGCGGCATCCTCCCATTCTCCCGGGGCTAGCTCACCATCGACCGCAATGTCTCGCCCTTGCGCGACTAAGGTGATCGACCTCCTTTCGCTGTACTGCCTTGTGCGCTGCAGAGCACAGCAAAGGAACAACGATAAGTGCAATTAAAGAATACTGTGTTAGTTGCATGCGTCTCGCGCTGCTTTTTACTTTCTCCGCTGTATGCGCACTTGCGCAGGAATCTCTCAAGCAACAGATACGTGCCATCGCTCGTTGTGGCTCAGGATAGAACTCCAGCAACACCGCGAATGACCACGCTTATGTCGGGCCAAGTTCGGTCCTCGCATATTTGGCTCTCATTATTTCCGTCAATGTTCGGCTAGCGAAAGGCGAGAAGAAAAGTCCTGCCAGAGAATCGCATTTAGTTCTTGCGCGTCCACCGCGTCCGGACGAGAAAAATTCATCTTTGCCGATTGCTTGGCGCCCGGAGCCTTCTCGTCGTTCATCTCGTATAGGAGACCGCTGCGGAGGTTCTTATCATCGGCTTGATACGGTGGCTGCGTTCCAGGCCCGGCGAATAGCGGAGCCATCAATGGCGCGTGGGTGTCGAACAAGTTCATCGGGGGAAGCCCGAGCAGATCCTCCATAGTGTGGATCATGCTTACGGTAGTGTAGAAACGGTGGTCAACAAGAGCCGTGTTCGAACGTGGCGAATACTTGCTAATCACTAATGCGATCGAGCGATGCGCATCAACGTGATCGGCTCCGTCTTGTGCATCATCCTCCACAACAAAGATGGCCGTATCATCCCAGTAAGGGCTATGGGACACCGCCTCAACCACACGCCCGACCGCAAGGTCGTTATCGGCAAGCGAGGCACGCGGCCTAGGCTTGCCCACGCGTGTTCCACCAGTATGATCGTTAGGTAGCCACAGCTGAATGAACTGCGGCAATTCTTTTGCCGTACCACGAGCTTTCACAAACTCGTCGAACTCGCGAAGGAATTCATCGGCGCGAAGCTGATCCGGATAGTCAATGGCAAAATCAGCATACAGGGGATCGATGTGACCTCGTTGCGCTTCTTTTGTCGGACGGATGCTTTTCAACCTCGGAATTGCCCAGGGCCATGGGCTCGGATCGCCGTTGGGGTTGTCGAGGCGAGGTGGCAAGGGCTCTCCCGGCTTAATTTCAACAGAAGGACAAATCGGCGATGGAGCTTCTTCTCCTGGCGAGGTCACTTTTTCATCTCTGCACCAAGCTGCGTCCAGCATTTCCCCATAGATGCGATAGGTGAAGTTGTGCTTGGCGAGATTATCCCAGAGAAAACCGGTCCCCGGATCGTCCATATCGGGAAGGCCCTGCTCTAGAGAATTGCCGAAGTCCTCCGGGCGCTCACTTCCTCTATAAATAATGGGCCAGATTTTCTCGATATAGTCAGAAGTAGCGGAGGCATCCGACCAGAGATGGCCATTGGCCGAGACATCTCCGCTGTCGTAAAAGTTGTCGAGTACCCCGAACTGCAACGCGAGTTTGTGTTCGTTCGGAGTAATTTCAGCACCGTACATGGTCAGCGACGGGTCGCCGTTGCCCACTCCCAGGTCGCCGAAGATCTGATCGTAAGTCCGATTTTCTTTGAGAATATAGATCACGTGCCGGATAGGATTCTTGCCGCTTGCGAACTCAATCTTTTCAGGACGAGCGTAGCCGAGATTGTTTTCTTTTACCTGCCTAGTGTAGTCCGACAAATTCTTTTCGATCTCTCCTTGGCTTAGCCGCTGAATCGAGCCGCCGATCAATGTTGCAATGTAAGGATGCTCGTTAGGATGCAGTCCCGTCTGGATCGCAGACTTCATATTGTTCGGCCCGCTGCCCTCGCCTTTGGCGCTCGCGATGACCAAGTCGCTTCCTGAGACAGCCAGGGCGCTGGGATACCATTGTGCAGGGATGAAGCCGATGGGCGATTCCGTGCTGGCCGAATCTGACGTCGGGTTGTTGTTCTTGATCACGAATACCGCGACAGCATTAAGTGCTGAGCTGGCAGCATACAGATATTTCTCATCAGGACTCACAGCTATGGCCACCGACGCCGCCCCAGGTGCATCGGCATTGTCGAGGGCAGTACGGTAACATCGGCGGGGCACGCCCGTCATCAAATCGACCGCTGCGACGCCGTCAGCGTTCGCCGTCGCGACGTTAGCCAAAGCGACGTAAAGGACGTCTTCACTTCGACTCAGCAACATGGCTGTGGGATGGGTACCAGGTGCGACGGGATCAGAAGGGCGCCAGAGCTCGATATGGCGTGTAACTCTCCTCTTATTTATGTCCAATTCGGCAACTGCGGAGCCGTTCCACAAGCTGACCCATGCCTTAGTTCCGGCTTTATTGGCAATAACGGCATATGGGTACGCTCCAGGGATGTATTTGCTGATGCTCACATCGAAGGATTGCAGAATTCGGCCTGAGGCCACGTCTAGCAGAATGACATTGTCAGCGAGGTTGTTAGCTACGAGCAGCCGGTCGCCAGTAGATGAACCTAAGACGGCAAAACCAGCTGGGTACGGCGAGCCACTTCCCGCAGGAACTGTGGCGGCTTGGTAAGTGAGCTTCTTCCCTGGCGCAAGCCGTTGCGGAGGAATTCTGATGAAACGCTCCGGGGAGACTTTGCCCTCTGCGAAGCTGTAGATCGCGATGCCGTTTTCCTTGATCGATGCCATCGACGCGTAAAGATGTTTGCCATCGGTCGAAAAGGCGAGCCCAATGAAATAGCTTTGCAGTGTGGATTTTTCATCACCACGTAACCGGTCATCGGGGAAGTCCCGCAACTGATTGCTCTTAAGGTCTAGAATCGCGATCGACTGTCGCACACCACTTTGTTCTGTCCCGTATCCCTGATTGAGGAGCGCGGCGTAACGGCCATCGGGGCTTAGCGCAATGGTGGCAGGATAGCTGTTAGTGCGCGCGATGAAGCCGGGAGCTGGAAGAGTAAGTGTTTTGCTCGTAGGTAGATTGATTTTACGAGAGCTGTCGTTTTCGCGTGCAATAACGACGACGAGACAAAGACTGGCGACTACGACCCAAAAAACAGCGACTATTTTCTTCATGGTATCTAGACACTCCGAAACTCATCAGCTCGAAAACGCTTTCAAGTAAAGATGAATCATGCTCGATGAGGTGTCTTGAATGAAATTGACCTGACGGCGAGCGCGGTCGCGAAAGGGCTGAGAACATGACGAATGCGCCATAAACTCGATGAGTGACCGATGCTAAGCAACCACTGCCCTGGCGACCTGGGCGAAGTAAGCGCCTCAGGGCGACGTCCAGAGTACTAAGCTCATTTTCGAACAGGTTCCTCGCCGGAGGTTGAAAAGGTCAAAAATTACTCTTGATCAGGAAGGCGGAGTTTTTTCGCTGTCGCCAAGGCACTGATGTAAATCGTGCCTCCATGGAAATCCTTAGCTCGCCGGCTTGCCTCCTCATCTGGGTGCACGTTCCAGACATAGCCCAACACCTCACCAGTTCGCGAAACTGCTGGTGAACCACTGTTGCCCGAGAAACTGTCGGCATCGGCGTGGAAATTGTGATCTTTGATTTCCGTGATCTTACCGAGGGAAACCCGCAAGCCACCATCAGCATCCTCGTAGCCTTTCTTCCACAACTGCTTCTCGTTTCGGCGCGTGCGCATTGGGAAGCCAACATGCCAGATCTCGTCATTGATGCACGGCCCTTGTCTGGCAATCGTCAAGTATGCCTGAGGAGGTTCGTCGGTTTGTAAGAGTGCACCGTCAAACCCGTCGTGCCAATCATTTGCGGAGAGGTTCCTTACAAGAGTCACATTTTTCAGTGGCCGCCAGTCAATAATTTTCTCGTGATCCTACACAGGCACTTCGAATGAGGTGAAACTGCACAATACCGGGGTGGCCGCTCCGACTGTCCGATCGTTGGCTTCGATTTCTTCGCGCATGACCTGGTAGTCGGTGATGAATTGGCCATCCTTGGAAATAAAAAGCCGGTACCGTAGCCTTGCAGCGGCACGATCTTCTCAGTGGGGAAAGTAGAAACACCATCGAATGCACGAACGATCTCAAATAGGCCCGGAGTTTCGCTCTGTCCGATGTCTGCACGAATCTTATCGAGATCGTTCTTCGTCAGTACAACGTGCCAGAGAACGACTCCTTCTTGGAGATACGTCTTTCGGCCGGAACCTGGGAAGTTCCGAAAACTTTGACGAAAGGTTGACGCATCAGCTTCGGATGCGAACACGACCGCGTCCCAGTAAAGATGGGTATGGATTCGGACAATTGACCGTAGGACGCGGTTCTTATCGAAGGGCGTGACGATCTGGTCGGGCTTAAAGAAACCTTCCTCGGCCCTTGACGGGCATAAATCCAACAGGAGCCACAGGGTTAACAAGAGAAGCGACCACCTACAGATTTGCTTCATAACTTAGACCCGCCGTTAACCTCATTAAAACGATTTCATGCTCCCCTGTGGGTGCTGTTTGCTCGTGCATCTCTTCTGTTGGCGGTTTTCTTGGCGAGGCCAACCAGAGTCCCACATGCCCGAGTTCCTTGGTTTCATCGATTAGCCGCGTGGTCGTCACCGCGATAGGCCCGGTGAAACGCGGCCCACACTACCGCAATCACCACGAGACACAACAAGCTACCCTCTGGCCCGACCGATCCTCCGGTGAGCCATTTCGGTCCACGGAACGATGAACTCAACAGATGTCCCAGCGCGATCTCTCCGCTATCGGGAACGGAGTAGAAAAAACTTTCGCCCCAATCCCACGAACTGTGGAATCCGACTGCAAACCACAAGTTCCCGGTGCGGCGGAGAGTGTGACAAAAAAAGAGGCCCATAATGACAGCGGCTAAGGCCCCGGTCCAGGCTTCCCCCGCGTTACGGAGATGGGAAACACCGAAAATACTGGAGAGCAACGCAGCCGCCGGCCAGAACCCGATTGCGCGCGCCAATGTGAATTGGGAATAGCCACGCAGAAGGAATTCCTCAAACAGACTGACCGAGAGAAACATCAATCCCCAGAACGCGGCATAACTGGCGATGCGTGCACCGTGCAGGGCGATGTGACCGAAGTCAAAAGCGTTCAACACATGTAAAACTTCCAGCAATAAACTGATGGCCAGAAATCCCCAGAGTGCGCCGACCCAAAAGAGTTTGGAAAATGCGCTCCGCATAGGCAGCCCGTAAGCAGACCAAGGTCGCCGTTCTATGCGGGCCATGATCACGCCAGCGATAATTGCGGCCGAAAGAACGCCGAGTTCCCTGAACATCTGCGACCAAAGCTCGCCGAAGCGTAGCGACCGAGTCCCCCAGCCTCCGGTGTAAACGATCAACGTAAATAACCCTACATATAGCGTGAAGCTCCATCCGGAACGAAGTCCGTGGGGGCCGATAAAAATACGGCGGACGGAGGACCTTTCCGGATCGACAGCTCGGTGCACGAGAGGTTTTCTGTTGCTTGAGTTAGCCATGCGTCGTCGCGACTGCGTCTCCTCCGCTCGACGGTTTTTTTCTGGGACCACACCATAGCCACATACCGATCCCCACCAGAATGACTAACGGGACAATCAGTAGGCTTCCCTCCGGACCCACGGTTCCGCCGCTCCACAGCAGACTACCCGAAGCGTGCGAAGCGAACAGGTGACCCTTCGCTACCAGGCCACTGTCCGGCGTACCGTAGAAATAGGATTGGCCCCAGTCCCACCCAGCATGGAAGCCGACCACCCTTATGCGGGTCGACATATCCGTAGGACAGAAGCGGCCTTTTTTCAATTCGCGCCATCACAAACGTAGCTGCGGCAACCACCAGTACCTGGCAGGATTGCCAAAGGAATCCGAGGCTCGGGGGTAGCGGACCGGAAAAATCCATTGCGATGAAACGTCCGAGAACTGCCAATGCAACGGTCTGCAGGATCCAGAAAATCGCCGCGAAAATCAAAACGCTCCAGCCCGCCGGATTCCTCGTTCCCCCACGAACACTCGCCGAAGCGGGTTTCCACTCAGCCACAAGTATGATGGTGTCGGGTCGGTCATTATGGTTTCCGGCTACCTACGTTGAAGGGGCGGGGAATACATTGACTCACTGATCTTCGATGGTCAGATGCACATCCTTTAATTCCTTGATCTCATCGATCATAATTGCGTGCGTTCCTTTTCTTTCATACACGGTGCCGCTCGCGCGCACGTATTTCCCTAGGAACGGCATAAGCTTCTGCCGTTGATTGATGTCGGGCATTTTGTTGGAGATAGGCAAATACAGGTCGCCGTCCTTGGTAAGAATGACCAGTGGTGAGCCATTTTTCGCGCATGCCACCAAGCACTTCATACTCAAGTGGGTGGCAGTCGCTTCGAGACTCTGAATCGGACATGCAATATCCCGAACCAGGCCCTCGATTGTCGCCTGAGACGCAGCTTCAGCCTTTTTGGGCGTATTCGCTTGAGGTTTGGGCAATGCGAGAGTCGCCGTCATACCGTTGCAAACCAGCAAACCAAAGACCAGAAATGTCTTCATCGGCTTCCTTTCTTGCGCTCCATAGTTAGTGCTGGTAACCACCCACTAGTTCACCGGTCGCCAACACATGCTCCTTCATGGCCTAAAAATCCAGATTGATCCATGACATCCACGCCGATGGAGGCTCCGAACTTTCAGACAGGTTCGGCGAGGAGACCGCTCTTAGCGTCCCGTACCTCACTCGCCGTGTCTTGAACGAGTGTGACGGCGTGGGTAACCGGCACAGGCGGCCCGCCAATGGCTCGATTCGAAGCCAATAATGAAGATAATTCTGATCCATCCGAAGGTTCTGAGGCATTGCAGGCCGCTATGCATTACTTCTGCATCCGGTTGAGACTGCCTGCAAACATGACCCTTGCAAATAAGTATGGGATATACTGCGCACGCAAAGAAGTCCGTCGAGGTCAATCCCGATGTGGGCTGTGCATTCGAAACACAGGCTACTGTTCAGAGTCTACGTTGGGCGCTGCATTATAATCGCAGCTCTCGCGACAGCAGGATTTGTCCCGCCGTTTGCTGGTAGTTCGACGAAATCCGCCAATCCAATTGACCAAGTCTTGCGAGAGGCCGTCGATCAGAAGAGGCTTCCGGGTATTGTGGCGATGGTTGCGGTAGCAGATCGCGTCACATATCAAGGTGCGTTCGGAGAACGGAACACCATTAAGAATATCCCGATGACCGTGGATTCGATTTTCCGCATAGCTTCAATGACCAAACCGGTCACATCCGTGGCCATCATGCAGCTCGTCGAGAGCGGACGCGTGAAACTGGATGAGCCCGCCGCGACCTACCTCCCGGAGCTTTCTGGGGTTCAGGTACTCGAAGAATTCGATGTCAGCACGGGAAAAGCAAAATTCAGACTTCCTACGACACCTCCCACCATCCGGCAGTTGCTTTCGCATACATCGGGATTTGTCTACGAATCTTTCGATCCGCTAATGCACGCCTATATGTCTACCGCAGCGGTCTCCTCAGTGCGTCAAGGAGACGAAGGGTTTCTGAAGGCGCCTCTTCTGTTTGATCCTGGAACGCGATGGGAATATGGAATCAGTACGGACTGGCTCGGTGTCTTGGTTGAAAAAGTCAGCGGCCAAACTCTGGAGGCCTACTTTCGCCAGCACATTTTTAATCCGCTCGGCATGACGGACACATTCTTCGATGTCCCCCCCAAAAAGCAATCGCGGATTGTCGTGGTCCATCAGCGCCAGCAGGACGGCAGTTGTGTGGAGCAACCTCTGCAGCCTTTCAAACCAGCGCGATTTTTCAGTGGTGGCGGCGGACTTTATTCGACAGCAAGCGATTACCTAAAGTTCGAGCGCATGATGCTCGGCGGGGGAAAACTCGGCAATAAGCGTATCCTGCGGCCCGAAACGGTTGACGAGATGAGCCGCAACCAGATTGGCGTCTTGACGCTCGCTGAGCTAAGGAGCTTAGTACCGCAGTTCGCCAAAGACCCCATTCGCATCCCCGGTTCGCTGGACAAGTTTGGTCTGGGATTTGCAATCAACTCCAAACCAGTCGAAGCCGGCCGCTCTGGCGGTTCTCTAGCGTGGGCTGGCATCTACAACACCTTTTTTTGGATTGATCCGACCACGAAAACCTGCGCTGTAATCTTGATGCAGATACTGCCGTTTAGCGATGATGCAGCAAACTCTGTTGTCGAGCACTTTGAGCGTGCCGTTTACGCGCATCCTGCTGAGACAGCCGGTTCCGGTGGACGCAGCAATTGATGCTTGAGTGCCGGCTACGCCAATCAAGCGCCTGACGTCCATCGTTTCATCAACATCGGGCCAACTCTACTGCTCCGTTCCGTCGAATCGACCCCGCAAATGTCAGATTTGTTCAAGACTTAGTCGTTCTCCCCGATCCATCGTTTGATATATGAGGAGAAG
>Ga0209648_10000676_pt1 | contig 26508 bp, 26 predicted proteins | sample GraSoi2013_115cm_FD_185830 | JGI IMG/M metagenome (GOLD analysis project Ga0209648, IMG submission 185830) | Grasslands soil microbial communities from the Angelo Coastal Reserve, California, USA - Sample 9_17_2013_115cm (SPAdes) (version 2) | ecosystem: Environmental > Terrestrial > Soil >... | reverse complement strand
GAAAGCTCGGATGAAAGTCACAGCCTATATACTTCATATGCGGCCTCCTTCGTCTCGAGCTCTTCGGTCATTACCAAATCGAGTTTACTCGAGACTGTTGGGGGCCGTTGTCGTCATCCAATCAACCGGAGCGCCGCGGCAATTTTGCACGTTCAGGGAAATCTCTGGCGCGGAGTGGAGGGATCCCGAGGGAGTATCTTCTGCGATGCCGCTACGAGGCGTTCTCTCCGTCGAATCACCGTAATCGCAGTAATCGCGCGAAATCGCCGTGATCGGAAGAACCAGATCCCGGGCGATTCCGGCGATCTTAGTGAGAACTCCCTACGGCAGCGTGGTCAGGGACGGTGCGTGGGGATTCCTCCACTCCGCGCAATAGATTTCTCGAAGGGACAAAATTTCCGTCGCGCTCCGGTCGGGATGACAGCCTTACAGCTTGAAGAATAAATCTCGAAGAGAGACGTGTTACACCGAGATCGAAAATCCGATCATCGGATAGGAAGGGCGAAGTTTTTGGTTAGTTAACTCCAAGGCGGCGACCCGTGACTCACACTACGAAGATCGGGTCATCGGGAGATCGGAGGCCAAACTCAGATGATCCGATGTCCCGATGATCCGATGACCCGATCTTTCTCCGAAACTCATCCTCTCTCTTTATGTCGCTTAGGTGTCGATCCTCTGACCTATTTTTGTTTGGCGATGATCTTGTCTTTGATCTTGTTATAAGTTGCCTGGGGAAGAACTTTCTTTTGCACGAGGTCGGTTTTCTTTCCGTAGGGACGTCCATCAATGATCTTTTGCGAGTAGGCGGCGCCGATGCCGGGCAGGGCATCGAGCTGGTCCTTCGATGCCGAGTTGATGTCCACCAGGTCGCCATGAGGAGTCTCCGCCGGCTTCGCAGCGGCTTTCTTCCCCGATGTTGTCTCTTGGTACGTTGCGCCCGAGGATGGCGGCTTGGCCATAGCCACACTGCAGACCAGGGCCAAGGCAAAAAGAACCAGTAGGACTTGGATAACCACGGTTTTACGCTTCATAGTTGTGTGTCCTCATTTCTTTTCAAAACGGTTGCTGCAAAACTCTTTGCGGTTACTCTTTTTTCGCCTCACGATAGCCGGCCTTCTGAGCTTCTTCCGCGGTCATGAATTTGCCGTTCTTCGTGTTGCCGTACCAGCGGCCACTCTTGTGGTAAACGCCGCTATCGAGATTGACCCAAACCTTGCCGCTGCCTTTTGCCGCCGCAATGTCGGACGCTGAGGCCGTCGTCGCTGTGCTCTTCGCCGCCGCGGTGGCTGTGCTCTTCGAAGGCGCTGTTGCTGGAGCGGCAGGGGGAGGCGCTGGCTTGTTCTCTGCGGCCGGAGCGCTCGGGGCCGTCGTATTCCTGCCGGGCGCACTGGAAGCGCCGGAAGCGGTTGGAGCAGCAGGTGTAGTCGTTTCACCTGCTTTCTTCTCAGCAGACTTTTCTTTCTTGCTCTTTTTGGTCGTGTCAGCAGCTTCGCCACCAGGTGACGGAGTTGCCTTGGTTTTGTCTTCAGCCGCCGTCGCCGTCTTATCCTTCTTGCTCTTCGATCCCTTAGTTGTGTCGGCCTTAGTTGTGTCGGCGGCGGGAGCCGCTTCCTTCTTGTCCTTGCTGCTTTCTTTCTTATCCGCTGTATCGTCTGAGGTCTTGTCTTTCTTCTTCGTAGACTTCTTCTTGGTAGTGTCAGTTTGCGTTTTGTCTTGCGCTTTGTCGCCTTCCTGTTGGGTGGAGGTAGCGACGGCTGCCCAAGGCACAAACAAGGCAAAGCTCAGCAACCAGACCCAGAGGGTGAGGGTCTTCTTCAGTCTGTTCATTCTGTTTCCCTCCGCAGCGGCGCGCATACTTACCTGAGATGCCGTCACCGTCGGGCGATGAATACCGTAGTTTTACGGGGCGGTGCGGTGCGGGTGGCCGTTTGCGGAGTTGCTGTTTTAGAATGCCCTTTCTTCTTAAAGAGGGAAATTAAATGAAACTTAAAGGAATCAAACTGACGTGGCTGGGCCATTCAACATTTCTGATTGAGACCCCCGGTGGGCGCAAGGCGCTGATCGATCCCTGGGTAATGAACAACCCAATGACGCCTGCTGACAAGAAGAAATTCGACAAGATCGACGTCATGTTATGCACGCATGGCCACGGCGATCACATCGGCGACGCCGTCGAACTGGCCAAGCAACATAATCCCAAAGTCGTCGGCGTCTACGAACTCTGCTTGTGGATGAACAAAAAAGGCGCGCAGCAGATCATGCCGATGAACAAAGGCGGCTCGCAGGAAGTGGAAGACATCAAGATAACCATGGTGCACGCGGACCATTCCTGCGGAATCGAGGACGGCGGCCAGATCATCTATGGCGGCGAGCCATGCGGCTATGTCATCGAGTTTGAGAACGGCGTGAAGATCTACCACGCGGGCGATACCAGCGTTTTCGGCGACATGAAGATCATCCAGGAGCTCTACAACCCCGAGCTCGTGATGCTTCCCATCGGCGACGTGTTCACCATGGGCCCGCGCGAGGCAACCTATGCGTGTCGCTTGCTCAAGCCCAAAACCGTGATTCCCATGCATTTCGGTACCTTCCCACAGCTCACCGGAACGCCGCAGGACTTCGGGAGCCGCATCAAGGACATGGGAATCGAACTCAAGACCTTGAAGCCCGGGGAAACGGCTTCGTGATGACCAAATGAAAAACGGGTTCACCGATCCACTTGTTAATCAGTACATGTTGGACCTGCTGCCCGAGCGCGACCGAGTGCTGCGCGAGATGGAGCAGCAGGCCCGGCAACGGGACATCCCGATCGTGGGCCCGGCCGTAGGGCGCGTGCTTTTTCAATACGCGCGAATGATCGGCGCGCGGCGCGTGTTCGAGATGGGCTCGGCCATCGGCTACTCCACGCTCTGGTGGGCGCGCGCCGTCGGCGAAGAGGGCAAAGTCTTTTACAGCGATGGCGATCAGCGCAACGCGGCCGAAGCGCGCAAGTATTTCCAGCAGGCTGGAGTTGAGAATCGCATTCACGTTGCCGTGGGCGATGCTCTGGAGTTGCTCTCCGAGCAGAAACAGGAGTTCGATATCATCTTCAACGACGTAGATAAAGAAGATTATCCGCGGGTGCTGCATCTGGTGAGCAGTCGCCTGCGCAAGGGGGGATTGTTCATCACGGATAATGTTCTGTGGAGCGGTCGAGTCGCGCAGCCCGCGTCCAAGGAAGAATCAACGCGCGCGATTCGCGAATTCAATCACCGTCTGTACGCGATGCAGGAATTTCTTACCACGATTGTTCCGCTGCGCGATGGCTTGGCAATCGCTCTCAAGCTCTAGTGCCCGCGAGCACGGCAGCAGGTTGAGGCGTAGAAGATTTAAAGCTGTCCGCCAAGGCTTCCTCGCAAGTATGTTGGATCACGGACCGGTAATGCTCGCCGAGGAAGACGCGCAACTTCGCCGTCTCAAGCACGCAAGAGCCCAGCAGGTAGGGGAACACTGCCGGCGGGACGTCGGAGATGCCCAAGTCCCACAAAAGTCTTAGCGCTAGCCGGCACATGGCTTTTGTGGGGACGCGCTTCGCTCGGACGCCCGCGATCTCGATACATCTCCGTAGTGATAGCGCTTCACCGCGGCCGGCCACGTTCAAGACGTTCAGCTGGGCATCAGCTTCTTTGCGACGCGCGATGTGGGCGATTAACCGTGCCACATCATCAACATGCACGAATTGGAAGCGGTGCTCGAGATGATTCCCGCGGCGCGGCAGCAGGAACGGTAGACGAGCTCCACGCCGGCGCAGCCTCTGGGCCAGCCGTCCCTTGCCACCGGGGATACCGCGCAGGACGCTTAACTGGTAGTTTTGCACGCTAGCGCCGGCATATACCTGGGATCGCAGAATGTAGGTCTTGCATTTGCGCAAAGTGCTCGCACGAGCTTGCACGGTTATGTCCGCCTCCTGCTGGTGCAGAGCAAAAGGAAGACTCTGGGCGTCCAAAGTTGCGTCTTCCTGCACCAGACCTTTCGGCTCCGGACCATAGACTGCGGCGCCGCTGGGAAAGACAAACTTCTCAATCCCGCCCACCATGCGGTTGTGCTCGGCAATGGCTTCGATCACCCGGCTGGTGCCTACGACGTTGGTCTGCCACACGGCCCGGCGATTGAGGATGCCGGTCCGCAGCGGGTCGATGACAAACGCCAGGTGAGCCACAGTTTCCGGCCGATAGGTCCGCATCAGCTCGAGCAACTGCGAACAGGATCTCTCTTCAGCGAAATCGACCCTTTCAAAGCGAAAAATGTCCGTTCCAGCCGGCGGTTCGCAGACGTCTACACCGACGACCTGAAAGTCGGCCAACTGCTTGACGAGGCTGACACCCAGGTTGCCGGAGACGCCGGTGACCAGGAGTGTAGGTTTTGCGGCCATAGCTGGTTAGACTTGTTAAGGGGAAACTGCCCCATCCTAGCACAACCTATTGCGGTGGCAAGCTCCGCTTGAAACTTGAGAGAATGAAGGTGTGTCGACCTCCGAACTCAACCCATTGCTGAAGAGCATGCGTTTAGAAAAGCGGACGGTCGCGCTCAATTCGCTGTTGGCCGCCGCGGCGGTCACAGTTCTCAAGCTGATCATCGGCCTCACTACGCGCAGTCTGGGAATCCTTTCTGAGGCCGCGCATTCCGGCCTGGACTTGGTGGCAGCATTCATTACGCTTCTTTCGGTGCGCGTCTCCGACAAGCCCGCCGACGCCGAGCATCAGTACGGTCACGGCAAGGTTGAAAACTTTTCCGCGTTCATCGAGACCGGTCTGTTGCTGCTGACCTGTATTTGGATCGTCTGGGAATCGGTGCGCAGGCTCACCGGACATCACGCAGTACACATCGATCCCTCGCTTCCCGCCTTCGGAGTGCTCCTGGCTTCGATGCTGGTCGACTGGTGGCGTTCGCGCCAGCTCAAGAGAATCGCCGATAAGTACGACAGCCAAGCATTGCAAGCCGACGCCCTTCATTTCAGCACCGACATCTTTTCGAGCGCGGTGGTTGCGATCGGACTGGCCGCGGTCTGGGCGGGCCGCCGGCTGGGAATCCCCTGGCTTGGGAAGGCCGACCCCATCGCTGCGCTGTTGGTTTCCGGCATCATCGTCTACGTCAGCTCACGGCTGGCGCGCCAGACGGTCGACGCTTTGCTCGACGCCGCCCCTGCAGGCTACCGGGCCCGGATCATGAACACCGTGCTCAAAATCAACGGCGTGATTGAAGTCGAGCGGGTGCGCATCCGCCGCGCAGGAAACCGTTATTTTGCCGATCTCACCGTGGGCCTCGCCCGCAACGTCACCTTCCAACGCTCGGGACAAGTAGTGGCGGAAATCACGGATGCCGTACATACACTACTTCCAGATTGCGACGTCGTGGTTCACTCGGTGCCACGCGAAACCGGGCACGAAAGTATCTTTGATCGCGTTCGTGCGGTAGCCGCGCGCAATAACTTCAGCGTGCACGACGTCAGCGTTCAGGATCTTGCCGGGCGATTGCATGTGGAGCAGCACCTAGAGCTCGATGAAACGCTCAGTCTCAAAAAAGCGCACGACGTAGTGACGCGGCTGGAGGCAGAGATCCGCTCGGAAATCCCCGAGATCTCCACTATTCTGACCCACATCGAGAGTGAACCCTCCACCATCGAGCCGGGCGGTAGGGTGTTGCGCAACGCGGCACTGGAGCAGAAACTCAGACCGCTGGTGCGCGAGTTCCCGGAAATCCTGGACATGCACGAGGTGGAAATCAAGTTTGTGCGCGACAAGGTGTATATGTCCTGCCACTGCACCCTGGCGGACAATCTGCCGCTTTCCCGCGTGCATGACGTCGTGACGGCGCTCGAAATCCGATTCAAGCAAGCCGCACCCGAGCTGTTCAAAGTACTGATCCATCCAGAGCCTCAGACCGATAACAGAAGGTAAGGGAGAATCGGGTGATCGGGTTTTTTCTGAAATCTCGATCCCGCGGAGCGGGAGAGAGATCCCCATCCCTCCGGAGATCTTGCCCATCGCACGATCGTGGCCATAGGGATCCCTCACTGCGTTCGGGATTTCAGAAAAGCGGATCACCCGATTTTTCTTCAGCCCGTTTTACAATGATGCACGGTTGCCAGAGAGTCAACGCTAAGAAGGAGGCAAACTGATGCGTTTGGTTCAGCCGCGTATTCCTCCTCTTCCCCAGGAGCAATGGAGTGGCGAGATCAAAGAGCTGATGGCGGGACTGGAACGGGAAGGGCGGATATTCAACATCTTTGCTACACTGGCCCGGCATCCCGCCCTCTTACGAAGGTGGCTGGTGTTTGGCAATCATGTGCTTGCCAAATCGACGCTCCCGCCTCGGGAGCGAGAGCTGGCCATTCTGCGCATGGGTTGGTTGTGCCGCGCAGAATATGAGTGGGGGCATCACGTGGCCATGGGAAAAGACGCCGGAATCACGGCGGATGAGATCAGGCGAGTTGCCACAGGTGCCAACGCACCGGGCTGGAGCCCGTTTGAAGCTGCGTTGTTGAGGGCAGTAGACGAGCTGCACGCGGATTCGTTCATCAACGATTCGACTTGGCAGGCCCTGGCCCAGCGCTACAATGAGCAACAATTGCTCGATCTCGTGTTCACCGCCGGACAGTACAAACTGGTTTGCATGGCGCTGAACTCGGTCGGCGTTCAGCTAGAAGAAGGATATGAAAGACTACCGGCAGAGGCTTAAAACACTGCCCCGAAGCGTAGCGAGGGGCGGTGAATCGGGTGATCGGGTGATCGCACGTGATCGGGTGATCGTTCTTATTCCATCGCTTCGCTCTACACCGCCGAATATCCTGCCCTTTCAGCTTCGGGCGCTGCTCCGATCACCCGATCACCCGATGAACCGATCACCCGATTTAACCCCCTCGCTCCGCTCGGGATTTCAGCAAAGAAAGGACATAACCAATGAATCGCAAGAGCTTCGCCGCAGCATCCCTTATCTGTCTCATTGCTTCAACGCTCACGTTGGCGCAACAACCTCCGGCGCAGGATAAAAGCCAGCGTCCCAGCCCTCCGGGAACTGCAGACTGCACGATCCACGGAAAGAAAGTCACAATCAGCTACAGCCGCCCCTCGATAAAGGGACGAAAGATCATGGGCGACCTGGTACCCTACGGCAAAGTCTGGCGCACCGGAGCCAACGAAGCTACCACACTTACCAGCGAGATTGACCTCAACATCGCCGGCGCCAAAGTTCCTGCCGGTACCTATACGCTCTACACCCTGCCTTCGGAAGGGACTTGGAAGCTGATCATCAACAAGCAAACTGGGCAGTGGGGAACCCAGTATGACCAAACGCAAGATCTGGCGCGCGTGGACATGACGCAAACCGCAATCGCTGTTCCGGTTGAAAAGTTCACGATCTCACTCGATCAATCAGGCAATGACAGTGCCGAGCTGGTCATGGAGTGGGAAAAGACAAGAGTATCGGTCCTGTTGAAGGCGCAGTAGGGGCCGAATCAGATCGGGTGATCGGATCATCGGATCATCGGATCATCGGGTGATCGGAAACCTGAGGACTCGCAATGCGCTCGGGAATTGGCGCAGCGAACCGTACAAATAATGGACGACTCACACGGATGGCCCGATGTCCCGATCTCCCGATCTGGATATGGCTCCTTCGAGGCTCTGCGGCTGGGGCACATACCATCGTCATTTGATACGCCGTCACCAATCCACTACTCTCAACTGGGAGGTCTGCGATGCGAACTACACGGTGGCTCTATGCCGGTGCTGCGTTAGTATTCACCCTGGCGAGCAGCCTAGGCTATGCCCAGGGAAATGGCAACGGACACGGGAACGGACATGGAAAACATCATCGCGATGACGATGATCGAGATAGGGATCGCGATCGTGACTGGTATAGCGACCACGACCGAGACGAGTTTCGCGGCTGGTATCGCCACCATTCTGAACGCGACGACTTGCCTCCCGGGCTTGCCAAGCGCGACCGTCTTCCGCCCGGCCTGGAACGGCAATTGGTGAGGCGCGGCACGCTGCCTCCTGGACTGCGGAAGAAGTATTATCGTTGCCCGGAGGATCTAGAAGAGACGCTTCCGCCTCCGCCACCCGATTGTGCCCACGTGCTGATTAGTGGCCATATCGTGTTGCTGAATACGAGAAACTTCCAGATCGTTGACGTCTTTCATTTTGAACGATAAAAACATACCACTGATTACATGGAATCGCCGAAATCTCCGTAATCGCCGTGATCGGAAGGACCCGATTCCGGCGATCGCGGCGATTCCGGCGATCCGCAATCGACTCCTGCTATCCTAGTGTTGGTTTAGCAGGAGGTTCCTTGGTTGAAGCCAAACTGAATTGGGTTGACGGGGAACGATTTGTGGCCAGCGCTTCAAGCGGTCATGCGATCGTCATCGATTCCGACCGGCAACGAAACACTGCTAGCGGCCCCATGGAGTTAGTTCTGATTGGCTTGTGTGCATGCACCGCAACGGACGTGGCTAGCATCCTGCGTAAGAAGCGCGAACCATTTTCCGGACTGGAAGTTCGCGCCGAGGCCGAGCGCGCCCAGCAACCTCCAACGGTCTATACTTCTATCAAGCTGATGTTTACGGTTACAGGGCAGGCTTCGCGCAAAGCCGTGGAAGATGCCGTGCGACTGTCAGAAGAGAAGTACTGCTCGGTGGCGGCGATGCTGAAGAGCACCGCGCATATCACTACCGAGATTCATCTTCGTGCCGAGCCCGTGCTTGCCGTGCAAGCTGACAAAAAGTGAACCGCGCTTCGCGCCAGTAGAATCTGACGTACAGGAGAAAGTAAATGACGCAAAAGAAAGTTGTGGTCTTCAGCCAGCCCGGTTGACCACCGTGTTCCTGGGCCGAGGACTACCTTTCGGAGAAAGGTATTGAGTTTGAAATCAAAGACGTCAGCGCGGACCAGCAGGCTGTGATGGAACTGGTCCGCAAGTATAACAGTGAGTCCACTCCCACCATCGTTGTGGACGATCAGGTGATGATCGGGTTCGACCCCGCGCAACTCGACAAAATGCTTGCCGACTGATCCCGCAGAAGCAGCCATACCAAGCCCCGCGCCGGCGCGACATCCGTGGCGGGGCTATGCCTATATTGCCTCGGCAACGTTATGCTGGGGAGTCGCAGCGACCGTAGGCAAAGCCGTCTTCAACGGCGAGCTGTTCGCCGGCCACTCGCAAATCTCCCCTCTGGTTCTGACCCAAACCCGGACGACATTTTCCGTCCTAGTGCTTGGCCTCTATCTGCTGGTGCGGTTCGGCCGCAGTTTCCTCCGAATCAGCCGCCACGATCTGATCCTGTGCGTGCTGGCGGGAACCCTGGGCGTAGCCGGATCGAACTTCTTCTACTACCTGGCAATCCAGAAAGCCACGGTCGCGATTGCCATCACGCTGCAATACACGGCTCCCGTCTGGGTCCTCTTATATATGGTGTTGCGCGGCCGCGAGCCGGCGCTTTGGAGTCGTTTTGGATCTGTTCTGCTGGCGCTGCTGGGAATCACGTTGACAATCGGGCTGTTTCAATCGGGTCTTAAGTTCAACGTTGCCGGCGCAGGCGCGGCGCTCATGGCCTCGTTCTCATTTGCGTTTTACAACATCCTAGCGCCATCGCTGGTGAGCCGGAACCATCAGTTGAAGGTTATGCTCTATGCCGTGCTCGGCGCGGCGATTTTGTGGGCCGTCATCAACCCGCCCTGGCATCTGCTGGCGCAGGAATACAATGCCCGACAGTGGGGATTCTTGTTCGCCTTTGCTTGTCTCTCGCTGCTCCTGCCCTACAGCCTCTACTTCAACGGACTGAGGTATCTCGATGCGACGCGCGCCGTGATTGCCAGTTGCCTGGAGCCGGTATTCGCGGTATTGTTTGCGGCGGCTTTTGTCGGGGAGGCCGTTCGCGGATTACAAATGTTGGGCATCTCCGCAGTGCTGGCAGCGACCGTAATGGCTCAATTGGGTCACAAATAATCAATAATCGAAGACTGTGGCAATCACGTTGCCAACTCCATAACGTACCTACACACTTACGTGATTCTCCGCAAGGCAGCGGCTGCTTGAGATACGGTACTTCGGTTACCTTTCAGATCTGAGAGGCGGAATTACAATCTCAGGGTCCGTATGCCCGCCCGCAAACGGGGGAGGAGTGCCGGTCTGGTACGCCTAAAGAGTATTGAGAGAAAAAAAAGCGAACAAGTTGCGAGTTATGAAGCAAAATGAGTCAGGCTTTTCCCTTTTGGAAATGTGCGTTGTGATAGCCGTCATTCTGATCGTGGGGGCGATCGCGGTTCCTTCCCTACGGACAACAATGGACAACTATCGCTTGAGTTCCAGCGGGCAAAATATGGCCGAGATGCTGACGAAAACAAGGATGATGGCGATCAAGTTCAACCAGCCCTACCTTGCGAACATTAGCGGGGCGAACCCGATGCAAGCGACTGCCCAATCGGCGGCGGCCGTGCTGGCGGGGAATCCGCTCGGTCCGGGCGATCCTAGGTCCTCAACGGCATCCGGTGTTGCCGTGCAGACGGCGGCGCTACCTGCCAACCTTAACTTCCAAGATTTGACGAATTACCTAGGCGCGGCGACGCCAACCGTAACCGATGGAGAGATCGGCTTCAATGCTCGAGGAATTCCTTGCGTGCGTAACGCAGTAAACCCTTATGTCTGCCCCGACCCCAACAACCTCGTGGCCCCACCAGGTCAGGTGGCTTTCATATGGTTCATGAAAAGCAGCGTAAGTCAGAGCTGGGAGGCCGTCACGGTTACGCCTGCCGGGCGGATCCGGAGCTGGCGGCAGACCTCAAGCTCGACTTGGCAATAGGGAGCTCTATGAACAAACAGGTTGGTCGATTTGGCGCGAAGAGGATAAGCCAGCGGGGATTTTCCCTTATCGAGATGATAGTCGCGCTGGCAGTCCTGTCGATTGGAATGGCCGGAGGCTTGGCTTTGGTTGCTATCGGAATAGGGCGCAACACCAGCACCCGCATGGATACCACTGCCGCCAGCGTCGCGCAGACCATCCTGGAGGACATTGCGTCGACGCCGGCGCAGAACGGCGCTAACACCATGACCATCGCCGACTGTACTGGAAACAATCTGACGATTACGACCGCTGTGGGGGGTGCTGGCGATCTAGTGCCGGCGGGTGGTGATCCGGCGCAGCCGGGGACCAACGAGGGAGACATCGATTTCACACTGCCGGCGGTGCCAGGCTATCAGGCGACCTATCTGATGACGCCTGCGTGTTCGGGCGCGCCCGGCGGAACCCAGATTGCCTTTGATGTTCGTTGGGCCATCCAGCCTGTAGCTCAGCCCGCCGCGGCCGGCCCAGGTCCCGCCCCAGCGGCGTGGGCGAAACTGATTATCGTCGCTGCCCGACAACCGTTTACCACCAGCGGCGGCGCCCTCTATTATTCGCCGCCAGTCACTTTGCGAACCGTGGTAGGGAACTGAGGTTCTCGATGAAGCAAACGCCGAAGTATAGCAGCGCCCAGGCCGGGTTCTCTCTCGTGGAATGCCTGGTGGCCATCGTGGTTCTTACGGTCATCATGATCGGGGTTTTCAGCGCCGTCAACAAGGCGCAGGGGAGCTATCGAGTCGAAAACCGGAAGGTGGATACCACCCAGCAGCAGCGTGAATTTCTCGATCAGTTTACCCGGGACCTGCATCAAGCGGGATTTCCGACACCTGCGAGCCAAGGACTGCCAACTCCAGTTGGCGGTTTCAGCGGGATTACTCTTTTCCCTACCTCTACAGATTTAACCATGCAAGGGGATGTGGACGGGACCGGCGTTGCGACCATCGAGTACGTTTACAACCCCCCTAACGCTCCGACTTGCGGGTGCCTGCAGAGGATAGTCAACGGCGTCCCGACGACGGCGGTAGAGAACGTCGCACCTCCGAGCGCCCAAGAGATCTTTACCGGCTACGACATTAGCGGTGGCCCGCCAGTCAACCTGGCGGCCATCCGGAGCGTCCGCATCACTTTTACGGTACAAAGCGGAAATGACGTCAATGGCGCGCCGATCGTGACCACAATAACCGGAATGGCGCGACTGCCAAACAACAATTGAGAGGTTACATCATGACTTTGGACAAGCAAACTCGAAAGCAGCGCCAGCGTGGGATCGCCATGATTATGGCGATTTTGGCTTTGTTATTGCTGGCAGTCATTGGTATGTCGTTCATGTTCATGAACACAACCGAGAACTCCGCGAATGGCAATTACAAGGACTCGCAACAATCTTACTTTGCCTCGCGCGCGGGACTCGAGAACGTGCGTGCCGTGCTGGTTGAGAACACGAATTTGAAGAACTTGGCGAATGGCTTGGCGATGCCGCAATCCGGCAGCCAGTTAGGTGTTATCTACGCGATTAATCCCACCAATGGAGAAGCCGTCGACCCCAAAGCCAACCCTGCCAACCCTTATGTTGACGACGAGCTGTGCCACGAGGGATACGGAGGCATGAATCTAGCCGCGGGCACAACCGGTGCACCATGTGGAATTGGCGCGGGCGAACTTCCCACCACGAACTATTACAAAACGGCAGCGGTAACGGCGGGGAGCGACGTCACCTTGACTACCGGGGAAATACCCAACAGCAATACCGCGAGCGCGCTGCCCTTCAAATGGGTTCGTATCACCAATAAGCAGAACGCGATGGGGTTGCAGGGTGGACAGTTGGTGGACAACACTCAGCCTTCTGGTCAACAGGTATGTTGGGACGGCCAACAAGAAATCGTGACCGCCCCAGGGAACTGCGCGAACCTAAGCGACGTCAACGCTTCGACGATGAACCCAGTGTGGTTGCTGACCTCACTGGCCGTCTCTCCGCATGGCTCGCGCCGCATGACACAGATGGAGATTGCGTTCAACCCTCCGATCAATGTCAACGCGACTGTTTCCACGAGAGCACCCATCACCCTCCGCGGAAGCTTGACGGTCAATGGCGAAGACAACTGCACCTGCAAGCCCGATGGTACGCCCAGGCCGCCGGCGCTGGTCTGCAACAAGACCCACAATGCGATGTACAACGGGGTACCGTTCCCGGCCATCGGCATTACCCAGAATGGCGGCCCGGCGGAGACCTTAACCGGCGTTGGCGGCCAAACCGGCTTAACGGTGTATAACCCATCAACAGGGCAAGTCGTCACCCCGGGGGCCACTGCCCAGGGGCCTTGGCCATACAACATTCCCCAACTGGTTAAAACCTTCAGTCAAGGTGCCACGCCAGCCACGGGCCCGCCTTGGAATTACACCTGTACTCCTTCGACGCCAACCGCCTTTGGCTCTTGCGGCGGGGGTTCGGGTCAGATCTTCGGCAAATACCCCACGGGAACGCTTCCTGCCGCGCAGGGCGGCGGACCGGATCCCAGCACGGGGCTTCCCGCAGTCGTCTATGTGCCCGGAAGCGTACGCCTGACTGGTAACATGACCGGGGATGGCGTCCTGATAATCGACGGCGACTTAGACGTCCACGGCGGCATGGCTTTTTATGGCCTTATTTTGGTGACCGGCAGTATCATCTTTACGGGCGGAGGCAGCGAGCCCGTGAACCTTTATGGCGGGATTCTTGCCGGCCAGGATGTCCATGCTTCCGACGCTATCGGCGGCAGCTTCGACTTCCACTATGACTCCTGTGCACTTAAACAGACCCCGCCGCCGGGTGAGCCACACCTCATTGCTACACATGAGCTCACGTACTGACGCAGCAGTTCAAATATTGAGGGTAGAAGCTTTGAAGAAGTACATCGCGGCAACAACACTGTTTACGTTGATGACCGCAGGAGTTTGCGTGGGTCAGTCACAACCGGAATCGCTGGGCGACGTTGCCAAGCGTAACAGCCCGCACAAGAAAGCGGCTCTGGTTGTCACTGAGGATAATATCTCGTCCGTTAGCGGTACTATCTCGGTGGTGGGTCGCGACACGACGCAAACTGAGAATTCCCCTGCGGTTGCTGCCGCAAAAACAGCGGTGGACAAAAGTCAGGCCGAGGCCGCGCCTGCCGAACCCGACGCGCACGTTGCCGAGCTGAAGAAGAAGCTGGACGCCTACAAACAAGAGCTGGACGGTTGGAAGCAATCGGCCAAGCACTACGAAGAGCTGCTGGCGACGGAAACCGACGACTTCCGTCGCCAGACCTATGAGACCGCTTTGGCGAACGACCGCGTCAACATCCAGCTTTCTCAGCATAAAGTTGACGAAGCTCAAACCGCGCTCGACAAGGCGCAGCAGGCACTCAACGACAAGTCAGCAAAGTAGAAAGCTCAAGGGTCTTCAGGCGTGCCCACTGCTCGTCGAACGGGTCGTAGGCTTGCGCGTTTTCGCCTGCAATCCGGTGAACCAAGAACGCTCCCTTCGCTAAGGAATGCCGCCTTACCTTAGCCATCATCTACGAAACATTCGGCCCAAACGTCAGCTAGACTCCGAACAGCCGCCATAAAAACCGCAAGTGAATCTGTGCGCTACGGCATCCAGCGTCAATCGTTCTACAACAGGTTCCGCAATCTGAGATCAGCAACCCGGCTTCGTCCCGAATCGGCGAAGCCAGGCTTTCAGTGAGGCGGAGGCTGGCTACTGGGCGCTCAGATCCTGGTGGTAGCCTAAGTTATCGATATCTTGGAAACGCGGTGTGCCCGGCGGCAGGTTCGCCGGATCCAAGAAGTTCGAATCAAAGCTGTAGTTTCTTGATGGGGGCGAATACACCACGTTACAGCACTTAAAGACTCCCACCGCTTGACGCGAGTAGTAGAAGCTGACCAGAGACCCTCGGTAGTTCAAGTTCTGAGCACCCCAGGCCTCGATGTACCTGAGGAAGTTGTGGATACCGCCGTCGGTACCGAAATCGGTCACGGCGTTGCCCCATCCAAAGCCGGCTACTTGCGGGGCCGGGAACGGAGGATTCTTCCCTGCGGCCACGGCGAGCCGGTACGACGTGGTTGTAGCCGGCCTCCCGGATAAGTTCCAGGGAGGGGGCAGGCTGTTCAAGTTCGTCGGGTTGGAGAGGCTGCGCAGGTCGGTGTAACTCTGCGAAAGGAGGGTCACGGCATCGGCGATCACGGCCGATCCAGCCTCGTTTACGTCGCTAAAACCTGCGTTGTTGGCATTGTAGTTACCGAGCACATACACCGGGTTTTCACTGGCGATGGTAGTTCCGCCGGTCCCCGCGGGCGTCACGGGCACGTTGCCCAAACTTCCGTTTACCACGCGGAACGCGTGACGCGGCCCGGTCACCTGGTTGACTCGACCTGTGGTGGAGCAGCTGGCGATTCTCCCCGTACCAATCCCCGTGTAAGGATTCTTCGCAGCGGCTGCTGCCGGCAAGCCAAATCCGATACCGATGGTGGTTGCTCCGTAGGTACGAAGCCTTAAGTCGCCATCGACGTCTTCGCCCGCATCCAGGGCTCCGTTGGGCGCCCCGTTTGGATCCGCGATATTGACTACATCGTTGAATCCGTACTCGCCGTTCAGTTGTGCGGGAGCGGGCGCAAGGGGATCGAGTTGCATGCCGCGACGGTCGGAGAAATACACGACGTACCCGTTTTGCGACGAAGACTCAACCAACGTCCCGCTCCCCGGGATGGTTCCGTTAAGCCACAGCCGCAGATTGTTCATATCCAGCTCGACTACGTTCATCAACCCGCCTACGGCGCAGTCGAATAGGGTGCCGCCTGGGTTGTCACGCGCTTCGCCTTCGCGGGGATCGTACATGTTAATGGGATACCACGCATACTGTGGCGCGGTCGGAGCAAATCTCGGAGGATCGCTCAAATTTGTTGGATCCGTGGGAACCGGGTACTGCAACAGCAGGATGGCGTTGGGGTGAACAGTATTAGCGATCCCGGCTTCCAAATTCGGTGTCGGTCCGCCGGCCTGTGCCTGCCGGGCAAAGCCCAAGTTAAGCCATTCCTGCGTAATGTTGTGATACTGGCCAGCAGCGTCGCGATATTCCACGCGTAGCCATCCGGAAATGAGAGGCCAAGGGGCGTTTGTTGCCCCTCCCACCCGATTGACCCAGGCCGGATCGGAGCAGGCTATCGGTTTCTTCTTCGCGTCCAAACAGATTTGGGCAGGGGGCGCCTGCACACCTTGGGCCATCGGCGTCAACCCTGCCCCTAGCGCACCGACGGCCGTCGCGTTCGGATAGAAGTCGATTTGCCGGTCGCCGGGCTGTGGACCGAGAGGCAGATTGGCCGGATTGTCATCGAGCAAGATCCGTATCTGTGCCAGGTTGTACAACCTGGAACTGCCTGTGTTGGAAGTGGGGGATTCGGTGGCGGGATAGGGCCGGCGAATGATCTCGTAAGGAGTAACTCCCTGTTGAACAAACGCGAGATTGAGCGGCCTTACGCCAGTGTTACCGTTTTGTAGCATCCCCGCGTAGGTTTGGCTCGAAGTATTTATCCAGTTCGGATTTCTGGGCGGCCTGGGGTTTCGTTGCCCTCTCGCCCCGAAGAAATTGTCTGTGCTCTCTTCGTTATTTTTCAATGGCCGGCAGGCAGGCTGAGCGCCGTCGCAGCCATTGGGCGCCGTCGGAATACTTACTGATCCGTTCCAATTAAGATTGGAAGCAACGCCGTTTTCTAGCGAGTTGCGCACGATCTCCTGTACCGCCTGAACCTTGGAGTGAAAGGTCAGGCCTTGGCCCGTGGCTAGGAAGATGTTTCCGTTGGCAAATGTACGACCACGAAAATCAAACGGAGGGCCGTTGAAAAAATCACAATCGTTCTGGCAGAACACGCCGAACTGAAAAACTGGAATCAGCGCGACTTCGACGTTTCGCGTCATCCGCACTTCTTCCAGCCCGCCGATGGCGCCGGTTGGGCTGGTGCCTCCCTGTGTTTGGGCAGTGGCCGAAAGCGTCATCTTAATGAGCTGTGCGTAGAGACCTGCGTTAGGACCCGAGCTGATGGTGGCGGTAACCCCATCCGGCATCGTGGGATTGGCTGGACTTGCCGGCACCTGGATCGAATACTCAGGGAAATTCACGCCGGGAACAGAGGGGTAGTGTATCGCTGAGGCGACGGCCTTGATGTCCACAATGGGCGGAGATTTCTCATTCTGATAGAGAGTGCCCAGGTCGGCGGTCATTTTTTCCATCGCCGCTTCGGCGCCGTAGAATGCCTTGTTGCGCTGCATATCAATGGTCGCATTGTTTCTCTCAGAAAGGCTGCTGTACATCATGCCGATGGCGATTGCCGTCAGAAGAAAGAGCAAAATCAGCGTTGACAGCAATGCGTAGCCGCTTTGTTTCGTGTGTTCGTTCCTGCTTGGTCTCTTTGGCATAAAGTTCCGTCCCTGTCTCATTGATACCGATCACTAAAGCTCAAATCGCGGGGGCTGACCGAAGAATTTATCGTTAACGTGTGCAAGTTGCCTTGCGGGTCTTTAGCCTTTGCACGCAGAGTCAAAGACATGTTGATCTTGCGAATCAGGCTGGCATTCGTAACAAGATTGGCTGGGAGTGCCGAAGTATAGGTACCGTTGGGGCCGCCGGCAAGATTGGCGCTGTCAAAAATGTCGTAAGTGAATTGCAGGTTTTGTACCCCCTCCACCACTGGGACCGCAGGATGAGCGCTGACCTGACGCATCAATACCGGGACACCATTGGGAGCAAACTGGGGGAGAGTAGAAACAAAATACGTAACGATATTGATACGTGAGGCAACCGTTGGCGGAACCAAGACGCCGGTTTTTGGATCGAGGGTGAAGCCGGTTTTTGGATCAGCGATTCTCAAGGCGCCAGGCACATTGAACAACAGGGGATCGCCGCCGGCCAGCGTGAGCACGCCCCCTCCGCCCACAGCCGTAACCGTGACCACGGCAGCTCCGTTATTGTTCTGCAGCAACAACACGTCGCCTACTTTCGTTCCCACCACAGGATCGGCGTAGTTCTTTCCGGCCGGCGGCGCTACCGCGTTCCCGCTGATGTCAAAGTTGCGCTGGTCTACCGTGAGCGTTCCGCCTTTGGGTCCGATGGCGAGGAGGTTCTGATTGGTCACTGGCCAGGTTGTGTCCAGGTAAGCGATGGTAATGACGCTAGTCCCCAATGCGCCAATCGTCCCATCCGGCGTGACCGGAGAAAGAATGTCGTTTGGATACGTGATGCCGCCCAAGTAACACTGGGTTGGGCCACAGGCGAACAGCGCTTTCGGAGGAACAGGTATGCCGAACGGAGGAACTCCAGCCGAAGCCTGGCTTAAATCGCGATTGATGAGATTCAAGGCGCCGCGAGCATCTTGCTGCACGTCGGCTCGCAACAGAGTAACGCGGTTCGTGTCCGATGTGCTCTTGAACACGCCTACGACTGCCCCAAGAATGATCACGCTCACAACGGTAGCGATCAGCGCTTCAATCAGAGTGAAACCATTCGCTTTGGTGACTCGCACATTCATCAGAGCCTCCCGAGCATCAACGATAAGTCGAGATGTAAGTGATCTCGGTATAAGTCCGCACCAGGCCGCCGATCCGGTACTGTATCGAAATCACGATTTGACGCGTGTTGGGATCAGGGGTCAGGTCCGGCAAAAGGACAGTGTTGAACACGATTTGTCTTTGGAAATTAGCGAGCGGCTTGCCATCCGGGCCTGTTTCCAGGGCTGGCCCATCGTCGCCTGTGTTCATGATGCCGTCGGGACCGGCTTGCAGCGCCTGCGTGTATCCGTTCACAAAGATGCCCCCGGCTGTCACGCTTTGAAAATCACTGAATGGATGATCGCCGGTGTTGCGGGCGGCAAAAATCCCCTCGATCATCTGCTGCGCCTCATGGCGGGCGATCGTATCCTCCTCCGAGGCCTTGACCACCGCCAAGCTGCTCGCGAACATCGCGGCTACGGCCAGCAGTCCTATCGTCAACACCACAGAGGCGATGATGACTTCGAGCAAACTGAATCCGCGATCTTCCCCGTGCGTGCGCGAATGAGGGTTGCCTAATTCCATTTCGGTACTCCAGTCGTGGTTAGCTGCCAGACTTTAAAGCGTCCTGTAGCCCCCCACAGGCTAATGGCGTGGGAAGGAGCAAGCCCTCTGGCATGCGAGATATAAACCACGCCGTCGTTCGGGTCGCCAACGGCATCGAGCGCTGTGCCATCGGGAAGAAAGAAAATAATCGTGCCGCCGCCGCCGTTTGCCTGGTCGAAATCAATCGCGGCCTTGCCCGTTCCAAAACCATCCGGGCCGGGGCTGGGGTTTCCGGGCGCAGTGAGGAACTGAATCTCCGGAGGGAGGGTGATGCTTCGTTCCACAACCGGAGCCTGCCCTTGGAGGATCCGCTCCGTCTGAATGGTGGCTGGGAGGAGGAAGGTGACTCTGTATTCCATTCTCCTTCCGATGGCTTCCTCTCGCGCTAGCCGTAACTGGCTCAGCGTGGCTTGAACGCCAGAGTTAGCGCGGCTGCTCGCCAATCCCATGCGCAGACTTAGTACGGCCACGCCGGTTGCGATCAATATCAGCGCGATCACGATCACCAGCTCAATGAGCGTGAATCCCGCGCTACTGCGCTTCGCGTAGTTCGTCGTGACTACGCCATCTTTGCCAAACCCGTCGACACGATTGACCTTCATGATTTACTTCCATTGGCACTCGAAAACCAATTGACGGCTTAATGCAGAACCAGATTTGACCGGGACAAAATGCCGTGTCGTTTTTTCACAGGGGAGTTAATCGAACACGGCGGGGGAGGGAAGGAAAGACCTTACCTTGTTAGGGCCCCGCTGTCAACACTCTTAAGGGAAAAACGCTGGAAGCCAGGAGTACACACACGGTGTGGGAAATTGATACATGAGGCTGGTGTCAAGACAAGTGCCGGGCCATTGTTCGATTATTTCTAGTCGAGTCAATGACTTGACTCCTGTTGTCTTCGGGTCTCAAGTAAGCTATTTAGTTACTAAAGTGCTGTATTCCGCCGCCGAGCTGTCTTGCGAAAAAGGAGCAAGAATATTCTGTAGAATGGAGTCCATGACCCGATTTCAGCCTGCTTGCGTGGTCGTCTGCCTCTTGTCTCTCTGCACGGCAACCGCGCAAACGGGCAACGGAAAGTCCGCGCCAACCGCGGTTCTCAATCTCCTCGTCGTGAAAGACTCCAACGGCAAGCCCGTCAAAAACGCTGAGGTCGTCCTGCATCCAGTCGACGAGCACGGGCGACAGAAGACAGAAAGCCTGGAACTGAAGACCCACGAAGATGGCAAGGCCGGCACCAGTGGCATTGCCTATGGCAAATTGCGCATCCAAGTGATTGCCCACGGATTTCGTACGTTCGGCGCGGACTATGTCGTGGATCAGCCTAACATGGATATCACCATCAAACTGGAAAAGCCGGCCGAGCAGTACTCCATCTACAAGTAGGAATTAGGATTGGTCTTTCGAGATGAGATCCATACTCGATCGCTTGACAGAAGTGTCCGCCGAATGTCATTTCTAGTAGCTTTACTGTTTCCCGACTCCAAAGGCACAAAGGACAGAGCGGATTGAAAGTACGCGTGTTCTACCACGGCAAGTGTTTTGACGGAACGGCATCGGCGGCCGTGTTTTATCGCTTTTACCGCGAGCGCATTCGCTCCGACGCAAACTTCCAGTTCAGTGGTTTAGTGCATCGCGCCGGAGCGCTTTTTGACGAGCGCGACTTCGATGGCGATGAAAACGTGATCGTCGATTTTAAGTACTCGCCTTCCCCCAAGATCACCTGGTGGTTTGACCATCACCAGAGCGCCTTTCTTACGCCGGAGGACGCTGAGCATTATCGCCAGAGCGACAAGAAGCAAAAGTTTTACGATCCCGATTACCGGTCCTGCACCAAGTTCCTGGCGCATGTGGCGGAAGAAAAATTTGGGTTCAATCCGCGTCCGATGAAAGAGCTGATTCACTGGGCAGACGTGATCGATGGCGCCCAGTTCAGGAGTCCCGATGAAGCCGTGGCCATGGCCGAACCGGCAATGAAGCTGACGATGGCGATCGAATCGACGAACGATCCGAATTTTCTGCCTACGCTCATTCCGCGTTTAGTGGAAGAGCCGCTAGCCCGGCTGATCGAAGAGCCGTTCGTCGCGGCGCCGCTGGGTCCTCTGTTGGAGCGTCACCGGCGGTCGATCGAGATTCTCCGTCAACGTGCTGAATTTAAACAGGGCACAATCTATTTCGACATCACCGATCTTGATCTTGAAGGCTATAACAAGTTCATTCCTTACTATCTGTACCCAACCTCGGTGTATAGCGTTGGTTTGAGCAGCAGCAGTTTTCGCGTGAAAGTGGCGGTAGGATCGAATCCCTGGACCAAAGAAACTCACATGCTGAACCTGGCCAAGATCTGCGAGCGCTACGGCGGCGGCGGACACGCGCGGGTCGGCGCCATCTCTTTCCCCCCGGATCGCGGTGACGATGCTCGCAAAGCCGCAGCGGAGATTGTGCGTGAGTTGCGAGATTCGCAAGCCACGCCACGCGTAGAAAAAATCAGCGATTAGCACTTAGCCTTCAGCTCTTAGCTGGAGGACCTTGAGCGCAGGGCGAATCTCCTCTCACTAAAGGCTAATGGCTAACTGCTAATGGCTAAGAGAGCCATGTCCGAAAGTCTCTTCCCACAGCCATGATTCCGTTGCATACTCTTGCAAAGATTGGAGCCGGCTTTGCCCCGAACACATTGCAGGAGATTGTTGCGCATGCAGTCACACTGGGTCGTAGTGCTTATTCTTTTCCTTGTTGGAATCGTACGAGCTCAAGAGCCCGCCAACGCAGCCCAGCAATCGCCTCGACAAGCCGCGCTGGACATGCTTGCCGGCGACGATGCCGCCTTCAAGAAGCACCTCACACTGGAGATGCAAGCGAAAATCGACGCGCAGCTAAAGGGGCCTTCTCCGGCAAAGCCAGCTGCGCTGCAGGCGATCGAGGCCGCCAAAGCCGCGGGCATGGCGAGCCTCGAAAAATTCGATTCGGGGCCGATCCTAATTTCATTCAACAACGCCAAGGAGCACGAGCGGCTGGAATTTCATGTGGACGGTGATGAGCTCCGCGGCGAGCATAATGACGAAGACATCATGTTGCTCTCCGTCCATCTTTTTCGCAATGGTGAAGAGCAAGACCTTCCTTTCGGTCTCCGTTTCCTGCTGGGATGGAAACACCAACAAGGGATCTGGCGGCTCAATGAGCTCACAGTGAGCGAGCGCCTTCCGGTTGGTGATCCCAGAATCTTGGACCAGTCGTGGTGGACTGCGCCTGCGATCGGACCGTTGGCTGCCATCGTGACGGCGCCCCAGTCAACTCCTTCTCCCACCGCGGGGCCTCCTGCCGACAATCGTCCCCGAATGTCCGTGGTGCGATCGCTACGTCTGATTGGGCTTGCGGAAAACATTTATGCCAACAAACACCCCGAAACAGGCTTTACCTGCTCGATCAGTGAATTGGTTGAGATCGGCAGGGGCATGGAGGACGGGGAGCCTTACAAGTTCATGGACCCTGACTTCGCCGGAGGCGTTTACAACGGATACAAGTTCTCATTCAGCGGCTGCACCGGCAAGCCGGCAAAGGCGTTTCGCGTCGCGGCCGAGCCGCTATCGGGCGCGGGCCGAGCCTATTGCTCGGATACCACTCACGAGCTGCACGCCTCCGACGACGGACACGCGGCGACTTGCTTGGCCTCAGGGAAGCCAGTACTGCATTAGCCAGGCACCGGCTTCCCGGCGCATCAATTCATTTCTTCGCGGTTGCGTTCTGCACCTGCAGGTTATTCGTCACCGAGAAAACTCCCGGCACTCCGTTAGCTCGGATTCCAGCCACATTCTTATCCGTCTGGTTGTCGACAACTCCTTCGAGCGTCACATGGCCGCGGTTCACGATGATGTGGATCGGTGGCACTGCGCCCATCGAGTAGCGGAACAGTGTAGGGTCGTTGAAGATCGCTCGAGCCAGCTGCCTGCGGATGCGATCGTCGTTGGGTGATGGCGGAAGAATCTCGATCTGGTTGTCGACCTTCTCGACTCCCTCGATCCCTTTCACCACCTTCTCTGCCGAATCCTTCAGGACCGCGTTATTCACCTGACCCAGCAGAGTCACGGTGTTGCCATCGACTTTGTACGCCAGATTGTCGAAGATGGTGAGCTGGGGAAGCATGACCAACTCATGGCGGACCTCGCGAACAATCCGTTCCTGGGCGCGCTGGTCTGCCGTGGGCGATTGCGCGGTTGCCGATGCCAGGCCCAATGCCAGGATCACGATCATGTTCCATACCAAGACCTTATTCATAGGCATTTTCCTCCTTGTAGATGTAAACGCAGGAGAAGTGGCGGAGTTGCTATCCATGACTTTTCTTAACGCTTAACTCTCCAATCTTAACCTTCATTCCGAAAGTTGTGTAGCACTGAGCGGGTCGTGAGTTTGCCGAAGATGGCGAAAACACCGCCGGGGGCGGCGGTGCCACATGAGTCGTGGAAGGACATGTAGCGCAGCGCGGTCAACCGCAAAAGCAACAAGAGAAGCACCGAACATACGATGCTGCTGAGGGCTGGCGAAACCGCCGGCACCTGTCATCTTGAGCGGAGCGCCTGGAAGTGTGCTCGCTTCTCGCACAGTCTCAAGCGCGGAGTCGAAAGATCCCGAGAATGATGAAGGAGTAAATGCAGTTTCAGGGAGTTCTCTCGACCTCGCTTGGGGCTGACCGTCTCCCGGCCGGAAACATGTCCGGGACAGTTCCTGGGCCAGAATTCCCTGGATCGGTATTTACTCAGTAAACATCGTCGGGATGTTTCGACTCCGCGCCTGGGATTCTCGTGATGGTCGCGGGATCGAGGCGCTCCGCTCAACATGACAAGCGCCTAGCCCAATGGCATCCATTGAAACCAGTTGCGGGTTTGACTTCGCTCGAAAACCGTGCCGGTCCTGGGCTCTCAAAAAAAAGTGTCGCGAAACGAAAAGAATTTGACGACTAGTAGCACAGGCGCCCCCGACTGTGGGCGTGGCCGAGGGCAGGCACGCCATCGATGGTCGAGTTTCATCGAGCCTGCCTACGCAAGCGGAACCTTTTCCAGCCACTGCGCGACCTTCACGTTCCATCCCAAGTTAGAGGAGATTGCTTGCTGCAGCTTGGAGGCAGCCTCCGGCTCTCCGTGCACCAAGAATGTGGTCTGCGGGCGCTTCTTGAAAGTCTTGAGCCAGTCCAGCAACTCCGTTGTGTCGGCGTGATCGCTGAACTGCTCCAACGCCGCGATCTGGGCGCGGATCGGTACCTCTTCTGAAAATATCCTGACCGACTCGGCTCCGTTCTTGATGATTCCGCCGCGGGTTCCTGGCGCCTGAAATCCGATGAAGATTACCTGGTTGCGCGGATCAGGCAGGCGCAGCATCAGGTGGTGCAGGATACGTCCACCGGTTACCATGCCACTCGATGAAACAATGATGCAGGGATAGCGGACCTCGTTGATCTTCTTGGATTCGGCCTGCTTGGCCGTGAAATGAAACTCTGGCCACTCCAGCGGCGATCCGTATTTCTCGATCAGTTGGCGGGCTTCGTTGTTGAACTCGCTCGTATACTTCACGCAGATTTCGACGGCTTTGATGCCCATCGGGCTATCGACAAAAACAGGTATCCGCGGGATGCGGTTCGTCTCCATCAACTCTTTCAGGAGGAAGAGAAACTTCTGCGTCCGTTCTACGGCGAAAGCGGGAACCACGATCGAACCACCACGATGGACCGTGTCATTGATTAGTTCCGCAAGCTTGGGCCGCACATCCTCATGAGGATGCTCGCGGTTGCCGTAAGTGGACTCCATCACAAGAAAGTCGGGATCCTCGTTAGGATCGGGGCCGGCGTGAACAACCTTTCCGGGAACGGGAAGATTCATGGGCACGCGGCCGACGTCTCCGGTGAACAGGGATTTCCGGCTCGTGCCATTTTCGTTGAGGAAGATCTCAACCATGGCTGAACCCAGTATGTGTCCGGCGTGGACGAATCGAAAGGAGAACTCGGGTTGCAAACGCCGCGTTTCGCCGAAGGGAAGCGGTTGAAACAAGCGGAGGCAATCCTCAGCCTCCTGAAGCGTGTAAAGCGGCATCGCCGGTTTGTGCTTGGAGGTACCTCTCTTATTGTGAAATCGGGCCTCTTCTTCCTGCAGGTGGCCGGAGTCGGGAAGAATGACAGAACACAGGTCGATGGTCGGAGGCGTGGCGTAAATCGCGCCTTGAAATCCTTCTTTGACCAGGCGCGGAATCCAGCCGCAGTGGTCGAGATGCGCATGCGTCAAGATGACGGCGTCGATTTCGCGGGCGGGGACCGGCGTGTCGTCCCAGTTGCGGATCCGCCACTCTTTCCGGCCCTGAAAGAGTCCGCAATCGATCAGAACCTGGAGGCCTTGATAACCGGAGAGATCGCCGGAGGTGTTGATCAGGTGCTTGGAGCCGGTCACGGTTCCGGCAGCGCCTAGAAATTGAAGATAGGCCACAAATTTCTTAAACCTTTCCTTGGAGTATGGAGGATATCAAAAAGGGCTAACCGTCGATTTCTTCGGAATGCAGGCTTACGTTTCGGCGCTTCCTCCGGCTGCTCTTGGCGAACTTGCGATCACAGGATCGACCCAGCAACTGGAGCCTTGACTCAGATCGCCAAGCCCCCGCGCCCTTCAGCGATGACCCCAACAATGTGATAACGGAGCTCGAGTACCGTGACCGCATGATTCGTAGGTCGTAGCGGGACTGCGAAAGTCTCAAGGCGAGATGGCTTTGCGTCTCTCGATACTTCCAAGCGCCGTTAGGCGCGACCAGAGTTTAGCCCACCCTGGAGGCGGAGCGGCGAAAGCCGCGAGCCGGGAAGGGTGGGTCAAGGGCCAACCTGATCTCGAGCCCCAGAGGGGCGAAACAGAGCTTGGCTGCAACAGATATTTGTGTAGCCAGCGGGAGCCGCATCCCCGCTGTGCCGCCCCCCCAACGGGGGCTCGACCCGTTTGGAGATGCCAACCCACGCTTCCCGGCTCGCGGCTTCGCCGCTCCGGCTCCAGAGTGGGCTAACTTGTTTTCGCGCCTAACGGCGCTTAGGATTCGTCGCCAGCCAACTCCGTCTCCTTCGTTCTGAAGCCCGCTGTTCGCTTTCGAACAGAAGATTGCATTTGCGGACAGCCAAGTCAGCCTGTCGTTGCAATTTGCCTATTGTTTCCAATTACTTACGGGCTGTGCATTTGGGAATCAGAAATGCGGTTTAGCGATTGTCTTATGCGTGTCTGTGGGGATGGAGAAACGTCTTTCGAGCCCTCCGCTAAAGGAGTTGGTTCTATGTACAAGATGAAAAAAGCACTGATGGTTCTTAGTCTTGCGGCAGTACAGGTGATTCTAACCGGGTTTGGTTCCACAGGCTCAACGCCTTCAACCCAGCCCACCGGCGAGGCTATATCGCGCCACATCGCCATGCTGAGGATTGGCAAAGCTCAGCAGAAAGCTGCGGCCGCCTACTGGCTGGGACAACAGCACTCGGCTGCGGCCGTGGCGGTGGATCCTTTGGTCGAATTGCTGGGCG
>Ga0209648_10000675_pt1 | contig 26518 bp, 22 predicted proteins | sample GraSoi2013_115cm_FD_185830 | JGI IMG/M metagenome (GOLD analysis project Ga0209648, IMG submission 185830) | Grasslands soil microbial communities from the Angelo Coastal Reserve, California, USA - Sample 9_17_2013_115cm (SPAdes) (version 2) | ecosystem: Environmental > Terrestrial > Soil >... | reverse complement strand
CGCCACCTGATGACCGTCCTGCGCGAGTACGAGGACTTCTACAACACACACCGGCCACACCGCACCCTGAACCACGCCGCTCCGCCCGCTGCCAGATGGCGTCACCGACCTGGACCACCTCCGCCTCCGGCGGCGCGACCGCGCCGGAGGCGTTATTCATGAATATCGCCTGGTGGCATAGGTTTTCGGCACCCACAGGACGGAGACGGACCAGCGTACTTGACTCTGATCTGCCAGCCTGGGGCGATGAGCCCTCGGCCTCAACGAACAGGCCGGGCGGGTCTTCGATGATCGAACATGTGTTTGATCCCCGGAATCTCAGGTACGCGTCTCGTCATCGGAAGATCATCTCGGGGGGCAATCTGGGGGCAGAATGCAGCCAGGCGGGGCTAGTTTGCGCCAGCCTCCGCTGGCGTGAGCCAGCGTTTGGCCTGCTGGGCCGTGCACGGCCATTACGGGAACCGGCTGGTTAGCCATGGTAAGGAGAAGGTCTATGGTTCGATTCCGTAAGAGGGCTCCGCCCGCAGCTCAGAGTAATATATCGAAATCATTAGCGATTACGATATGTTATTTCTTGTGGCGCTTGTACTCGCTGTATGGGGGCCAACTGGCCCCCAGGACACCGGTCTCGGATGGAGAGTAGTCAGGTCGGCAAACCTGCCGCCCTTGCAAGAGCTGTATCCGTCGGCGTGCCGGGAGATCGCGCCTGGGCCCCGCGCCGCCTGGCTATTCACGGTGGCGATAGAGCCCATGACCACCCTGGTCTCGGCCTTCGACCGGTCTCGGCCTAGGCGGCTCCTCGATGTAGCGCAGCAGTAGCACCGTGCGCCTTCTGACCCTGCCTCACGCAGCGCCCGCGACCCTTCACGGCTCCGGGTTCGTGAAACTTGACGTTGACATACCCCCAAAGTAGAGTCGAAAATCATCGATTATCGAGTCGTGGGTCTGGTTGGAGCATGCGGCTCGCCGCCGTCGATCGCTGCGCCGGGGATGCCCACTCGCTTCCGCGCTCTCCGACCGGGAGCCCTCGTGGGTCGAATCGAATGAGACGGAGGCGTCTAGGTGGACCCGAGCGAGGAGATTCTCGACCAGTTCCTGGGCAGTGACGACTTCCCCGTCTCCTGGACGTCCGAAGACGAGAAGCGCCTGTTCTGGGTATACGACGACCTGCATTGCCCGCAGCCGCTGAGCCCGATGTTCTTCGATATCGGCGGCTGGTGGCTCACCTGCGACCACATGTTCCGCCGCTTCGGCACCCCCTTTGCCGTCGACTGGCTGGCGAAGAACGTTAACGGGTACCTCTATACCGCCGCCGTCCCCGCGGACCCGGATCTGGTCGTTCCGAGCACCGAGTACGGCCACCGCTACTGGGCGCGCGTGCCTGCGAATGCCGAGTACGCACAGAAGATAGGTTCTTACCTCGACACCGTACTGCCCGTTTACGGCGAGCATTTCGCCGACTGGTGGCGGGATCGGCTGGTCCCGGAGATGCTGCAGAACTTCAGCTACCTGGAGACCATGCTCGAGCGGGCCGAGGAATTGAGCCGCGCCGAACTGGCTGTCCTGCTGGAAGACGCCATCGACATCCATGATCGGCACTGGAAGATCCACTGGATGCTGAACTTCGCCCAGTTTTCCGCCACCCAGCGGCTCCGGGCGACCATGCAGCAGGTCCGCGGTCATGTCGACGAGGAGTTGCTCGGCCGACTGCAGAACTCTGCCGCCGACCGGAACTGGGATTCAGTCGAGGGCCTGTGGCGAATGAAAGAGATGGTCAAGAAGGAACCAGCGCTGGCCAGCGCGTTCCGCGCCGGGGACGGCGGGGAGATCTTCGAAGCGCTCCAGGGCAGCGATGTGGGCGCCGCATTCCTCAAGGAGCATCTGGAGCCGTATCAGCGCGAGTTCGGCTGGCGGGCGGTGTGGAGCCACGAGTTCATTTTCCCGACCTTTCGCGAGCAGCCAGAGCCGATTCTCGAGCAGATACGTGGTTATCTGGACAGCGATTACGATTATCCGAGTGTGGTCGAGACCGTGCGCACCGACCTGGAAAGGGCGGCCGAGGAGTTGTTGGCCGGGCTGACAGGCTCCGAGCGATCCGAGCTCGCCGCGGCGAACGCCGTGAGCTTGCGCATGGCGCCGCTGACGCCGGATCACCATTTCTACATAGACCAGGGCGCGAACGCCCGGGTGCGGCTGGTCCTCATGGCCATCGGGCGCCGTCTCGCGCAGGAGGGCTTCCTGACCGAAGCCGACGACGTTATGTATCTCGCGTATGACGAACTGCGCTACCTCATCGGAGATCCTGCCGGGAGCGACGCTCGTGGCACCGTGACGCGCCGGCGCACTGAGCGCGAGGCGGCCTACCGGCGCCGGCCTCGTGACTGGATCGGCACGGTCACCGAGTCTCAGCTCAACTTCCCGTACTGGGTCAACTGGGGATACCCCGACCGGTTCTATCGGACCGTCATGGCTGGCGACCAGATCAGTGGCATCGGTGGTTCCCCGGGGGTCGTCGAAGGCGTGGCTCGGGTGGTGCGTAACGTCGATGACTTCGACGAGGTCGCTGAGGGCGACATTGTCGTCTGCCAGATGACGAACCCGGCCTGGGTGGTGCTCTTTACCAAGATCATCGGACTCGTGACGGACACCGGCGGCACGACCTCCCACCCAGCCGTGCTGGCCCGGGAGTTTGGCATCCCGGCGGTCGTGGGCACGTCCGAGGCCACCCATCGCATTGCGAGCGGCGACCGCCTCCGGGTCGACGGGACGAATGGAACGGTGGACATCGTCGCCCGCGCGTCGAGCCGAATGAACCGCGACGAGTCTTCGCCGGGTTAGCAAGCGGAAGGGAGATCGAGTTTGGCAGCGGACGGGGTTCTCCGTAGCGTGCTGGCCGATCAGGTGCGGGATCGGCTGCTGGAGCGCATCCTCAACGGGTCCTATCCACCGGACTCGCGAATCGTGGAGACCTCGGTCGCGAAAGAGCTCGGTACGAGTCAGGCGCCGGTACGTGAGGCACTGCGGGGGCTGGCGGAACTGGGCGTCGTCGAGAAAGCACCCTTCCAGGGTGCCCGGGTGCGCCGGCTGCATCCCGAGGAGCTGCTCGAGGCCTACGTGGTCCGCTCGGCCATCGAGGCGCTCGCCGCGAAGCTCGCCGTGCCCCGGATGACCGACGCGGACATCGACGAGCTTGCCGGGCTCGGCGAGAAGATGACGGAGGCAGCCAAGGCCGGGGACGGGCGAACCGTGGCCGAGCATGACGTCAGCTTTCACGGGCGGATCGTGGAGCTGTCCGGAAACCGGACCCTGCTGCGGGTGTGGCGCTCCCTCGAGCCGTTCTCACGCACCTACCTGACGCTGGTCATGCCGGGCTCCGACCCCCAGTGGAGCGCCGGACTGCATCCCCCCATCGTCGACTCGCTGCGCCAGCGGGACACCGCGGCGGTCATCCACGCACTGGAGAGGCACTTCACGGAAGCGAGCGACGTACTCGCCAGCCGCCTTGAGGCGACTGCGCCGGCGGACCATGCCGAGGACTCCAGCGCCGACGGCAGGCCGCCAAGTCCCCGGCCCGCGGCATCCGGTTCGCCTCGTCGTCCCCGCGGCAGTCGGTAGAGGCACTGAGGTGGCGCCTTCGTTCGGGTACGCGCAGCCGCACCACCTCTCGGAGGCGTTCGACATCCTCGACGGGTACGGGCGGGATGCCAGCCTGCTGGCAGGCGGCACCGACCTCGTCGTCGGCCTGCGCAAGCGTCGGATCGCGCCGCGCATGATCGTAGACCTGAAGCGGATCAGCGACCTGGCGCCCGGCATCGCGGAAACGGGGGGGCACGTCTCCATCACCGCGCCCACGCGGCTCAGCGAGATCATCGCCGACCGCCGTATCCACGACCACTTTCCGGCGCTGGCCGAGGCCGCACGCACGGTCGGGTCGGTGCAGATCCGTAACCGGGCCACGCTCACGGGAAATATCTGCAACGCGTCACCGGCGGCCGACACCGCGCCCGCACTGCTCGCCTACGGCGCCGCGGTCGTGCTGATCAGCCGCCACGGATCTCGCCGCGTGCCGCTGGACGAGTTCATGCTCGGCCCGCGACGCACTAGCCTGGGCGCCCACGAGATAGCCGCCGCCGTGGACATTCCCGTACCGCCGGCCCGGACCGGCAGCCAGTTCGCCCGGCTGACCCGCCGCCGGGGCGTCGACCTGGCGACGGTCAGCCTCTGCTGCACCGTGGGTTCCCTGGTGACCCGGTTCGCGTTCGGTGCCGTCGGGCCCAGACCCTTCGTGCTGACCGACGGAAGCGGGGTGCTGGCTGATCCGGATTCGGACCCCGCCGCGCGGGCGGGGCTGCTGCACGATTTCGTCGCTCAGGCCACGCCGATCTCGGACTTGCGCGGCAGCCGGGAGTACCGGCAGGCCATGCTCGTGACGCTCAGCCAGCGCACTCTGCGTACGGCGATCGCCCGCCGTGACCGGACGTGACCGACATGACGCAGAACGCTGTCACCTTCACGCTGAACGGCACGGCGCGCACGATCATGGTCTCGCCGCAGACAACGTTGCTCGACGCGCTGCGCTGGCAACTGGGCCTCACGGGCACAAAGAAGTGCTGCGCAGAGGGAGAGTGCGGCGCGTGCACGGTGCTCCTGGACGGCCGGGCGGTGAACTCCTGCCTCGTCCTCGCGATCGAAGTGGACCAGGCCAGCGTGATCACCATCGAGGGTCTGCAGAATGCCGGACGCCTCAGCAGCCTCCAGGACGCCTTCCTGGCCGAAGGCGCGGTCCAGTGCGGTTTCTGCATCCCGGGCATGGTGATGGCGGCTCACGCCCTGCTCGCGGAGAACCCCCGGCCCACCGAGACCGACGTGCGGGAGGGGCTGTCCGGTAACTTGTGCCGGTGCGCTGGGTATCAGCGCATCGTGGCCGCGGTACTGACCGCGGCCCGGGGGGCGACCGGTGGACGGTGACCGGACCGGCATGTCAGCTCGCAGGGTCGGCGGCCACGAGCGCGTTACCGGGCAGCAGGAGTTTGTCGGTGACATCCGGCTCGATGGCATGCTGCATGTGAAGCTGATCAGCATCGACTGTGCGCACGCCCGGATTCACCGCATAGACGCTGAACGCGCCAGGTCGCTGCCGGGGGTACGCGACGTGGTCTGCGCCGGCGACCTGCCGGCTCCCATGCCGAGATTCGGTCCGGTCTACCAGGATCGGCCCGTTCTCGCGGCTGCGGAGACCAGGTTTCATGGTGAGCCGGTCGCGGCCGTCGTCGCGGAGACCGAGCAGCTCGCGGAAGAGGCGGCCGCCCTGGTCGAGGTGCACTACGAGGAACTTCCCGCAGTCACGACAGTCGCCGCTGCGCTCGACCTGAGCGCGCCGCTGGTGCAGGACCCGGAGCTGCGCACGGGGCCGCACTCCAGGACCAACCTGCTCAGCGAGTGGCGGTTCGGCTGGGGCGACGCGGAGTCGGCCGTCGCCGACCACGTGCTCGACAACACCTACACCTTCCCGATGGTCACGCACTTTGCCATCGAGCCGCACTGCTTCCTGGCTGCGCCCGACCACGACGGCGTCATCGTCTGGAGCGCCGTCCAGCATCCCTTCGTGCTGCAGCAGGTGATCGCCGGCCTGCTCGACCTGCCCCTGACGAAAGTCCGGGTTCACGCGCCAGACCCCGGTGGCGCGTTCGGGGGCAAGCAGCACGCCAAGTACGAGCCGCTGCTCGCGTTGCTGGCCGTGCGGCTTCGGTCCCCAGTCCGCCTTGAGCTCACGCTGGACGAGACGTTCCAGGCGGTGCGCCGGACGGCATTCGAGATCAGGCTGCGTTCCGGCTTCGCCTCGGACGGAACGCTCTGCTTCCAGGACGCCGAGTGCAACGGCCTGCTCGGCGCCTACGCCGACATCGGGCCGCGCGTCATAGCCAAGGCCTGCTACCTCATGTGCGGGCCTTACCGGGTGCCGCACGCGCGGATCCACGCGCGCGCGCTGCTGTCGCATACTCCCCCGGCCACGGCGTTCCGCGGCTTCGGCACTCCGCAGGTCGCCTGGGCTCTCGAATCGCAGATGGACGAGGCGGCACGGCGCCTCGGCCTGGACAGGCTGGAGATCAGGCTGACGAACCTGGCCCGGCCGGGTGAGCAGTTCATCCCGGGGGACAAGGCGGCGGACGGAGACTGGCCCCGGTCGCTGCGGCGCGCGGCCGAGGAAATCGGGTGGGGGACGCCCCTGTCCCCTGGCCGAGGCCGGGGCATCGCCGTCGGCGTCAAGGCCTCGGCGACCACCGGAGCCTCCTACGCCATCGTTCGGCTGCATTTCGACGGCAGTGCCACGGTCCTGGCGGCCACGTCAGACATGGGACAAGGGGCGCGCACCGTGCTCGCGCAGGTGGCCGCGCAGGAACTGGGCATCGGGGTGGACCAGATCCGCATCGTCATGGGAGACACCGCAATCGTCCCGTTCGACCTCCAGACATCTGCCAGCCGGTCGGTTGTATTCATGGGCACGGCGGTGCTCGAGGCATGCCGGGATATCCACGCTAAGTTGCAAGGCATGGCCTGCGAGGCCCTCGGCCTCTCCCCGGAGAGCGTGCAGGTTACCCCCGGGATGATTCGCACGCCATCCCGGAAGCTGACCTTCGCCGAACTACTGTCGGACGCGTTCGCCGGCGTGCGCGGCGAGGTGATCGGAGTCGGCTCGCGCCGCGCCGAGGCCGTAAGAGCCCACCCGCTGGGCGGGCCGCCGGCGTTCTACGAGTTCAGTTGCACCGCTTGCGAGGTCGAAGTCGATCGCGAGACGGGCGAGATGCTGATCCTCAAGCACATCTCCGTCGCGGACGTCGGGAACGCTCTCAACCCGGCCCAGGCTGAGTCCCAGGACGCGGGCGCAGCGATCATGGGACTCGGGCACACCCTGATGGAGCAGCTGATCCTGGACGAGCGCGGGCGCATACTGAACCTCGGCGCGCTGGACTATCGCGTGCCGACCACCAAAGACGTGCCGCTGGACATGCGTTCGCTGCTCGTCGAGAACGGGGACGGGCCCGGCCCTTATGGCGCCAAAGGCGCCGGAGAGGGCGGGCTGTTCGGTGTGGCACCCGCCGTCGCCGCGGCTGTCGCCGAAGCCACCGGCGCCGTCATCCGGGAGCTGCCGCTCACCCCGGAACGCACCTGGCAGGCGATCAGGCAGGAGACCGCGGCCCGCCGGTCACGGTGACGCTCACGCTCGGCCCGATGCCACCTCGTCGGCCCGGGTCCGTCCGGCGAGCCGGATCAGCTCCTCGTGCAGCTCGAACCAGACGCTGTGGTAGCTGTCGACCCGCGGCGAGGACACGAACCGGTGATCGCCAGCCGCTACCGCCGCCGCGGCGCGGTCCAGGCGCCCTGCATAGCCGGAGAGCCGGCCGGATGCGCCGGCGAGTGAGCCGAACCACTCTGACACCTGGGAATGAATGGTCTGCAGGTCGGCGAGCACGCCGGCGTCGTGCTCGGCGTCCGTGTGGTCGTTCAGGACCTGCTGGCCGCCGGAATCCCGGAGCTGCCAGGCGGTAACGGTCGCCTTGATGCGTTCGTCGAGCCGGCGGAAGGCGCCCAGCGCCGTGAGCGCCTGGTCTGCGCCCCATCCACGCCGGTCCGCGTCCGCCAGCGCGTCTGCCCGCGCCGCGCCCGCATCGGTCAGGCGGACCGAACCTGAGGCCACCACGACCGTCCCGGCGCTCACCAGCTCCGCTACCGCCGATTGCACGGCCGAGGCGTCCGTCAGCAGCGCTGCGGCCAGCATCTCGATCGGGGCCGTTCCCTTTATCGACAGGCAGCGGATGACGTCCTCCCCGCTTACGGTCGGCAGCCGGGGCGCATCGGCCTGCTCCGCCGAGCGGGACACGCTGCCGGCGGAGGGCAGTTCGAGGCCGGCCTGACGGGCCCAGGCGACCAGCGTGGCGGCGTCAGGCGACGGTTGCGACTCACCGGTCACGGCGCCGTCGTACACCTGGCCGGTCGATCCGTCGATGCTGATCGTCACGCCCTCTGGGTACCGCTGCGCTCCGATAACGATCACGCCCTCGCCCACCTCGACGTCGGTCGCGCTCACCACAGCTGGCACTCCCCACCCGCGGGCAATCACCGCGGCGTGGCTCGCGAGTCCGCCGAACGAGGTCAGCACGCCCGCAGCGCGGGCCATGGCCGGCACGTCGTCGGGCGACGTTTCGGCGCGAACCAGGATGAACGGTCGTCCGGCTTCGCCGACCGCCTCGGCCGTCCCCAGCGACGTCACGATCTCCCCAGTGGCCAGGCCCGGCGAGGCAGGCAGCCCGCTCGTCACCGGCTTGAGGCCGCCGGGCAGGCCGGCCCACTGCCGGGGCGGACTGGCCAGGAGTGGGGCAACGCGTCGCACCGCCTGTTCCCGGGAGAGGGGAAAGCCCGGGTCGTCAGCCATCTCCACGGCCATGCGGAGCGCGGCGTGAGGGCTGCGCTTGCCCGCCCGGACCTGCAGCAGCCACAGCCTGCCCCGCTCGACCGTGAACTCGATGTCACACATGTCCGCGTAATGACGCTCGAGGACGTCTGCGTACTGCCCTAGTTGCCTGGCGACTTGAGGCATCCGCTCTTCCAGCACGGCCAGCGGCAACGTGGGACGGGCGCCGGACACGACGTCCTCGCCCTGGGCCTCGAAGAGCATGTCGCCGAAGTGCTCGCGCTCTCCCGTGGCGGGATTCCGGGTGAACAGAACTCCGGTGGCCGAGTCCGGGCCGCTGTTGCCGAACACCATGGCCTGAACCGTGACGGCCGTCCCGAGCTCGTCCGAAATCCGCTCGACCTTCCGGTAAGCCCTGGCCCGCTCGCTGTTCCACGACCGGAACACGGCCTCGATCGCCGCCCGCAGCTGCTCCCACGGGTCGCCCGGCGGCTCCCGACCGACGACGGCCTCGAACATCGACCGGAACCGCGCCGCGCAGTCTTGGGCGAGCGCCGCGTTGCCGGTGGCCCGGGCCAGCCCGGCCGCCGTCTCCTCGTTCAGCCCGAGGTTCAAGACCGTATCCATCATCCCCGGCATCGAGACCGGTGCGCCCGACCGCACGCTCACCAGCAGCGGGTCGACCGCACCGCCGAACCGTCGTGCCGCCCGCCGCTCTGTCCGGCGCATATACGCCCGCAGCTCGGCGTCCAGGCCCTCTGGCCAGCCAGCCGACAGGTAGGCGCGGCAGGCCTCGGTCGAGATCACGAAGCCCCGGGGGACCGGGAGACCGAGCTCGGACGCCATCACGGCCAGGTTCGCGGCCTTGCCGCCGATCAGCAGCCGCAGGTCCTCAGGAGGCAGATCGTGATCGTGGTCGAGTCCGAAAACGAGACGCATCGTTCGTCCTAGCTGCCGGAGGTCACGTCAGCGTGGCGGGGCGATACCGGCCGATTCTGCGCCGTCGGAGCCTTGACCCCGCCATCGCAGCGACACTAGCATCTAATCGCGAATCGATTATCGCAGAAGTTGCTGGCGACGTCGTGGTCCCAGTGCGGTTCAAGGCATCGAGCCTTCGCTGCCGTTCCCAGGACCGTCGCTGCCCGAGCGCGGAGGTGGGAGATGGGAATCCACAGCGGGGCCGGCCGCCGTTACCTGGTGACGGTCGGCGCGGTGGGAACCCTCGTCGCGGTCGTGCTGGCCGCCTGCGGCAGCAGCGGGAGCTCGAACTCCGCGGGCGGGAGCGGCGGCCAGTCCGGCGGCGCCCTCACCATTGGCAGCTTCTCGACGTATACCGGCCCGAACGCCTCCCTGGGGCCCGAGCAGATCGCTGGCTGCTACACCGCCGCAGTGCTGATTAACCAGGCCGGGGGTGTCCTCGGGCACAAGGCCACCTGCCAGGCGATTGACGACAGGGGTGACCCGGCGGACGGAGTCGCGGCGGCCACGAAGTCGCTCGCCACCACCTCGAACTTCGCCGGGACCCTGGGTCCCGGGGGGCAGGCCACGGCCGTCGCCCCGGTCTTCGAGAAAGCCAAGATCACCATGTTCGCCGACTCCGGCGACTCCGCCTTCAACCACACCACGGACACTTACTTCTGGCGCATCACTCCGCCCGACAGTGCCGCCGGCTACGCGCTGGCCCTCTGGGCCAACCACCTCGGGTACACCAGAGCCGCGGCCGTCTTCGGGGAGACGACCACCGCGCAGACCAGCGTTCCGACCCTGCTGCGGGGGTTCAAGAAGCTCGGCGGCACCATGGTGGCGACCGAACTGCTGGTCCCCGGCGCCCCCTCGTACCAGTCGGTGGCCGCCCGCGTGGCGGCGGCTCACCCGCAGGTGATCTTCACCGAGGCCGACCCGCAGACCGATGCCACGTTCTTCAAGGAACTGGCCCAGCTGAACAACGGGAAAGTGATCCCGATCGTCGGTACGCAGCCGACCTACACCCCGCAGTGGCAGTCCGCCGTGGGCAAGGCCGTCGGGAATGCGAGCCTGGCGGCGAACTACGTGGCGCTTCAGCCCTACGCCCCGCCCCAGGGAAATGCTTACCCCGTCTTCAAGAACGCGCTGCTGAGCGACGGAAAGCAGATACAGAACCCCTCGCAGTGGGCCATCGACCCCTACACGATGACCGACTATGACGGCGCGATCATCATGGCACTTGCGATGCTGAAGGCCCATTCCATTGTGCCTGCGGTCTACAATTCCGCCATCAAGGACGTCACCCAGCCCGGGCCAGGCAAGGTCCTGGTCTACTCCTTCGCCGAAGGAAAGGCCGCGCTGGCCAAGGGCCAGTCGATTCGCTATATCGGTGCGGGCGGGGCGGTCGCTTTCAACCAGTGGCACAACAACAGCCAGCCGTTCAGCGCCGTTGGCTATACCACGTCGGGCGGTGCGCGCACCGCGGGGATCGTTGGCGGCAGTGAGCTGGCCCGGCTGTCCGGGTGACGGGGCAGGCCACCCCTACCGGCGTGTCCGGAGAATAGCTGAATGAACCTGTTCCTCCAGTACGTTGGATTCGGCATAGTAACGGCCGCGATCCTGGCCATAGCGGCGGTGGGCTTCACGCTGCAGTATGCGGTGACCAACGTGCTCAACCTGGCGTACGGGGCCATCATGACCATCGGGGCGCTCGCTGCGTACGCCGTGAACCAGACGGGTGCGAGCATCTGGCTCGCCGTGGCCGCGGGAGCCGCCAGCAGCGCCGTGGTCTCGGTGGCGCTGAGCCGGGCGGTGTTCGAGCCGTTCAGGAGGCGCGGGCTGCGCCTGTTCGGGATGGTCATCGTCACCATCGCCCTGGACCTGGTCATCAGCAATGGGCTGCTGATCGTGGCCGGGCCCAATCCGTTCAGCTACACCGCTTCGTCAGGCGGGACCTACCATTTCCTGCAGATGATCTTCACGGCCCAGCAGCTGGCCGTGATCGGCATCGCGCTGGCGGCGATGATAGCGGTGCGCGTGATTCTCCAGTGGACGAAGCTCGGCCGGGCCATGAGGGCCACGGCGGCAGATGAGGCGCTGGCCCGCGCCTGCGGCATCAACACCCAGCTCGTCAAGGACGCGGCGTGGCTGCTGTCGGGAGCGCTCTGCGGAGTCGCGGGGGTTGTCCTGGGCCTCTCGGTCACCGGGTGGACCGTCTCGACCGGCGACAGTCTCCTGATCACCGTGGTCGCCGCCGCCATTGTCGGCGGGATCGGCCAGCCCTACGGCGCGATCCTGGGGGCGCTGCTGCTGGGAGTGGCTACCGCGATCGTGGGCGGCTACTTCAACGCGTCGTACACGGACGTTACGGCATTCGTGATCCTCGTCCTTTTCCTCGTCTTCCGGCCGACGGGGCTCTTCTCCGGCGTAGTGAGAAGGCGTGACGTTGTCGTCTGACTTCTATCCTTCCCAGCCCGGGCCAGGCGGCAGCTGTGGGTAGCGGCTGGCAGTTCTACCTGACTCTGATCCTGGTCTACCTCGGCGTCGACATCATTGCGTGCCTGGGGCTGAACATCCAGCTGGGCCTGGCCGGGGTCATGGACTTCGCGTTCATCATCTTCCAGGCTGCCGGCGCGTATGTGTACGCTATCTTCACCCTGGGGCCGACGAACGGAGCCCTCGGCCAAGCCGCAGGCGGGCAAAGCTATTTCTGGGGGACGAGCCTGCCCTTCCCCCTGCCCTATCTGCTGGCGACGGCCGCCGGCGTGATCCTCGCCTTCTTGTGCGCTGTGGTAGTGCTGCCCAGGCTGCGGGGGGATTACGAGGCCATGGCGTTCCTGGTGATATCTCTGATTGTCTCGGGAATCGCCACCAATCAGGTCGGGCTCGTGAACGGCGCCAACGGCCTGTCTGGCATCCCCCAGCCGCTGAGCGGCGTCCTGAACTTGTCGGTGCTCGCCTACGACTGGTTCTATGTCGGGCTGACCGCGGTGATCTGCCTGCTCGCCTGGCTGGTGACCAGAAGGATCACGGCGTCCCCCATGGGCCGGCTGCTCAGGGCGGTGCGCGAGAACGAGCAGGCCGCCCGGGCGCTGGGCAAGGACGCCACCCGGGCACGCACGTTCGCCTTCCTGGTGGGCGGCGGCCTCGGCGGCCTGAGCGGGGCGGTGCTGGTCGCCTTCATCACGGCGTGGGCCCCGTCGAGCTGGGGGTACGCCGAGACGTTCGTCTACATCACGGCCATCGTCGTCGGCGGATTCGGGAGCAACGTCGGGGTGTTCATCGGGGTGCTCCTGGTCCCGATCCTGTTCGGGGAGCTGGTGCGCTTCCTCCCGGCGTACGGGCAGGCGGGCTGGATCCAGGCGGCTCAGCTCATGGCCTACGGGCTGCTGACGCTGCTCTTCCTCTGGTTCCGCCCGCAGGGTCTCGTCCCCGAGCGCCGCCAGCGGTATGCGGGCGGCGACGAGCTGCCCCTGCGCACCGGGCGAATGCCCGTCGCGCGCGGGATCCGGCTGCGCCAGCGACCCGCGGGACGGCTGAGATGACCGCGGACGCGCTTCTGGTGGTGAGCGGCATCTCGCGGCGCTTCGGCGGGGTCCAGGCGGTCGCTGAGGCCTCGCTGACCATAAGCCGCGGGGAGAGCCTCGGCCTGATCGGCCCCAACGGCGCGGGAAAGTCGACGGTTCTCAGCATGGTGGCGGGCGCGCTGAAACCGGATTCGGGCTCGATCCGCTTCGACGGGGACGAAATCGCCGGGCTGCCGTCGCACAAAGTGGGAAGCCGGGGCTTGATCCGCACGTTCCAGATCCCTTCCGAGTTCCCCCGGCTGACCGTGCTGCAGAACCTGCTGGTAGCGCGTCCGGGCCAGCGGGGCGAGCAGCTCTGGGGGGTGATCCGCGGCAGGCGGGCCTGGCAGGAGGAAGAGGAGAGGGCAATTGCCCGCTCCAGGGAGCTACTGGCCCGCTTCCGGCTGGCCGGAATGGAAAGCGAGTATGCAGGCAACCTCAGCGGGGGGCAGCGCCGCCTGCTCGAGGTGGCGCGCGCGCTGATGGCCAGCCCGAAGCTTCTTCTCCTCGACGAGCCAACCGCCGGCGTCCATCCCAAGATGGTCGGTGAGCTCCGGCAACAGCTGCGGTCGCTGCGTGACGAGGGCCTGGCCATGCTCATGATCGAGCATCAGCTGGGCATCGTCGAGGAGGTATGCCAGCGCGTGGCGGTGATGGCGCGCGGCCGCGTGATCGCCGAGGGCGGGCTGGCCGAGGTTCGGGCCCTTCCCGAGGTCAAAGAGGCCTACGTTGCCGGATGACCTTAACCGAGCGGCCCGGCCGCACCTGGAGGTTGTCTCCGCGGAGGCCGGGTACGGGACGGTTCCGATCATCAGTGACGTCTCTCTCGAGGTCAGGCGGGGAGAGATCGTGACCGTCGTCGGCCCGAACGGCGCGGGGAAGAGCACCCTGCTCAAGGCCATCGTCGGCTCCCTGCGGCTCGCGGCGGGCGAGGTCCGGCTGGCCGGCGACCGGGTCGATCACCTGGCCACCCAGCAGCTCGCCCGGATCGGGATGGGTTACGTCCCTCAATCAGACGATGTATTCACGCCGCTATCCGTCCGCGAAAACCTCCTGCTCGGGGGATATCTGTGCGGCAGGCGAGCAATAAAAGAGCGGGTGGAACAGGTTTACCAGCTCTTCCCCGCTTTGCGCGAGATGGAGAGCCGGACGGCCGGCAAGCTCAGCGGGGGCGAGCGCAAGATGCTGGCCCTCGGCCGGGCGCTGATGCCGGAGCCGAGCGTCCTCGTATTGGACGAACCCACCGCGAACCTTTCGCCGGAACTCTCCGATCGAGTCCTGGAAGACCATGTCAAGGGGCTGGCCCAGCACAACGTCGCGATCCTCTTGGTGGAACAGAAAGCTCGGCAAGCCATGGCCATATCAGACCGGACCTACGTGCTCGTAGCGGGCAAGGTGCAGTTTGCCGGCTCACCGGCCGAACTGCAGGACCGCTCCGACTTCGGTGACCTGATGCTCGGGCAGGTGAGATGATGAACACGCTGACAGCAGGCAGCACGACGGCCCCGCCTCTGTTGCGGATGGCCGAGTCCACGCCGACGTGCCTGTGGAATGACTCAGCCACCCCGTCGGAGTTGCGGGACGCGATCGGGTGGGGCGCGGTGGGGGCCACGTGCAATCCCGTGATCGCCCTGGCTGCCCTGCGCGCCGACCTGCCACATTGGCGGCAGCGCATTGGCGACTGCGCCGCCGCCCAGCCGACGGCAGGTGAATCAGCGATCGGCTGGCGCATGGTCCGTGAGCTATCTGTCGAGGCTGCCCGGCTCCTCGAGCCCATCTTCGAGCGGCACCACGGCCGCAACGGGCGGCTTTCCATTCAGACCGATCCACGGCTGTACCGTGACCAGAGAGCCCTCGTGGAGCAAGCCGTCGAGTTTTCCGGGCTCGCACCGAACATCATCGTCAAGATCCCCGCCACGGGCGTGGGGCTCGTCGCCATCGAGGAAGCCACCTACCGTGGCATCACCATCAACGCCACGGTTTCGTTCACGCTCGCGCAGGCGGTGGCGGTCGGCGAGGCCGTGGAACGAGGTTTGCGCCGACGGGAGGCTGAAGGGCTCGATGTCGCCGCGATGGGCCCGGTTTGCACCATCATGGTCGGCCGCCTCGACGACTGGCTGAAGGTAGTGGTTCAGCGCGAGTCGATTACCCTCGACCCCGGACACCTGGAGTGGGCGGGCGTGGCTGTATTCAAGAAAGCCTATGCCCTCTACCGCGAGCGCGGTTTGCGCACGAGGCTGCTGTCGGCCGCGTTCCGCAACCATATGCACTGGAGCCAGCTGGTAGGCGGAGACATCGTGATCTCCCCTCCGTTCAGCTGGCAGGTGCGGTTGAACAACAGCGGGATCGATCCGGTACCGCGGATGGACGAGCCGGTCAACCCGGATGTGGTCTCGGAGCTTTACGCCAAGCTCGCGGACTTTCGTCGTGCCTACGACGAAGGCGGACTGTCCCCGGAGGAATTCCTGAGCTTCGGTGCCACCCGCCGCACGTTGCGACAGTTCCTGTCCGCCACAGACGAGCTTGAATGGCTGGTACGGGACACTCTCCTGCCGGATCCGGACAATGACCAGCAACGGTAGGGCTAGCTGGCACGCAACCGGGCCGAGGGATGTGTCGACGATTCCTGGACTGATCCTGCTTCGCCATGGTGAGGTAGCGTCGCATCGCGGGGATCTCCCGTTGACCCGGGAGGGCCGTGGTCAGGCCGAGCAGGCCGGGCGTCGGCTGGCCCGATATCACGACGCCCGGGTCTGGATTCTGGCCGGCCCCACGCTCCGGGCCCAGCAGACCGGGCTCATCCTGCTGCACGGCATGACGAGCGCGAATTCCTCCAGCCAGGTCACGGGCCCAGCCGTAACCCAGGCGCTGCGCAACCCGGACCTGTACCTCGCAGGGCATCGAGTCGACATGGTCAGCACGGCAGCGGCCTTCGCGCAGCAGGTACCCGGGGTCACCGAAGCGCAGGTCACCGGCATCCCCTTCTATTCGAATTACCTGACTTCACCAGACCGGATCGGTTACTGGCTGCATCACCCGGATCCCCCGGGGCAGTCCGCCGCGACTGCCGCGTCGCGCATCCATCACTTCGCCGCCAGCCTTGGGCACGTCGACGGGGTCGATCTGGTAGTGGGCATCACCCACTCGCCGGTACTGCGCGCGGTCGCCAGCCACTTCGCCGGAACTGACCCCGGCGAGCCGGACTACCTGCACGGGCACAGCGTGCAGCTGAGCAGCGATGGTGCACTCGCCCTGCACTCAGTGGACTGGAAGCAGGCGGACCGAGCGTGAGCTGCCCTATCGCGTCCCCGCCAAGGAGGTAGGCCGTGGAACAGGTTACCGAGAACGTATTCACCACGACCAAGCTCCGGGGCTGTAACCCGAGCCTCGTGGTTACCTCGGACGGCGTGGTGGTCGTGGACACGCCGCAGCTCCCCAGCAAGGCAGTCAAGATGCGCCGAGAGGCCGAGTCGCGGGGAGCGATCCGGTACGTCATCAACACCGAGCACCACGTAGACCACATCTTCGGAAATTACTACTTCAAGGGTGCCGGCGCAGTGGTGCATCACCGGGGTGTATACGACAACTTCATGGTCGCGACGCCCGATCTCGACCCTTTCGACTACGCAGCGGAAGCCATACCAACCGACGATCCGCAAGGCGCGTTCCTCTTCCCGGACCGGGACAACTACTACGCGGACCCCAACAAGGGTGAGCTGGTGTTCGACTCGGACTTGGACCTGCGCGTCGGCCGGCACACATTCCACCTCATCCACACGCCCGGCCACACGCCCGGCCAGGTGGCGGTATACGTTCCCGAAGAGCGGGTCGTCTTCACCGGGGACACGGTCTTCTCAGAGTGCCAGACGTGGCTCATGACCTCGGACGTCAGCCAGTGGGTGGCCTCCCTGGACGTTGTCCGGGGGCTTGACGTCGACTACGTGGTTCCGGGCCACGGCCCCGTAACGACGAAGAAGTACCTCGCGACACAGCGCGCCGTGCTGCTCGAGTGGCTCAGCGCCGTCGCGAGCGCCGTGGCTAAGGGCTGGTCTCGCGAAGAGACGATATCCAGGGTGAACTTCGCCGAGCGGTATCCAGTCGACGTCGGCCAGGGGCACATGATGGATCACATTCAGACCCTGAACGCCACCTCGCTATGGGACAAGCTAACCGCGCTGCCAACTGGGGGCCGCGAATGACCTACGAACTGCAGCGGTTCCGGCTGGACGGTCGCGTGGCGATCGTCGGCGGCGGCTCCGGCGGGATCGGGGTACGGACCTGCGCCGCGCTTGCCGGGGTGGGCGCGGATGTGGCCATCGTCGCGCGTTCGGCCACGCGTCTCGATGAGGCGCGCACCGCCGTGGAAAAGAGCGGCCGGAACGCACTGGTGATTGCCGCTGATATGGTGTCGCGGGAGCAGGCGGAGCTGGCCATCGAGCAGACGATCGATACGTTCGGTCACGTGGACGTCGTCGTCAACGCGATCGGCGGGGGCGCTGGCACCGCGCTGTTCCGGGCTGAGCAGTATCCCGACTCCGAGTGGCAGCGCATCCTCGACCTGAATCTCACGACGGCTGTTCACTTGTCTCAGTCGGCGGCACGGGCGATGATCTCGGCCGGAAGAGGCGGCTCCATTCTCAACATCTCCTCCGTCCGCGGACAGCTAGGCATAGATGCCGGCTATTCGGCATATGTCGCAGCGAAGGGCGCGCTCGATGCACTGACCCGGCAACATGCGACGGAGTGGGCGAGGCACGGGATCCGGGTGAACGCGATCTCGCCGACCTTCGTGCGAACGGCGCAGACGGCAAGCCTGCTGGACGACCAGGATTTCTACGAGCGCCTGGTCAGCCGTATCCCGCTGCGGCGGATCTCGGACCCCGACGACCTGGTCGGCGCGATACTGTTCTTCTGCTCGGAGGCCGCCGGTTTCGTCACCGGACAAGTCCTGACGTTGGACGGAGGCCTAACCGCGACTCAGTGATCCGCCCTGGGTGCCCTTGTCCTCACCGGGAAGCCCTGCGCACCCCGGCCGCCCCGAGTCGAGGTCAGCTTGAAGCGTCTTGGGCCGGTCCTGTAGGACGGCTCTGGATTCACCGAGACCTTGCGCCGGATCCGTCTCCCCTCGGGTCCAAACCCGAGACTTGTTACTCTTCGCCATCGACCCTGGCAGTACCGGTGGCGCTCGGCGTCGCGGCAGGGGGCGGTGTGCCCGAAGATCCCGTCCTCGCCCCCAGCACGCCGTGTGCTGATGTCCCCAGGTACCGCGAATGGGGGCCAATCTTGGGGGCCATTTGCCAGCGACGTGCAGCAGCGGCCAGCCATCTCCAGCCATGAAGCTGCAGCTACAAGCCTTGTTGTGCGCCTTCATGGCCTGGTCAGCGTGGCCTCTGACGTCCATGGTAAGGAGAAGGTCTACGGTTCGATTCCGTAAGGGGGCTCCAGGTCAGAGGCACAATCCTGTGCCGCTCGAAAATAGGATTCGGCAGGTGACCTGCAGGTCTTCCGGGCGTCAGGCGGCGCGGACATATTCGTTGATCAGGCCGTTGAGGACGGGTTTTCGGCGGATCTGCCGTGTGTCGATGTCGGTCACGGTCGCGGGGTGAGCGTCACGTTCGTCGGCGGGGACGCGCTGGGCGATGCCCTGGTGCGGCCGGGCCATGTTGTAATGCGCCTGGTAGTCGGTCAGGACGGCACGCAGGTGTGTCTCGCCGAGAATCAGCACGCGATCCAGGAGCTCCCGGCGCAGGGTGCCGACCAGGCGCTCGCAGATCGCGTTCATCCGCGGCGCCTGGACCGCGGTGCGCAGGATCCTCGCGCCGGTGGCCTCGAAGACGGCGTCGAACGAGGCGGTGAAGCTCGAGCCGCGGTCGCGGATCAGGAACTTAGTGGCCCCGAACCGCTCATCGAGGGTGAGGGCGAGGTTACGGGCCTGCTGCACCGTCCAGTCACCGGTGGGATGTGCGGTGATCCCGCCGAGGTGCAGCCGGCGGGTCCCGTGCTCGATGAACACCAGGACGTACAGTCTTCTCAGCAGCACCGTGTCCACGTGCAGAAAGTCGACCGCGAGGATCCCGGCGGCCTGGGCGTGCAGGAACTGCCGCCAGGTCGGGCCTGACCGGCGGGGAGCCGGATCGATGCCTGCGGCACGCAGGATCTCCCACACCGTGGACGGCGCAACGGCGAGGCCGAGTTTCGTCAGCTCGCCGTGAATCCGGCGGTATCCCCACAGCGGATTCTCCTTCGCCAGCCGGACGACTAGCCGGGCGATGCTCCGGACCGTCGGCGGTCGGCCGGGCTTGCGCCGTTTACTAGTGTCGTATTTCTTCGCGGCCAGTCTGCGGTGCCAGGTCAGCAGCGTCGCTGGCGTGACGGGGAAGATCTCGGTCCAGCGCCTGCGGGGGAGGAACCGCGCCAGCGCCGCGAACCACACCCGGTCGGCCGGCTCGTACCGGACCCGGCCGATGTTGCGGCGCAGTACCGCGTTCTCGTGCCGGAGCACCAGCAACTCAGCGGCCTTCGCCCGGTCGCCGCGGAACACCAGGACAGCCACGCCGAGTACCCGGCACGTCAGCAGGTAGGCGATCTTGAGCAGCACCCGGCCAGCCAACCATCACCGCATCAAGCCTGTTGGTGATAGCGCAGATCGACCGCTCAATCGAGTATTCGAGCGGCACAAGATCGCGGAGCCGTATGGGGCAGCCCGCAAACGAGCCTGCAATAGCCGATTATGAGCAGTTCGCTGCCTGCCGGTTCATACCGGGCGGGATGCCGAATTCTCGTGGAGCGAATTGGCAAGCTGAACCCGGGATTGGATGCCCAGCTTGGCGAAGATCGAGCGTAGCTGAGTGCCGACGGTGTTGACGGACACGCCCAGCGTTTTCGCAGCTGATTTGTTCGTGTGCCCAGCGGCGATGAGCGTGGCTACCCGCCGCTCCGCTTCGCTCAACGACGGCCAGCCGGTCTTTGTCGCCTCTGGATTCGCCGTCCATTTCTCCGGCCGGGCGCCGGCTTCGCGCATGAGGCGCTGAACGCCGGAACGCCCGGCCCAGGCGCCCATGTGGTCGTACTCGTCCCACGCCTGATCGAGCTGGAGCAGCGCGGCCTTGCGGTCCCCGGCGGCCAGCAGCGCATGCCCGTAGGTTTCCGCGCCGAGGGCGCGCAACGCCGGGCGCGGGCTGGTCTGGAGCATCTTCGCGGCGTCGGCGAGTTGCCCTAGATCTGCGTCAAGTCGGGCGCGCAGATTCAGCGCGAGTCCCTCGAAACTTGCGACGCCGGGATTGCGTTCGGCCCCGAGTTCGGCAATCGCGACGGCTTCAGCGGTGAAATCGGCATCACCGGCCGCGAGCCCGATCTGGAAGAACACGCTCATCCAACCAGGCCACCAGGCCCAGTAGGTTCGCGACTCGCGCGCCATGAACAGCATCGGTCGCAGCGTGGAAAGGGCGGTCTCGATATCGCCGTTGACGGCTGCGAGCCAACCCCGCATCAGGGTCAAGCCGGGCAGGCGGATGTTGTCGTCGGCGCTGGTCAGAGTGGCAGCCGCTTGCAGGCGTAGGGCGGCGGTCGTCGGATCGCCGCGCAGCACCGACACCGCGCTTCGGATCATGATCGCTTCCAGGGCGTGCATGTTGGTGCCGATCTGCTGGCCAAGGTCGATCAAGGTCTGCGCGCCGGCTTCGGCCTCGTCAAGCCGGCCGAGGTTGAAGTCCTGCCACAGCTGGGCGTACAGCAGCGACGGCAGGGCGGCTTCGATATGTCCGGCGTCGTCGGCGTGAGCGTGCTGAAGCAGCGCCTGCGCGTGGTCATAGCGGTCCACCAGCTGCAAGGCCATGATCTCCTCAGCGAGATACGATGCGCCGCTGCGTGCGCGCAGCTCCCGGAAATGACGCAGCGCGTCATGGTGGCGGCCCTCGTTCTTGGCCGCCTCCCCGGCCGCCTGCAGTGCCAGCTCCAGTGCCTCCATGTCGGCGACGGTCCGCGCGTGGTCCAGCGCTGCGCTCGCTTCGGCCGCCGCGATGGCGCCCACGGTCGTTCTGGTACGCGCGAGGGCCCGCGCTGACGTCAGCCGGGCCGCGACGGCGGGCTGCAGTTCGGTGCGCCGTCGCCCGCCGTCGATGCGTTCGATCAGCTGATCCGGGCGTCCGGCTAGCCACAGCGCGCGGGCGCTGTCGGTCTCGATCTGCCCGGCGAGGTCGCCGTCATCCACGCGGGCCAGGAGCACGTCGGCGATGGCGAGGGCGTCGGCCGCTCGCTGCGTGCGAGCGAGAACGGCAAGGCATCGCCGGCCGACGGCGAGCCAGCGCGGATGGGCGGGCCGCAGCACCCGGAACGCGAGCATGGCCAGCTCCCCGGCGTCTTCGGCGCTGACTGTCGCGAGCTTCTCCGCGGCCTGCAGGAGGACGTGGGCGCTGGCGGTGTCGCCGGCGTACGCCGCCGCGCGGGCGTGGACGGCGACGGCCAGCAGATCGGAGCCGGCAGTGATCAGGTACGTGGCCAGCCGCTGATGCAGCTGTCGGCGCTCGGCGTCGCCGATGCCTGTGTAGACCGCCTCGCGGACCAGGTCGTGGCGGAAGGTGATCGTGCCGTCGCGGGCGTCGAGGAGTCCCGATGCTACGGCTCGGCTGAGTGCCTCGGCGTCCACGCTGCCGGAAAGCGACGGCAGGTCCGCGAGCGGCACCGGCCGCCCCGCCACGGCGATCAGCCGGACCAAAGCGGCGGCTGATTGGTCGAGGGCGTGGAGTCGGTTGTGGACCGTCACGGCGAATCCCGCCGCGGGCGCTGCAGTCCCGTGCGGCCCCTCGATGAGCTGCATGATCAAGAACGGGTTGCCGTCTGCGGTTCTCAGCAGGCGCGAGGTGGACTCGTCGGGCATCCGGCCCAGCCGGTCGCGGGCCACCGCGATGACGTCGGCGAAGCCGAGCGGATCCAGCGACAGGTGCTCGACAGCGTCGGTTTCGGGCAGCGCCATTTCGCTGGCGATCGCCGGATCGCGCCCGGCTAGCGCGAGCACGATGGGCAGGCCGACGGACCGTGCCAGGAGGGTGTGCAACACGAAACGGCTGACCCGGTCGGCCCATTGCATGTCGTCGACGGCGATCATGAGCGGGCCACGCTCTGCTACCTGTTCCAGATGGGCGGCGACCCGCTCGGCTAGCAGCAGCGGCTGCTCTGTGAGCCGGTGCACCTGTTCGTAGTCTGCGGCGGCGAGTAGGGGTTCGTGGCCTTGCCGCAGGGCGGCCACGACGGGTGCGGCCGGCCAGATCTGCTCGATGGCGTCGCATTTGCTGCTACCGACACGGTAGCTCATCGCCCGCGCCTGGCGGATGGTCTCGGCCAGTAGGGCGGTCTTGCCGATGCCGGCCGGCCCGGTGACCAGCAGCAGGCCGCCTGAGTCGTGCTGCCGGGCCCGGCGCAGCACGGCCAGTGCGCGTCTGAGCGGTTCGGTGCGCCCCCGCAGCGGCTGCGGCCCGCTCATCTGATGCCCGCCTCGACTGGTGGGAGCGGGTCGAGCAGCCGGTGCGGCCGGGCCAGCCCGCGGGCGACGGGATCGCGCCGCGCTGGTAGCATCGCCGGGTTCAGCGGGTTGATGATCACCTCGCTGGGGTCGGGGACCCGTCCGCAGGTCTCGCACCGGGCGGTGTCGGCGAGCGGCTGCCCACACACCTCGTGTCGGAAGAACACCCGTGGCCCGTCGTCGCCGCAGGCATACCGGGCGCCCCAGGCGCCGAGGGCATATATGGCGGGCCACAGCGCCCGGCCGGCCGGGGTGAGCTCGTACAGCGACCGGCCCGCATGTTGCGGATCGGGCCGCCGCTCCAGCGCGCCCGTGTCGACCAAACCTTGCAGCCGGGTGCTGAGCACGGTGCGCGGGGCGTCCAGGTGCGCATGGAAGTCGTTGAACCGGCGCACGCCGAAGAACGCATCACGCAGGATCAACAGAGTCCAGCGCTCGCCGACCATCTCCAGCGCGCGGGCGATCGAGCAATCGCCCTGCCCGGCGTAGGTCTTGGGCAGCACGCCAACAGCCAAACACAAGCCGGTCGATCAAGTCCAGTGATTGGACTTATTGGCCGGAGATTTCACCCGGCAGGCGTGCGCCATCGCCCCGGCATCGACGTCTGGCGACTCGCTGGCGAGACCGTGTTGGCATACCCGGGCACCGCCAGTTTGTGCCGAGAACCGCCCGAGGCCCCCTAATCGCGTCGTACGGCGGCTTGCGCGGAGGCCCACAGCGTGTACGGGTTGTCCCGGTCGCCGTGCAGTTCCAGCATCGCGGCGGCGATCTGCTCGGCGGTGTCGCTCTCGGCGGCGATGCGCGAGAAGTCACGCAGGTACCGCTCGCTCTGCTCGATGGTGTCGCGCGAGTCCGGGGCGCCGACCCGCTTGTGGCCCGCGACGACGATGTCCGGATCGAGGGCGGCGATGGAGTCGATGCTAGCGATCCACGCCTCGCGCGCGGTCGCGTCGGTGAGGGCGGTCAGCATGTGTACCTGGTTGTAGACCACGTCACCGGCGACGACGGCCCGCAGCGACGGGACGTGCACGATCGTCGAGTGCTCGATGTCGCCCTGACCGATGTCGATCACGCGCAGCTTGTGGCCGTCGAGATCGATCGAGTCCCCGTCGAACAGTTCCGGCAGCACCGGGACCTCGGGGATCTCGCCGGGGAACAGGCCGCGCCAGTAGGCCCGCATCCCCTCGTCGGTCGCCTCGAACCGGGCGCGGGCGAGCACGTCCCTCGTCGCCTGGCCGCGGGCGTGCGGAAAGCGCTCCTGCAGCCTGGCGAGCCCGATCCAGTGGTCCGAATGCCCATGTGTGATCACGACGCCGACGACCTGCTTGCCGAACCGCTCCACCCAGTCCGCCAGCCGGTCAACCTGATCGTAGGTGATGGTCGTGTCGACCAGGATCGCGTCGCGTTCGCCAGCGATGAGCGTACTGCTCAGCGGCGACCACATCGGCCGGATCCCGGCGGGCGGAGCGGCCGAGGTCACGAAGCCGCGCATCGGCGCGACATGAACATTGATGCTCAGCTCACTATCCGAGGACATGTCAAGGGCTCTCTCACGAAGCGCTTTCACGGTGGTCAGGACGCAAGGGCGGCGTGGCCGAGGCTGGCCGGCGGTCAAGCCTCAGCGACCGGGCCTTGACCGCTCAGCATTGGCTCAGCCGGCGAGCGCCTTTTTGATGAAGGACGCCACCGCCACCGACTGGGCGATGAACGCCGTGTGCGAGCCGGTGATCGACTCAGTGGTCGCGCCCATCCGCTCGGCCATGAACCGCTCGGCGTCCGGCGGGATGGCGTTGTCGTGCTCGGACACCAGGTACCAGGATGGTTTGGTCTTCCATCCGGCGGCAGTGGCGTTCTCGGTCAGCGCCTCGATCGACAACGGCCGCTGCGTCGCCCACATGACCGCGGCGAGGTCGGCCGGCACATCCGCGCAGAACGTCTCCCGGAACTGATCCTTGCCGATGTAGAGCTCAGGGCCGCCGGGCGCCCCCGCGGCGTCGTACGCGGTAGGCGCGGACGTCGAGGCCAGCATCGACGGCGGGAACGGGCCCTGCACACTGGCGCAGCTCTCACCCACATCGATACCGAATGCGGCGACGTATACCAATCCGACCACGTTGTCCAGATCGGCCGATGCCTGCGTGATCACCGCTCCGCCGTACGAATGCCCCACCAGGACAACAAGCCCATCGATCGCCCGCACGTATGCACCGACCGCGTTCGCGTCGAAGGCAAGACTGCGCAGCGGATTGGGAGGCGCCACCACCTCGTAGCCGGAGGTCGCCAGCTCCCGAATCACCCCGCCGAACCCGGAAGCGTCGGCGAACGCGCCGTGCACCAGCACGACCGTCGGCAGCATGGAACCAGGCATGATCATCCACCCCTCATCGGTCGGGTCGCCTACCAGCTCAGACTGCCCTCGCCACCAGCGGCGATCCTTCACATATTCATGTGATGGAAGGGCATCCCGCCTCGCGATCTACTGAACTCACGCTCTACCCGAGCGACCTGGGGAAACCGAGGACAGGAGCCGCAGCTATGCCCATGATCGATGTGTACGCCACCGTCGGCACCTTCGCTGACAAACACGAGCTCGCCGCCGGCCTGGCGAACGCCGTTATGGACATCGAGGGTGTGCCGGACATCCCGATGTTCCGGCAGAACACCGCCGCGTTCGTCCATGAGCTTGCCGCCGGCAGCCTGTCGAACGTCGACGGCGACAACACCTACGTCCGGGTACAGGTGCTGACCAACGTCGGCGCCCTCGACCGAGACAAGCAGCTGGCCGTCGTCGAGCGACTGACCCAGATAGTCGCCGCCGCGGCCGGTGACCTGACCTTGGCCGAGCGGACCTGGGTGCTGCTCACCGAAGCCATCCCCGGCGGTTGGGGCCTCAAGGGCCACGCCAACACCAACGACGAGCTGGTGAACGCGGCCAGAGCGCAGATCGCCGAGCTGCAGGCTCGCTCCTGACGGAGGCCGTCGATGAGCCACGATGTGATCATCGGAACCGACGGCAGGCCCCGCTGCGCCTGGGCCGGCGATTCCGACACGCCGCTCGGCCGCTACCACGACGAAGTCTGGGGCCACCGCTGCTACGACCAGCACGCGATGTTCGAAGCACTCACCCTCGGCGTGTTCCAGGTCGGGCTGAGCTGGTCGACCGTGTTCGCCAAACGAGACGCCTTCCGCACCGCGTTCCACGGCTTCGACATCGCCAAGGTCGCCGCCATGACCGACAAGGACGTAGACCGGCTGACGCAGGACGCGTCGATCATCCGCAACCGGGGCAAGATCCAGGCCACCGTCGACAACGCCCGCGCGATGCTGTCGGCATCGCCGAGCCTCGCCGAACTCGCGAAATCCTACGAGTCCACCCGCCAACGGTCACCGCGATCCATCGCAGCCGTGCCGACATCCACCCCGCAAGCGGAAGCGTTCTCCCGCCAGCTCAAGGCGCAGGGATACCGATTCATCGGCCCCACCAGCGTGTACGCGTTCATGCAGAACGTCGGCGTGGTCAACGACCACATCCACGGATGCTTCCGCGCCAGCGACGTCTCTAACAACAAGGCTTCGTCAGCCACATGACGAGGGAAGAAACAATGGAATTTTGGACTTCTGAGCGCCGCGGCGCGGTAGAGATCGCCACGTTCTCGAACCCGCCCCACAATTACATCGGCAAGCCGCAGCTCGACGAACTCGCACAGCTAGTAGCCCAGTGGCGAGATCCATCCATCCGCGCGGTCGTCATCCAGTCACGAACAGGTGAGAACTCGGGCTTCACCCAGTACAGCGTCGAAGAGCTCTACGGGATGGCTAGCGACCCGGCCCTGTCCCGATACGCCGGAGCCGTCGTCCGGGGTTACAAGGCGATGTTCGACGACATGATGGCGCTGCCCAAAGTCGTCATCGCCGCCATGAACGGCGACGCGCTAGGCGGAGGATTCGAACTGACGCTCGCCTGCGATCTGCGGATCGGCCAGCACGGCGACTTCCGCTACGGCAACCCCGAAGTACGAGCAGGAGTCATGCCCGGCGCCGGCGGCACGCAACGCATCAGCC